>OHAU01003933.1_pt1 | contig 10979 bp, 10 predicted proteins | sample 1577181 | NCBI WGS metagenome assembly OHAU01 (sample SAMEA3541472, study PRJEB24748) | human gut metagenome | biome: human gut; feature: human-associated habitat; material: faeces | place: China | collected 2012
CAGGAATGAACGCACATTTGTCAAAGCCGATTGTGATTGATGAAGTTATAAAAACAATTTTAAGGTATGTATATAATTGATTAGCAGAGGTTCATGAATTAGTGGAATAAAATTGACAGGAGGACTAAAGTTTGACAATGTGAGAGTGCTATGAAGCTATTGGAGGAAACTATGAAGATGTCTTGGGGCGCCTTCACAGCGAAGCACTGATTCGGAGATTTGCATTAAAGTTCCTTGAAGAGCAGAGTTATATACAGTTAAAACAGGCAATCCAGAATTAGCAGCGGAATGGTCTCCCGATAACACCAGAGCAACCAACAGTGTTATGGAAACTACAAAGATGGATGCGTTATGGAGATGCCCTAAATGTAACGGAGAATACAGGTATTCGATTGCAGAACGAAAAGTGGGAGATGATTCGTGCCCATACTGCCAGGGCCGGAAAAGATTCATTTTTTCTAATCAGCAGATTGGCATAGCGCTTGAAGAATACGGCAAAGGCATGTTATAATGAACGGAATGAAACGTTCAAAATAGATGAAACGTTCATTTTGAAAAGCAATGGACGAAACGAAAAAACATAGACGGTATATAGCTTTTCGGGGGTTTTAGCGAAAAGTTCATATTTTTCCGGAGTTGCCGAGTTGCAGTAAAGGTGCTGATAAAATGCAGAAGAAAGAGAAAAATACCTGCAAGGGATTTACGCTGGTGGAATTGATCGTTGTGCTGGTCATTCTGGCGATCCTTGCGGCATTTATGATACCGGCGCTGATACAGTATATCGAGAGAAGTCTGGAGGCATCCGACCTCATCGAGGTGCGGGCGGCGTATATTGATGTGCTGACTGCGGTTACGGAGCAGGACAGCGACAACATGAGCAAGACGGTCAGGCTGAAGCAGAAGCAGGATGACTGGCAGTCGAGAGATCCCATTACAATTGCAGGCGTTACCCATTATAAGGATGAAGGCGATACCGCGAACTGGAAAGGAATCCCTACCGCGGGCGGGGAATGCGAGGTGTACTATGACAGGGCAGCGGCTGTGATCGTGTTTGACTGGAAGGGCAAGAGCACAGCGGGCAGCACGATCAAATGGGACGAGAAGCTGCACGACGTACTCGATCGGACCGGCATTTTGAAGACACTGAAATATAATCAGTATTTTGAGATCGACTCGAAGTGCCCCAATTCCAGTATGGTGCCCCAGGTGAAGAAAGAGATCGGAAGCGACAGCCTGCTGAACAGGGGCACATGGGCGTTTCTCGGCAGTTCCACGAACGAGAGCAACCGCTATTTGTTCTGGACATCGGTCGATACAGATACCGTCGGTGCGGGTAAGCAGATACCGGTCATTGTCAGCCGGGCGAGCGGCGGCTTTTACATCTCCGAAACGATTACCGCGGCCCGGAGCAACAAGGACAAAAGCTATGTTGCGATTGCGGACCATATCAACAGTTTCAACACCTTTAAGGATTATACCACAGGAACGAAATATGACACGCTGGCGGAGGCGTATGCAGCCTATAAAGAACAGGTGGAAAACGATAAAAGATTCCAGCAGTATAAGGGCACGCTGCCGGAGTGATGCCGTTTTCTCTGTCGAATTTTCGGTATTTGCCCCGGAGTCTTGCAAATGGCGCACAAAATCTGTATAATGGTAATACTGTCAATCCACGCGAACAGAGCGCGGAGAAAGGAATGAAATATGGCTTCTTTTCTGCAAAGAATCGCGAAAAAGATGTCGCTTTTTTCGAGCGATATCGGCATCGACCTCGGCACGGCAACCGTGCTGGTCTATGTAAAGGGCAAGGGTGTTGTACTTAACGAGCCGTCCGTTGTGGCGGTGGACAAGGTTTCCGGCAAAATCCTTGCCGTGGGCGAGGAAGCGCAGAGCATGCTTGGCCGTACACCGGGCAACATTGTCGCCATCCGTCCGCTGCGCGAGGGCGTTATTTCGGATTACGAGATGACCGAGCGCATGATCAAGGAATTCATCGCAAAGGTGCAGGGTATCCACCTGTTCAAGCCGAATGTGGTCATTTGCGTGCCGTCCATCATCACCGAGGTGGAGGAGCGTGCCGTCATTGATGCGGGCACGCAGGCGGGCGCAAAGCGCGTTTTTCTGGTCGAGGAGCCGGTCGCGGCGGCCATCGGAGCGGGCATCGATATCAACAGGGCCAACGGCAATCTGGTGGTCGATATTGGCGGCGGCACGACCGACGTGGCGGTTATTTCGCTCGGCGGCATTGTCGAATCCACGTCTATCAAGGTCGCGGGCGATAAGTTTGACGAGGCCATTGTCAAGTACGTCCGCCGCAAGCACAATGCGCTGATCGGCGACCGCACGGCAGAGGAGATCAAGCGCACGGTCGGCTGTGTGTATCCGCGCAGCGAGGAAGCGATCATGGAGGTCAGGGGACGCTGTCTGATGACCGGTCTGCCGCGCACGTTTACCGTAAGCTCGAGTGAGATTCTCGATGCGCTCGAGGAGGTCTCCTCAGCGATTGTCGAGGCGGTGCACTGGGTGCTCGAGCGCACACCTCCCGAGCTGACCGGCGACATTTCCGCCAACGGCATCACCATGACAGGCGGCGGTTCGCTGATCTGGGGCTTCGATAAGCTGATCGCCTCCAAGACCGGCATTCCGACGCGCGTTGCGGACGAAGCGGTTTCGTGCGTGGCATACGGTACCGGCAACTGTCTGGAAAACCTGTCGAAAATGCAGGACGGCACGATGAATCTGTCGCGGCAAAGACAAATGAAAGCGCGCTGACGCTTTATAGGGGGATTGGGTACCCCCTATATACGGCAGGCAGTTCCGGAAGGAAAATCTGTCATGCGGATGCAATTTGCAAGCAAATTGAAATTTTTAAGATTGGCTTTATTGTGGGGCAGGTGAATCTTGATGAGTAAAAACGTAGTTGCAACCATTCGAGAGGACGCACCGTTCGTACCGGCGGGACGTTATTACTTATTTTCTGAGTCGGCGGCGTGGACGCTGATGCCGACCGACGAGGGCAGCGGGCAGCTGCCGCTCACGCTGGACAAGGTCGCGTACACGCTTACCGCGGACGCGGCACCGACCGAGCCGGACGAAATGCAGGGCATGCTTCGTGTGTACAAGCTGCGCCCTGTCGCGTTGACATTGACATTCCGGGATAACGGCGCGAAAGCGGCGCTCACCGTGTCGTACAACACGGAAAACCTTGCGGTGCTGAAAAGCTGGGGATTCGACTGCCGCAGTGCCGGTGAGCCGATGGACAAGCCTGCGGAAACCTTCACGGTTGCCGTTAAAAACGGCGGCGGACTGCTGCCGAAGGGCAAGCTGGAGGTCTGGCGCGACGGCGATGCGCTGCGCTTTTTCCGTCGGGATAAGGGTCTCTACACGGGCAAGGGCAGCCTGCAGAGCGGTGAGCTGTCGGTTCGTTCGATTCGCTCGGTAAAAGCAGCGGGTGAAGTGCGTCGAGAGGCTTATCAGGTACACGGCACAGAGGGCGGTCTTATGACCGGCAGAGCGATCGCGATCGGTTCGGCGCTGGCACTTGTCTTTGGCTTGTTCGGTACACTTCTGCTGAATATTATCGGTCTGGTAATCGGCATCGTGATCGGCATAATCGTCGGCATTCAGACCAGTTTGCAGGAGGGTGAACCGGACCGTACGGAATACCGCGAGGTAGACGAGCGCAGCACAGCGGTAGAGATTGACGCACCGACAGGCGGTGCTGCAACCTTGTTCTTTGAACCGCAGGCAATGGAGAGCTTCGCTAAATTGCTGACGTTCGAGGAAATGCGCGGAGAAGCAAGGAAAACTGCACCAAAGGCGGATATGATCGACCAGTTGGAGCGGCTGGCTGGACTGCACGAAAAAGGGCACCTGACAGATGAAGAATTTGAGCAGGCGAAAGCGCGTCTGCTCGGGAAAATCTGAGGAATTTATGACCGAACAGGAAAAATACATGAAGGCCGCACTCAAGCTGGCGCAAAAGGCGGCAGACGAGGGCGAAGTGCCGGTCGGCGCGGTGGTTGTCTGCGCCGGCAAAATTGTCGGACGCGGACGCAACCGCCGGGAAACCAAAAAAAACGCACTGCACCATGCAGAAATCGAGGCCATCGAGAAGGCGTGTAAAAAGCTGGGCGGCTGGCGGCTGCACCGCTGCGACCTGTACGTTACGCTCGAGCCGTGCCCGATGTGCGCAGGTGCGCTCATCAACTCGCGCATGAAAACCGTGTACTACGGCGCACCCGACCCGAAGGCCGGTTCGTGCGGCTCGCTGATAAACCTGTTCGCACTGCCGTATAATCATCAGCCCGCGCTGGTGAGCGGCGTGCTGGAGCAGGAATGCGCGGACATTCTGCGGAATTTCTTCCGCGAGCTGCGTAAAAAACGGAAAGAAATCCGAAAAATCGAAAAATCCGCAGTCTCGGACGCGGAATGATAGCAATAATTGTCTAAATTGCTATACGAGAGTAAGTCATGCGTCTCGGACGCTTGATATAGTATGTAAATTAAAAGGGGTAAAAACAAGCAATGCAAAGAGAAAGACTCGGCTCGCGCCTCGGCTTCATCCTGCTTTCCGCAGGCTGCGCCATCGGCGTGGGCAACGTATGGAAGTTCCCGTGGATGGTCGGTCAGTACGGCGGCGGCGCGTTCGTCGTGTGCTATGTGCTGTTCCTGCTCATCCTCGGTCTGCCGATCATGACGATGGAATTTGCCATCGGCCGTGCGAGCCAGAAAAGTCCGGTGCGGGCGTATCAGGCGCTCGAGAAGCCGGGCAGCAAGTGGCATATCCACGGCTATCTGGCGATGATCGGCAACTATCTGCTGATGATGTTCTACACCACCGTGTGCGGTTGGATGCTGTACTACTTCTACCTGACGGTCAGCGGCCGATTTGTCGGCGCGACCGGTGAGCAGGTGCAGGCAGCCTTCCCGGAAATGCTCGGCAAGCCGGTGGTTATGACGGTCTGCATGGTTGCGGTTGTTGTCATCGGCTTTATGATCAACTCGTTCGGTCTGCAGGGCGGCCTGGAGCGCGTTACCAAGGTGATGATGATCATTCTGCTGGCCATCATGGTCGTTCTGGCAATCAACAGCATCATGACCGAAGGCTCGGGCGAGGGCCTGCGCTTCTATCTGATTCCAGATCTCGGCCGTATGCAGGAGTGCGGCATCGCCAATGTCATCGTTGCCGCGATGAATCAGGCGTTCTTCACGCTGTCGCTCGGCATCGGCGCGATGGCTATCTTCGGCAGCTATATCGGCAAGGGCCGTGCGCTGCTCGGCGAGGCCGTCAATGTTGCGATTCTGGATACGTTCGTAGCATTTACTGCCGGTCTGATCATCTTCCCGGCGTGCTTTGCCTTCGGTGTGGCACCGGACAGCGGTCCGAACCTGATCTTCGTTACGCTGCCGAATATCTTTAACCATATGGCGCTCGGCCGCCTGTGGGGCAGCCTGTTCTTCGTTTTCATGGCGTTTGCGGCCTTCTCGACCGTCCTCGCCGTGTTCGAGAACATCATGTCCTGCTGCATGGATCTGACCGGCTGGAGCCGTAAAAAGACTGCAGCCATCAACATCGTGCTGATGATCCTGCTGTCGCTGCCGTGCGTGCTCGGCTTCAATGTCTGGTCCGGCTTCCAGCCGTTCGGCGCAGGCTCGAATGTGCTCGACCTCGAGGACTTCCTCGTGTCCAACATCTGGCTGCCGCTCGGCTCGCTGTTTTACCTGCTGTTCTGCACCTCCCGCTACGGTTGGGGCTGGAAGAACTTCAAGGAGGAGGCCAACGAAGGCGGCGGATTCAAGGTCAAGGATAATATCCGCTTCTATGTAAGCTATATCCTGCCGATTATCGTGCTCATCATCTTTGCACTCGGCATTAAGGATAAGTTCTTCTAAAGAAATGCGAAAAGCACCGCGAAAGCGGTGCTTTGAGGCTGTCGAAAAACTTTGTTTTCCGAACAGCCTCTCGATTGAAACCACGCTTTCGAGCGAATCTCGAAGAAAAACCGCGTCCTGCGGACACATTTTTTCTTCCCTTGTATAAATTCCGAGATACATGCTCCCGGAATTTATGAATTTGCAAAGCAAATTCGATTGAATGCGTGCTGCCGCACGAAGCATAAAAATCGAATATTGCTTTTTCGACAAGCTGAAAGCACCGCGAAAGCGGTGCTTTTTTCGTATCCGGAGCAGTGATTGAGAATTGAAAATGGAGATTGACCCTGCGGTAAAGCAATGTTCAGATGGGTTGCACGGCGGGGCACCCCAGTGTGGCCTCTCTTGCCCTTAGGGCAATTTGCCTTGTGCCGCGGGTGCGGCGAACCTCATAGCCAAAGGTTGGCTCCAATTCCGTATCCGATAGCACGCATATAAACCCCAATCCCGCATAAGCTGTTGCAAGAAGCAAAAAAAGGAGGCACCCGCCATGCAGGAGGAAAAAAGCGCAGTCTATACCGTAATCTTAGGCGTATGCCTGCTCCTGTGCCTGCTGATGTTGGGAAATATGCTGATGGGCAGGGCGGATACCGGAACGGCGCCTGCCGCACCTGAGGAGGGCGATGCAATGGAATTTCACATCACGGAGGACGATATCGCGTCTGTGCTGACCGAAGCGCTGCCGTTTCCGGTCGAGGACACGGCGGTCAAAATCAGCCGTGACGGCACGATTGCCGTGACGGCAGCCGTAACCCGTCAAGCACTGACGGAAAGCAATCTGGTACCCGGCAAGCTGCGCACGGCGCTGCTGTTTCTGCCGGAGCGCTGCAAGCTGTACGGCGCGTGGAGCGCAGCTGTTTCAAACGGCAAACTCAGCCTTACCTGCCGGACCATCAAGCTGGAAGGCTTCACCTTGCCCGAGCAGACCGCTCAGGCACTCTCCGATGCGTTCGCCGCACAGTGGAATATCCGCATGGAACAGCGGGACTTCACGCCGCAGACCATACAGTGGCAGGACGGGGAAGCGGTGCTGCTGGGATAACTGCTCTCAACAGGCAAAAGAAAAATCCCTTCGGAAAACCGAAGGGATTTCTGGTATGTAACCTTACTCAAAAATTACGCGGCCTGCGCCCTGATAGCGGGTCGCATAGCTGCCAGTCAGCGACGAGTACTTAACCACATCGCCCGTGCTGGGTGCGTGAATAAACTGGTTACTGCCGACATAAATGCCTACATGGCTGATGGACGAGGTGCTGCTGCCGAAGAATACCAGATCGCCCGGCAGAAGATCGTCGCGGGAAACACGGGTGGTTGCATCATACTGAGCCTGAGCGACACGCGGGATGGAGCCGACCGTGTTCTTGAATACATAAGAGGTCAAGCCGGAGCAGTCAAAGCCGCTCGGCGTGCTGCCGCCGTATACATACGGAACACCGAGGAACTGTGCAGCATAGTTCAGCACGCTCTGGCGCTTTGCGCTGATCGAGACAGAAGCTGCGGTGTTCGACGGGGTGATCGCCGTACCGGACGAAGCAGTTACGAGGTAGTCCGCACTGATGTAGCCGGTCGTGCCTGCGTAGGATACCTTGCTCCAGCCGTTCGAGGTGCTCAGCACGGTAATAGCGGTGCCGTTCTTCAGCTCACCGAGAACGGTGGAAGAGGTGCTTGCCGCAGAGCGGAAGTTTACGGTAGAGGAGCACTTAACTACTGCTGCCGTACCGGTGGACGCGGACGTGTTATTGGATGCCGAACCGGTGGTCGATACATAATCCTGCTTGATGTAGCCGGTCTTGCCGGAGCAGTTTACCTTGCACCAACCGTTTGCGGTGCTGACAACGGTAACTGCAGTGCCGTTCTTCAGCTCTGCCAGAATGGAAGAGGAAGTATTGGCCTCGGAACGCAGGTTTACACTCGAGGAACACTTCACCGTACCGGCGGTGCCGGTCGTAGAGGTAACGGTGTTCGACGGAGCGATGGCGGTGCCGGCGGAGCTGCTTGCGAGCGTGATATAATCCGGATGGATATAGCCGGTCTTGCCATTGTATGTAACCTTGTACCAGCCGCTGCTTACGCCGACTACATTTACCTTGGTGCCGTTCTTCAGCTCACCGTAAGAGGTGGACGAGGTGTTCGGCGCCGAACGGAAATTTACACTGCTCGAGCACTTTACAGTGCCGGTGCCGAGTGCAACGTCGGTTGCGGTGGTGCCGGTCAGGTACTCGCCGCTGACGTAGCCTTCCTTGCCGTTTACGGATACCTTGTACCAGCTGGAGCTGTTATTCAGTACCGCAACCGTGGTACCCTTGGAGAGGGTCGTGATCACTGCACCGCCGGGGGACTGACGCAGGTAAAGCGAATCTGCGTTTACCTTGGCCTGAAATACTGCCAGCGAGTTCGGCAGGACCATCGACATCGCAAGTGCACCGGAAAGTGCGAAGCGAGCGAGTTTTTTAGAAAAAGACATGAAATTGAAGCCTCCGTTTCAAAATGGGAGAAAACAGCCTTTACACTGCCGCAGCAAGCTGCGGGGAAGTCTTACTTCGTGTGCAGTGCTCTGCCGAGCCAGATGGATGCAATATCCATCGCTGCCCACATGCTGTTCTTCTCGGTTTTCTTGACGATACGCTCTTTCATACGTACGTTGGGATCGGTCTGCTGAAGCTGTACGGATACACGCTTTGCAACCGGCAGACCCTTGTAATCACTAGATTCGAGGATCTGCATCATAATGATGTGAGAGTCACTCATCGAGCCGTAATAGATGATGTTTTCCTTACGCATCAGCGGGTGACCCTTGTATTCCAGAAGGTTATTCTTCTTGGTGGTAGGCATTATCTGCACTCCTTATAGTTACAAAATGGTTACATTCCAAAGTTACATTACGGTTACAGTATAGCATGCTTGAACAGGTTTGTCAAACATTGTTTTGAAATTTCGCATTTTTGTGATAAAATAGAGCCTGTCAAACGCGAAAAAAACGCAGGAATCGACAGCGAAAATCCACAGCGGCCGCACGCGCACGAGAGTAAGGTTACAGACGCTGTAACCCAATCAAACACCATAGGCAACACCCCACAATTAAAGCTGCGGCTTCTTGTGCAGGCTCCGGTCGCACTGCCGCGGCGCTTTGCGGTAATTTTGTGTCCTAACTTCGTTGTAATTTCACGGTAATACATCAAGTATTACCGCAAAACTACGCCTCGTTAGTACGCAAAATTCCTCGCAAATCGCTCTTGTTCAATTATGCGGTGTTACCTATTATATATAGGCGTTCACAGAGCGCGTGTCGGGCCGCTGAGAGCAAAGGAATGTACATTTGTGAAATTTGCTTTTTTCACCTTGGGCTGCAAGGTTAATTTATTTGAGACGCAGGCGCTCAGTCAGCTGGCGCAGGCGCGCGGACACGAGATTGTTGATAAGGACGCGGACGCCGTAATCGTCAACACCTGTACGGTAACATCGGTGTCCGACCATAAGAATATCCGCGCGTTCCACAAGCTGCGGAGAGACAATCCGAACGCAGTTATCGCGGCGTGCGGCTGCTTTGCACAGACCGACCCGGAGCGTGTCCGCGCCACCGGTGAGATCGACCTCATCTGCGGTACCAGGGACAGGGCGCAGGTGATCGACCTGTGCGAGCAGGCCGTCAGCGGACAGGCCGTACAGGTGCATGAGAGCGAGGACAGCGGCTTTGAAACTCTGCCTGCCGGTATTCCGCACGGCCGCACGCGCGCGCTGCTCAAGATCGAGGACGGCTGCAACAACTTCTGCACCTACTGCATCATTCCGTATGCGAGAGGGCGGGTGCGCTCTCTGCCGGTTGAGCAGGCGCTCGAGCAGACGGCGCGGCTGGCTGACGCAGGTGTGCACGAGATCGTGCTGACCGGCATCGAGATCGCGTCCTACGGCAAAGACTTCAAGCCGCAGGTGCCGCTCACCGAACTGTTAGAGAAGCTGCTGACCGCGCAGCCGAACGTGCAGTTCCGGCTCGGCTCCCTCGACCCGCGGGCGGTGGACGATGCGTTTTGTGAACGGCTTGCCGGCTTTGCCAATCTCGCACGACATTTTCATTTGTCTATGCAGAGCGGCTGCGATACCGTTCTCCGGCGCATGAACCGCCACTACACGAGTGAGGAATTTTACCAGTGTGTCGAGCGGCTGAGACGTGCGTTTCCGGACTGCTCGGTTACGACCGATTTGATTGTCGGCTTTCCGGGCGAGACTGAGGACGAGTTTACGCAGACGCTGGCCTTTCTGGAGAGATGCGCGTTCGCGTCCGTGCATGTATTCCCGTATTCTGTGCGCGAGGGCACAAAGGCGGCCGCCATGCCGTGTCAGCTCGATCAGCAGACCAAAACCGCCCGCGCCGAGCGGGCAAAACAGGTGGCAGAAACGCTCAGCATTGCCTATCGAAAGCAGTTTGTCGGCCGCACGCTGTACGCGCTGCCTGAGCACCCGACCGGCGGCCTGTGGGCGGCGCACGGACGCTACGGCTTTCCTGTATATATAGAGGATAAGGCGGAGAAAAATCATCCGGTCACCGTAAAGGTTATCGGTCTGCACAAGGACGGCGTATTGGCGAAAATTGAGAATTGAAAATTGAGAATGGAGAATGTGTAACCACTTTCGGCCTCTTACCATAGAATGTAATGAAATCTTTGATAGGAGGAAATGACAGTATGTGTTCTTCTAACGGCTTCTGGGGCGAAAATTCCTGGTGGTGGATCATCATCCTGATCATCTTGATCTGGGTATGCTGCGGTCAGGGCAGCGGCGGCTGCGGTTCCTGCGGTACCTGTGGTGATAATACCTGCGGCGGCTGCGGTAATTGCGGCAACTGCTGCTGCTGAGCAGCCGACATATCCGCAGAAGGGAGAGGCACCGCGTGAGCGGTGCCTTTTTCGTTTTCGCGGTATAGGGCAACCGGGGGGATGCGAACCGCGCAGGCGGTCTTTTCGGCACCGGCTGACCGGGGGACGCGAACTGCGTAAGCGTGTTCGCCCCTAACGGGCGGGGAGGTTTTCGCTGAACCTCAGCGGGGAGTG
>OHAU01003949.1_pt1 | contig 10928 bp, 13 predicted proteins | sample 1577181 | NCBI WGS metagenome assembly OHAU01 (sample SAMEA3541472, study PRJEB24748) | human gut metagenome | biome: human gut; feature: human-associated habitat; material: faeces | place: China | collected 2012
CCACTACCTCGCTTCATAGTCTTATAATTCAATCTAATTTGTGCAGACTGTCTGCACGCTCATTCTTTTATTACTCCTATTTTTACGAAAACATTCCGTTTTTTCTATACATTCATTATAATCGCATTCTCCATAAATACGCAATGCGATTTTTTCGACAAAACAGGAAGAGAATCTTGCATTCTCTTCCTGTCCGTTTTTTCACTCCTGCTGTATACATCACTTTATATTTCATATACCAAATTTATAAGTCAAGTTTCTTCTTCAGTTCTTCGCGAATTTCAAACGCACTGAATTTCATAGGAATTTCATATGTCTCATCTGCACTGTGCTGTGGATCCCATACTTGTGCGTAGAATGGATTCTTTCTTGCAATCTTCGGATAAGCCCAACTCTTCTTCATACATTCCGGACACCAGTGTCCTCCCTGAAGAGCTGCATTTACGGATAAATCAAATTCATGTCCGAATGCACATTTCCATTTTACCGGAGTATAGATATCTTCAATTTCGCCACCGAGATATTCACCTCCTCTGAATTCTGCTGCTTTCTGCAGATCTTCTGCTGTCAGATTCTCCAGACCTTTGCTCTCATCATATCCATGATCAAGGAATGTTTCTTCCTCGCTTGGACGGTGAAGCTCGAATTTTGTTCCGATCAGTTTATGCTTTTCTTCCAAAGACCCATAGAATGCCTGGATCCAATCTATCTCATTATTTTCTTCTGCCCATTTTGGTCCCATTTCTTTTGAAGCAATTGCTTTATTCTTAGCCTTTAACTGCTCAATATTTGGGAGCATTGCCGCAACCATCGGGTTCTTGAACATACGTCTTGCTGCACTTTCAACCTTTTCCCAGTATTCTTTTCCGGAAATGCAACGGAAGTGGAGATAATTCTCCAGCACATCTGCATCTGTGTAATACTGTCCATGGAAGTTAAATCTTGCCATTTGCTGTGGCTCATAAACTTCTTCAAAACTGTAACCCATTGGATTCAGATTCAGATTCATAAATTCCCATGTTGTCTTACGGAATTCCTTCCCACTACTTAAGTTATATGCTTTTCTCCAGAAGCTTTCATCTACCCAGTCTTCACATAAGTTTGCCATACAGATACCAGACTCAATCTGTGTACTCCACTCTAATACGTTGTTCGGTGGCTGATGAAACATGATTGGTTCCTGAGCTGCAGTCTCAGCACTTGGATGCTGACCTGTCTGACGAATGGATACCCAGTATTTTAATCCACAGTCATATAATGCTGCCTCAGTAAATACTTTTGACAATGCATAGTAATCATGGATTGATGGATTCATTGGATCTCCAACTCGTCCGAAATGTACCGGCTCAAGTCGACTTCCCGTCATAGCAACTGTTCCTACATATGCTAAATGAACTTTATCCGGATCTGGTTGTTCCTTGATTGCTTTAATGATATTTAATGTTGATCCGATATTTGTATACAAGGTCTCTTCCGGATATTTATCTGCTGCCGGAGATACCATTGCACCGATATGTAATACATAATCACAACCATCTACACACTTTTTAATCGTATCGTAATCAGCCATATCTCCCCATACAACTTCAAGTGCCGGGCACATATGCTTCTTAGCAAATAGACGATTCTTATCGGATGGTCTAAGCAGCGCACGTACTTTGAAACGATTTGGTCTTGCCAACAGCTGTTTCAGAGTCTGACCCCCCATCATTCCGCTTGCACCTGTTATAAATACAAGCTTTTTCGGTTTTGATACATCTCTGTGTACATCTTCACGGTCAAATGTAAGGGCAGCATCCATTGCTTCTCTCGTAGCATTCAATGCACGTCTTGCCATGGCTGCATCCCCAATCTCAAAGTAGCCGATACTATTTTTATAACATGTCTCTGCAAGTGCACTTCCGTCACGCTTTTTAGCACCGATCGCAAGCACTGCTGTATCACATGAGAACTCTACCTTTTCCCCATCTTTTTCTCCAATCACGACACCGTCACCAATCTCTGTAACCTTTACAGATGTAACAGGAATAATGCCTGATTTCTGGATTTCTTCACCCATACAGATTTTTCTTGTTGTTCCCATATCGGAGCAAATATCCGAAAGCATTTCAAGAACAGTTACTTTCAATCCTTTTTCTACCAGATACTCTGCTGTTTCCATACCGACCATACCTCCGCCGATCACAACAACATTTCCTGTCACTTCTGTTTTACCATCTAATACATCATGAGAATCTTTTACAAATGCTTTCTCTACGCCCGAAATCTGAGGAACGATTGACTCTGCACCGATTGCATTCATAACTGTATGTGGTTTGATTTCTTCAATCAGTTCCGGTGTAACTTTCGTATTCATGCGTATATCAACGCCCAGTCGTTCTGCTTTTTTCGCCATTGAAATTGCAGCGGCCTTCATTTCTTTCTTACGCGGCGCCTCACCTGCTGTTAAGAATTGACCTCCTAATGTATCTGTAGCCTCACAAAGAATCGGATTGTGTCCTCTCTTCTTTAAAATGATTGCCGCTTCTAGTCCTGCAATACCGCCACCGGCTACAAGTACTGTCTCAGGTTTTTCTGTCGGATGGATCTCGCATTCCTTTTCACGTCCAAGTGCCGGATTACGAAGACAGGTAATACATTCCATATCCATATTTTCAAATCCATCATAGCAGCCCTGATTACATCCTACACAGTAATCAATCTCGTCTGTCTGTCCTGCTTCTGCTTTCTTACAGAAATCAGGATCCGCAAGCTGTGCACGTCCCATGACAACCATATCTACTTTATCTTCTTCCAGTATCTTTTCTGCAAGTTCAGGTGTATTGATACGGCCAACACCGATTGTCAGCATACCTGTTGCTTCACGGATCTTCGCTGCATTATCAACATTAAATCCCTGCGGAAGATCTACCGGAGGAACTTCAAATTTTAATCCATTTGACAAAATATTTCCTCTGGAAACATCCAGAACATCAACGCCGGCCTCTTGTGCAAGCTTACAAAAATCAATGACTTCTTCAATCGTAAGACCGCCTTCGAGGTAATCATCATGTGCATCGATTCTCATTAATAAAGGCATTCCCTCCGGCATATTAGCACGAATCGCACGAATACACTCTAATGGGAATTTGGCACGATTTTCAAAGGATCCACCATACTCGTCTGTTCTTCTGTTGATTCCTCCGGACAGGAAAGAATGTGGCAAATATGTGTGTGCACAATGGAATTCGATACAGTCATATCCTGCCTGAACCGCACGATTAGCAGCCTTTCCATAAGCATCTACTACAACCGGGATCAATTCCTTTGGCATTCCCGGAATTGTTACCTCTGCGCTGATTGGCATATCACTTGGAATAATGATCTGTGCTGCACGGTCAGAAGATACCGCAAGAGCTCCCAGCCATAACTGAACACCGGCTTTACCGCCTTCTGCATGGATTGCATCTGTTAATCGTTTCATACCTGGAATATACTCGTCTTCACTAAGGGAAAGAAAACGCTTTGGCGCTGCAGGTGAATAAACACTTGTAACTTCTACGATATTCAATCCGCTTCCGCCTTTTACACGTGCTACATGATAATCGATCAGCTTGTCTGTAACTTCACTTCCATCACCTGAAAATTTAGTTCCCATCGCCGGAAGAATAATACGATTCTTCAATTCCATATCTTTTATTTTTATAGGACTAAATAATTTTTCAAACACAAAATCAGCCTCCTTTTCTTATTTAATTTTTCAAGAATGCCACTTCATTCTTGTTACGAGTTTTGCGTTACTTATAGTTTACACTGTACAGAAGAATGCACGTCAATAACGCATTATCGCCAAACTTCTCTCTTTAATTTTCACCTTTTTTCGACTTAGATTAGTTAAAATTCCCACAAGAAATATGTGAGCAAGAAATAATACGCTTTCAGCTGTACAGTTGACTGTACGCTTTTGAGTGAGTATACTATAATTATATCTATGATGATGTTGCAAGGAGGGTGTTGTTATGCGAATGCAGGACATCTGTAAGATCAGCGGATTTACGAAAAGAAATATTCATTATTATATTAAAGAAGGGTTGCTTTCTCCTGTTTCTGATGAACAGAACGGTTATTATGATTTCTCAGAAGAAGAGGTAAAACGACTTGCTTTGATCCGTTTATTTCGAAGCGCCGGTCTTTCTATTTCTGTGATCAGATCCATTTTAAATACGCCTGATAGTACCGGACTATATTTAAACCAGCATATCAAAGAGCTTCAGAAAGAACAAATGCATTTAGAAGAAATTTTAAATGCGATGAATGACCTTTTTGAACGACTTCCGGTCAATACAGATATTGATAAATTATATAATTTAGGAGTTCAGATCCATATATCGGAAATACAAGCTTATACGGAAAATGATTCTTTTGATGCAAATGATAAACTTCAGGTCAACCGTATTCTGTGGGTTCACTTCCTTCCGGAACAACCATTAACCGAATATCAGGAATTTCTGTGGCAGAAATTAAATCATCTTACAAATATTCAGTACAATGAAAACTGCCAAAAGATTAGTCAGTTCCTTCATACGCTCAGCATCACCGACATTGATCGGTTGTTCAAAAAGAAAGACAAGCATATCAATTATGTTGCATCATTGGATCAGGAAGGCTGTTTGCAATATGCGGAAGAAATGAAAAACCGAATCCACTCATTTACAAAAAATGATGAAAATATTGATGCATGGAAAAGATATTATTCTCTGTATATTTATCCAGAAATACAGATTTATGACAGCGAAATCTGTTCGATTATGTTAGAGATTAGTCCGCTGTTTGTTAATTACTGCAACAATATCCACATTGCTTGTGAAAGAGTCTATGATTGGCTGACCGAGGCTTCCGAAGGAAAAGACCTTGAAACACAGCTTCTCAAATTACTGGAAGACAAAATCGATTTGATTCACAGTCAGCATGGTGAGCTGGAGCTCTTAGCAAATTTCCCACAATTGATACTTGGAGCCGACTGGTAAAACATAGAAAAAGGGGAGAATAAGTCACTACAATCTTACGCTCCCCATATTATTTTGGGGTAATCAAAATTTTTGAATTCTACAAACTTGTATTTTACTTTGTAACTATGACTTTTCCTTCAGAATCCAGAAGAGGTGTAATACCAGCCCCGTATCCAGATTTCCAACAAAGATAATTAACTCCAGTCTCCTTATCTACAAGAATTTGTCGAATCCCTTCATCTTTAAGCGAACTTCCATCTCTAAATATAACTTCAAATCTTTCTTCTTTCTTTGCCATGTTTATTCCTCCTCGTTAAGCGCACAATCCCGATTTCTCGGTTTCAAAATCCGTAAATTGGTATTCTACGACTAAAAATCTGTGAACTCAAATATATCCTCAACAGTGTGATATGCTTCATAGTGCCTAACACCTTGTATTTTTCGAATATTCCATATTATTTTTGAGACGAAGCGATGACCTGTCTGAACCGCTCTAAATCCTGTTCATCCGGATGTGAAACTGCCCTGTCAAAATTTTCTATCATAGCATCAATGTTCGGAACTGGCAGTGGACTATTCTTCATTTTCATATATCGCTCCCTCACGGAATTTGGCATTTTCCCCTGACACATATAGCTGCCACGCAAAACATTACTGTGATCAAGATTTTTTTCTACCTTTTTCAGAATCTTATCAAAGTATTCCGAATCCCCTCCGAACCCAGCTGTGCCGAACAAAAATACTTCTTTGCCTTTGATTTTTTTCAAAAAAGTTCCTATCTCAGCGTTACAATGTCCCTTGTCCGTCCAAAATCCAACATAATAACAATCTGCATCCAAAGGAGCTGCCTCCGGAGAACCAAAATATTTTATTGTTTTTTCCGGAAGGACATTACAGATCTCATCAGCTAATTGCTTTGTATTACCTGTTTTACTGCTGAATACAACTGCATTTTTCATATTTTTAATTTCATGCAAACATTCTTTTTCCATCTTTTGCCTCCATAAAATCCAGTTTACAAATCCATTGTGATTTGCATAGACACAGTATAGCATAATTACCGTGTCTATGCGATAACTTTACTGTTTCTTTATCATCCTGCCTGGAACATTCCGATATATCGTACCTGCAGAGCAACAAGCTCTGCACCGCTGCTATAATGAGATGCCAGATCATTGAATAAAACGCCTTGCCTCCCTTTAATTCTTATTATGATCATCAAAAATATCATCTAAAATTTCCATTGTTCCATAAGCTTCCCAAAACGAATCTCGTTTCTGTCTTTTCCATTTATGCTTTTCCTGATTTCTGATACGTTCTGGATGTTTATAATGTTCATTCATAATCATGAAATAATCCCATCGTATCATGATCTCCTTCTATCTATAGTTCCAGATTTCATATCCCTGTCTTCTAGCTGAATCATATACCGGCATCATGTTCTTTTCCAGAATGTTATAAAAAACTTCTTTTGAATTACCTTTACGATACAATTCCTGACCTGCCCAAATAGAATGCAGCTGATCCCTATAACATGCTTCAAATCGTTTATGAAGTTCTGGTCTTTCATTTATCATTTCATACATCAGATACTGGTTTCTGGCAAAAACTTCAAAAAACGGATTCCACTTGGGTAATCGGTTGCTTTTTGACGAATTTAAGGAAGAGTCCATCGGCATCAGATTCCACAACTCATCATTCATTACAAAAGACCATGGAATGAAATGGTCTACATCATACTGCTTTTCTTTTACTGGCTGTCCTGTGAAAATATCTCTTATTTCCTGCACTTCCATAATTCCCTGCCACAACTTCCGCACATTTGACAGCTTTCGCATTTTTTCATCCATTGGAGCAAGCTTATAAATCAGGCCAGGCACTTCAGGATTATTATTTTGAAGCCATTTCACTTTTTCATATTGAATCCAGCCAAGGATATTAACTGTATTATCTTGAATCATTGCTACCCAGTCTGGATGAAAATACACCTCTTTTTTTAATTTGCTGCTATCACCCAATACATATGGCAAAGGAGTTACCAGTTCATTTATTTTTTGAATATACGCTGTAATGCGTTTGACACTTCCCCAGTCCGGTACTTCATTACTCCTTGTAAAAAAGCCTGCCAGTGCTCTATAGGGCACCATATTAGTCAACTGTTCTTTTGCTTTCTTTAAATCTGTCTGATGTTCCCGAATAGCATTCTTTATTTCAATCTTAGATGCATTTGCTGGAAGATCACTGAGTTCTGTCAGCTGTAAAATTGCCCTTTCCAGACCATCTCTGACCAATCCATCTACTTGTATTCCACTAAGGTGAATATGGAATTCCCGTACTGAATACCAAGCATTCGCTATCATTTCATCAATAATCTCATCAAATGTTGTCTCATTCTTTCCTTCTGAAATAATATGTACCACGGCCTCCAGCCAATAAAACTTGTAGCAATAAGAAGGATCTTTCATCATCTGAGAAAAAGCTTCGATATCCAGTTTATTATAATATTTTGCTTCAATATTCAACAAATGTCCGTCTTGCGAAGCAATATATTCAACCATCGTTCATCACCTCTTCCTTCTCTCACATCTCCGGTAATCCACATTTTATCTATCTGTAATCCAGAAATTTGTCTTGCAAACTCTTCAAACAGCACTTCTGTAAAATCCGTAAAATATCGACCATTTCGTTCACCTTCAAATGTACCGTATTTGAACGATGTATAAATTATGCCATTCGTTTTTAATGCTTGATGCATTTTATGAAATATATCTGGTAATTTTTCTTTGGATAGATGAAGAATGGAGGCACATGCCCAGATCCCATCATAATAGTTTCGGTCATCAAGTTCTTCAAACAACATCTGTTTTACTTGGATGCCTGTGTAATCAGTTGCCATTTTACAAATCACATCTGATCCATCTATTGCTGTTACATGATAACCATAATTTAGAAAATACTTTGTATCACGTCCAGATCCACAACCCAAATCCAGAATAGAAGCATTAGGGGCGAGATGCTTTGTGAATATTTGCTGTACTTCCGAAAAATCTACATTCTTTGTAGTTTCAGAAAAAACAGCAGCATTGCTATTATAATAATTTAGTGTTATAGCATCACTCATATTCATACCATCCCTTTCCAACTTTATTGTCCAGTCAATATTTTCTATGAATATTGTTCTATCAATCTTTTAATTTCACTTCTCATTTGCTCCAACACATCATCCGGTCCAACAATCTTTATACCATCCCCCAATGAAAACACCCATCCAAGAAACTGTCTGCTGACATGCACATCTACATTCACAGTAAAGTGTTCCTCATCTGCCGGAAACAAAATCACATTTTTCCCGAAACGGTCAATGATGACACCTGCCAGATTGTTTTTTACAAGTAGTTTTACCGTCTGTTCTTTTCCTCCGAACATTCCAAAGCTTTTCTTTTCATAATCAGCCATGTCAAGATTATTAAAGAACTCTTTTCCTTCCCGGTTCTCACTTGACAATCGGATATGAAGCATTTTATCTACCCGGTAATGTTTAATCTTCTCAGCATTCGAATCGTAGCCTACCAGATAATAATTTTCATCGTCCCACGAAAGTCCCCATGGGCTGATATGATACCAGGCTCCATTATGTCTGAGTTCCATTTCTTTTTTTACATTCCACTGATAGTATTGGAACTTTATTTTCTTATTTTTTGAAATTGCATTATGAATAGCATCTACGGTATAGTAGATACTCTCATTCATTGTCTTTATTCTTCCGGATACATATACCTGACGCTGCAGCTTCTGTGCATCATATTCGCTGACCATTTTTTCTAGTTTTTTAATCAGCGCATTAGATTTCTTTTCCGTGATGAATTTGGAAGATTGGATTGCATCCACCAGAAGTTTCAGCTCAGGAAGTTCAAACGTGCGACTGACCACATGATAATGGTAGCGATTTCCAATCGGTTCTCCCTCCACTTCAATGCCAAGAACATTTAAGTCACGAAGATCAGTATAGATGCTTTTACGGTCAGCTGTAATATTGTATTCCGCCAAACTTTCCATGATTTCTGGCATTGTAATATAATGCTCTTCATCTGTTTTTTCCAGCATGATCTGTGCTAGTCTATACAGCTTAAATTTCTGATTCGTTCCCTTCGGCATGATGCACTTCTCCCTTCTGCCATCAATATTTTAAGTATATCATAGGTGGGAGATATATTGTGCATCTTTTTACATAAATCTTTACGTTTTAAGTCTAGTTTTGTACAAAATCCAAATTCAAACCAGTAAAAAAATCACCTAATGTACTGCATAAACGTTCTGACGGTTTATCCGACATTTCATAGCTTACCAGTTGATATTCCGGGTGTACATGTTGACTCCTTCCTTCTTAAGTATCAGTCATCGTAGTGGTTCCAGTCACCTAATATTCCAGGATTGCTGTGACCAGTTTTATGCCCTTTGTCATCATAATGATTTGCTCCACCCAATATACCAGGTCTGGTTGATCCAGTTTTGTGTCCGTGGCTGTCATAATGATTCATTCCACCAAAGATACCAGGTCTACTCTCACCGGTTTTATGACCATTTGTATCGTAATTGCTATATCCTCCCAAGATATTAGGTCTACTTTCTCCGACCTTTCTTCCATTCGCATCATAATGCTTGATTTCTCCAAATAATCCTTTTCTGCTGTATCCTTCTTTTTTACTCATTTGTTCTTCCTCCTGAAATAAATTCATATCCTGTTTATTACAGATTAAAATACGTTATTCTTTAAATAGCTCAGTAACCAAATGTGTAAATTCTGGAAGCTGATCCATATATGGCTTTAATTCTTCTTTAATCTTTTTTCATTCGTCTGAGGAACAGTCTTCTGGATCGTCACGATGTACTCCAATCTGTTTTAATATATCTGCCGCCATATTATATATGATTTTTTCACAAAGATCCTGACCAGACAACATCGAAATATGGATTTTCTCAATATCTCTTTGTTTTTCATTATAGCTCCTCGTCTTTTAGCAGACTCTTTTTACAAATTTTGCAGATTGTCCCAGCTGGTGTAACAAGTATTACCTTTGCATATGCACTATCTCCAATCTTGTCATACAAACGACCGGCACTCATTGACTCACCAATAACAGTATAAGAACTGTTCGCCACATACCCGATTTTTCCAAGGCCTTCATAAGTAACTTTGATTGCTTCTTTGTCATACTCATTATCTGGTTCTTTCTCCAGTCGGATCTTCGTTCCTTTTTTGAGAAAATCATTTCCAAAATAATGTTTTGTTCCTGTCAGTGTAATAAATACTTTTGCCATTGTAAATGCTCCTTCCTTAGAAATCATATTCATCCGGATCAAGTCCGGCATCTTCCAGTGCTTCTCTTCGTTCATCTGCATCCATAAACTCCAACTCGTCTGGATCCAGTCCTGATAATTCTAACTCCGTCTGTACGTCAGAATCATCTCTCAGTAGTTCATTTAGGAAGGTAAATTCCATTGCACTTTCCAGTGGACTAATATTTCCATCATGGTTCAGATCAAACATACTTCCAAATATTCCTTTCATAGCAGCTCCTCCTTTAATCGTTCATGTATTCATAGTAATCGGATTCACTGGCAAACAAGATATATTTACCATCTACCAATCCCATGTAACCATCACCTGTGTTAAAACCTTTCATTGCCAACTCCTCCATTTCTTTGAATTTTTATGTTTTAATCTTCTTTGATGGTTACAGTGTATATCAATAGGTGGGGCATAAAAATCCCTGCTCGTTTATGAACTCTATAGCAAAAGTCCAAGAGTTCCTTCCTGTTATATCTTGTTGTTTCTTGATGCTTCCAGTATAATAAAATCCATAGAGGAAATACACGCACAGCATGTGGACTTAACACCTGATAATCCCATGGGCAGTGATAGACGGGGAGGTGATTCTA
>OHAU01003952.1_pt1 | contig 10923 bp, 7 predicted proteins | sample 1577181 | NCBI WGS metagenome assembly OHAU01 (sample SAMEA3541472, study PRJEB24748) | human gut metagenome | biome: human gut; feature: human-associated habitat; material: faeces | place: China | collected 2012
CCAAAGGGGCGCGGCTGCTGCGGGCAGTGCCGAATAAAGTTTACGCGGCGGCGCGGGCTGTGGCAATGGCCTCGTTGACCATCGTTTCCAGTTCGGCTGCACCGGCAGCCTCATACTCGGCCACATAATTCGGCCATGCCGTCTCGACGTCCATCTGGCCGCCGATCATCTGCGTCAGATACTGGTTGGAGATATCCTGCAGCTTCGTGCGGATATCTGCGGCCTCAGAGGGCAGGCTGATCAGATTGTAGTACGCCGGCAGATACTCCACGGCTTCATCCACGAAGCCGGAGACGATCCCCTTGGCATAATCCACAAGCGCGGCGTCCTCTTCAGTGGCCCACTCGTTGCTGTTGTCGATGGGGTGGGACACGGCCGTCCACCAATCGTTGTCTGCAAAGTTCACTTCATATTCCGTGCCGCTGAGCAGGTAGCTGAACCAGACATATTTGCAGCGGTTGTCGTCATAACCGTAAGCTTTGTTGATGGGCTGCCAGAAATCAGAGCCCTGATCGTTGCGGAACTCGTAATTTGTGGTGTTGTGCAGCAGGTCCTGTCCCTCTGTGCTTGCCAGATACTCCACCAGGTCGAGCACGCGGTCAGGGTTTTCGCAGGTAGTGGGAATAAAGTAATGCGCACCGATCCACGTGCCTGTGGTATATGTTTTACCATAATTTCCGTCGGACGTGAGAGACGTGCCCAGCGTCAGGTCGCTCATCTGCGCGCCGTCATTGGCAGCGGCCCAGGCTGTTTTATAAAAGTCGCGGAACTGGCCCGGATAACCAAAGCCGAAGTCCGCAGAAGCGATCTTGCCTGCGCCGAAATCAGAGTATGCGTCATCGAAATCGCCCTTGACGCCGATACCGGAATCCAGGCCGCCCGCCGCATACATTTCGGCAAGCTGTTTCACAACTTCCTTTGCTTCATCGCTGACAGTGGCCAGCGTCCAGTGCTCGCTGTCGGTACCGATTTCGCCGCTGGGCACAAACCCGCTCCAGACGTCGCCCGTCGGAGGCAGAATGCTCGTACCCTGCGGGGCAGCCAGAGTCTTGTCAATCTGCTGCCAGTTGGTCAGTTTGTCGTTGCGGGGCCACCAGCCAACATAACCGGCCGCGCCGCACGCCTTGGTGAAATCAATGAATTCCTCCACGGTAGCGGGCGTTTTTCCCTCGTTCACTTCGTTCAGAATCGCAGTATTGTACACGGGCACACCGGCAAAGCTGGGGTCCGCAAACGCGGCCACGGAATAAATGGCATAGGCGGCGTTTTCATCGCCTGTGTACAGCTTGTTGTAAGCCTTGTACTCGTCGCTGTTGATGATTTTGTACAGCGTGGGGTAGCGGTCAGGCTCAGCATTGACGATCTCGGCGATATTGACAACGAGGTCCTCTTCAGCCCATTTGCTGATCTTCTCGCTCTCGCCCCAGGTGGGGAACAGGTCGGCGGCGCCGCCCGTGAACAGCTCGGTCTGCATGCGCTCGTCAAACCCATCTGTGCCGGTATCGTACTCCAGCGTGACGTTCACGGCTTCTTCAATCGCTTTTTTAATAGGGTCGTTCTCCATGCCGTCCACGTCGTCGACGCTGTTGCCGAACTGAGCGAAACGGATGTTGACCGTCTCGCGGCCGGCGTTGGGGTTAGCGTCGGCAGGCTCGCCCGCCGAGGTAGAGCCAGACCCGCTCGCGGGGGTGGAACTGCCTGAGCCGCAGCCCGCCAGCGCGGACACAAGCATCACGGCCACCAGAAGCAGTGCCAAAACGTGTAAATGCTTTTTCATGGTTAATCCTCCTTGTTGATTATGGTTCTATATGTTCTACCCCGCAGCGTGGGGCAATAACATCATTCCTTAACGGCTCCCAGCGTGATGCCGCTGGTAAAATATTTCTGCAGGAACGGATACACGCACATGATGGGCACCATGGCGCAGATAATGGTCGCCATGCGCAGCGCCATGGGCGGCGGAAGCTGCAGGCCCATGCCCACGGCCCCGTTGCGCACCTGGTTCATCATGGTCTGGTCCACCAGCATGCGGCGCAGAATCCAGGCGAAAGGCTGCAGATTCGTCTTATTGGAAATAAACATCATGTAGTTGTAATAATCGTTCCAGTTGATGACTGCGATGAACAGCGCAATGGCCGCCAGCATGCTGCGGCTCACAGGGATGACGATGCGGAAGAACACGCCGATATCCGTACAGCCGTCCAGCAGTGCCGCTTCCTCCAAAGACTTTGGCACAGAATAAGAATAATAGTTGCGCATGATGATGAAATAAGTGATATTCAGCGCACCGGGAATGACCATGACCCAGTAATTGCGCAGAAGCCCCAGGTTCTGATAGAGGATATACTGAGGGATCAGGCCGCCCGTAAAGAACAGGTTGAACACAACCAGCGCGTTGATGACCTTCATGCCCTTTACGTGCACCTTGCTGACGCCGTAAGCCATGCTGGCCGTGACGAGCACGCTGAGCGCAGTGGCGATGACCGTCTTGCTCACCGAGATCCACATGCTGTTGGTAAAGCTTTTGGTACTGAAGATTGCTTTGTAATACTGCAGGTCCACACCGCCGGTGGGCCACAGCATCAGCCCGCCCTTGATATACTCCTCATACGGCGTGACGGACGCCACCAGAACATACCACATCGGATACACGCATACCAGCGCAAAGACGATGCAGAAAAGAAATACGAATACATCGTAGAAGTTAAATCCCAGTATCTGGCGCATGCTGCGGCGATATTTGCCGTTTCTGCGCAAGCTGTTGTTTGAACGCATCGATAAGGCCCTCCTTCCGGCTTAGAATATGCCCTGGACATCCAGCTTTTCCACAAATTTGTTCGCACCCAGCACCACGATAAGGCCCATGGTATTGAGCACAAGGTTCATGGCTGTGGAAAGCTCGAAATTCGTGCCGGAGCCGCCCAGGCTGATGCGGTAGATATATGTGGAAAGCACGTCGCCGGTGCTGAGCACATAGTTGTTGTACAGGTTGTATACCTGGTCAAAGTTGGAGATGAACAGGCTCGCCAATTGCAGGATCAGCATGATCATCACGCTGGGAAGGATGCGCGGAATGGTGATGTGCAGCAGCATATCCTTACGGTTGGCGCCGTCGATGGCGGCGCTTTCGTACAAAGCAGGGTCAATGCCCGAGATCGCCGCCAGATACACGATGGTGGAATAGCCCGCCGTTTTGATGATGTTCGTGATGACAAGGATGGTGCGGAACATGGCCGGGTTTTTCAAAAAGTCCACCGGCTGGCCGCCCAATGCAGAGATGACCTGGTTCCCCACTCCGCCGATATCGGCCGAGGACGGATACTCCAGAAACACCTGCACCAGGCCGGCAAAGATGACCCATGAGAGGAAGTACGGCAGATACACACAGGTCTGCACCACGGGTTTAACCTTCTTGATCTTCAGCTCGTTGATCATCAGCGCCAGAAACACGTTGAATGTAAAGCCGAACGCCAGATTATACAGGTTGATGAGCACCGTGTTTTTAAATGCGCGGATGAAGTTTGGGTCTACCAGCATTTCCCGGAAATGAGACAGGCCCGCCCACGGGCTGCCCCACACGCCCAAGCGGGGGGAATAATCCTTGAATGCAAGCAGAATACCGTACATGGGACCGTAATCGAACACAAGCATGAAGACAAGCCCCGGAAGCACCAGCATGTAAACAAACCAGTATTTGCGCATATACGCAATAAATTTGTTTGGCCGCCGCAGCGCATTGGGGGCCCGCATGGCCCTTGATTCCTCGGACATTTGAAAACCTCCCGGATGATTCAAAATTATTAGTAATAAATTTTTAATAATTTTGTCTTTTCTGTGCAAAGTTATTTGCTTTCACCTACTTGACTTTTAGATGTCACCTGTGGCACAATAACCTTGCAATCCTTGATTTCAATTAAACTATATCAGCATTTATCGGGGTTGTCAAGCAAATCACCTTTCAAAAAGTAGGGCATTTCTTTAGTAAAAATCTACAATATTTTCTCTTAAAATTTGCTAATAACAAAATAATTATTAGCGCAGCGAGCGTATAAAAAGCGGCGCAGGCGCACTGCAAAGCCATTTGCCCGCCTTTTATATGTAATATAAAGAAAAGCGGCCCCGCACAAAAAATGGAGGAATGGAATTATGAAACGCATCGGGTTCATCGGATATGGTCTGCGCTCGGAAACAATGATGAAATCCTTCCGTTCGCTGGAGGCAGACATCACCGTAGCCGCCGTAGCAGACCCGCGCCATGCCGAGATCGCCCCCGGTCTGGCAGGCGACCCTTATTTCGCCTATACCCGCTGGTATGCAGACGCGGACGAGCTGCTTGCCGGGGAAGCGCTGGACGGGGTGTTCATCGGCACACGCTGCTCGCTGCACACCCCCTACGCCTGCCGGGTGCTGGATATGGGATTGCCCCTGTTTTTGGAAAAGCCCGTGTGCATCACACGCCCCCAGTATGAGCAGCTGCGCCGCGCGGCCGCAGGCAAGGAGAAGCAAGTGGTCGTTTCATTCCCGCTGCGCCTTTCCTCCATCACATTGGAGATGAAGCGCATTGTGGACAGCGGCGTGCTGGGCAGGCTTACGATGGTGCAGGCCGTCAACAATGTCCCCTACGGCAGCGTTTATTATCACAGCTGGTACCGCGACCCGGCCGAGACCGGCGGCCTGTTCCTGCAAAAGGCCACCCATGATATCGACTACATCCACTTCCTCACAGGCGAGCGCCCCGTTTCCGTGTGCGCTAAGACCGCCAAGCTGCATTTCAAAGGGGACCGTCCGGCGGGCCTGCACTGTCCGGATTGCCCGGATTACCGCACCTGCCCCGAAAGCAGCTACGTGGTAAAAAACATTTTGAAGGAAGATGTCCAGGGCGACTCCTGCTGCTTTGCCTCAGACACCGGCAACGAGGACGGCGCCAGCGTCATTTTCACAACGGAAAGCGGCATGCTGATCAGCTACAACCAGAATTTTGTTGTAAAAAAGAGCGCCGGGCGGCGCGGCGCACGGCTTATCGGTACCGAGGGCAGCGCGGAATTTGATTTTTACACCGCCGAGATCCGTGTGGACCGTTACTTATCCCCCCAGACAGTCACCCACAAATTCAACTTTCCCGCAGGCATGCATTTCGGCGGAGACGAGATGCTGGCACTGGATTTTCTGCGCGTGCTGGACGGCGGAGAAGCACGCTCCGACCTTTCAGCCGGGCTTGTGAGCGCCGCAAGCTGCCTCGCCGCCCGGCAGGCGGACGCAGAGGGGCGCTTCCTTTCCATCGAGTATTGACGCGGACCGCGCAAATATCCATCCCCTTTCACCTGCAAAAGCTCCGCACAGGAAAGCTTTTTCACCGGCATCCCGCCCGGGCCGGCACGCCTGCCGCGCAGGGAGAGCCACGGACGGCATCGGGCCGGATTCTTCATTGTCAAAAGCTCTTTGTTATACCGGCCGCGCAGGGAGATTCGAGGCGGCCGGCATCCGGCCAAGTTTCCCATTGTTAAAAAAGGAGGACGACTGCTATGTTAGTCGATTTGAAAACCATTCTCGCGGACACCCGTGAAAAGCACTATGCCGTTGGGCTGTTCAACTGCGTCACACTGGAAATGACGAAAGGCATCCTTGCGGCAGCGGAGGAATTGCACTCCCCCGTCATCATCGGGCCCGCCGAAAGCCTTTTGCCCGGCGCTTCGCTTGCGGAATACGCCGACATGATGCTGGGCATGGCCCGCCGCGCCGGTGTGCCCGTTGCGCTGCACTTTGACCACGGCTTCACGCCGGAGCTGGTGGAAGAAGCCATCCGCCTGGGCTTTTCCTCCGTTATGTACGACTGCAGCATGCTGCCCTTTGAAGAAAATGTGCGCCGCACCCGTGAAATGACCGCCAAGGCGCACGCCGCGGGCTGCTCACTGGAAGCAGAGATCGGTCATGTCGGTTCCAACGGCTCCGCCGAAGAAGCCGTCGCCAAAACCATTTATACCCAGCCGCAGGACGCGCTGCGCTTTGCTGCCGAAAGCGGCTGCGACGCGCTGGCTGTTGCCATTGGTACGGCCCACGGCGTATACGCGGAAAAGCCCGTGCTTAATCTGGACTGCCTCGCCAGTATTGCGGGAGCATGCTCAACGCCGCTGGTGCTGCATGGGGGCAGCGGGCTTTCGGACGACGATTTCCGCGCCTGTGTTGCGGGAGGCATCTCCAAAATCAACATTTTCACTCACAATAACCTGACAGCCGCCCGTGCCGCTCACACCCATTTCACGGAATCTGTTGGTGCATTTGAACTGATGCCGTTCATCACCGAGGCCGTCAAGCACGAAACGATGCATCATATGCGCGTATTCGGCAGCGACGGAAAGGCGTAAGAGATGGGCGGCACACAGATACAGGCACACGAAGCCGTCAGCCGCTGTATCGCGGTGCTGGACGTGGGCACCACCGCCGTGAAAGCTTGCCTTTTCTCCCCCTCGCTGGAACTTCTGGCGTGCAGCGTGCAGGAATATGCCCTGCGCACACAGGGCGAACGCGTGGAGGCCGACGCGGCGCAGTACAAAGCCGCCGCGCGGGCCGGGCTTGCCGACGCGCTGTCCCAGGCGCCCGGCTGTATTCCCGCAGCCGTAAGCATCACCACACAAGGCGAAACGCTCACGCTCGCGGACCGTTCGGGCGAGCCGCTTCGCCCCTTTCTGGTGTGGCTGGACAGCCGCGCGGAAAATGAGGCCCAGGCTCTGCGCAGTGTGCTGGACAACGAGACATTTTACAAAACCACCGGCCTGCCGGAGGTCACCGGCGCGCTTCCGCTGGCAAAGCTGCTTTGGCTGCGCAAACACGAACCGGATACCTTTGTCCGCGCGCATAAGCTTCTGCTGCTGGAGGACTATCTGCTCCATTGGCTGACCGGCCGGTTCGTAAGTGAAAAATCCCTGCAGACCTCCACCGGCTGGTTCGACCTGCACAGCGACGGGTTGTGGCACAGCGGCCTTGCCGCCGCCGGCGCGTCTGCGGAACTGCTGCCCGAACTGCTGGAATGCGGCGCGCCCGCAGGCTCTCTGCTGCCCGGCCCTGCCGCCGAGCTGGGCCTGCCACCGAACATCCCCGTCGTTGCGGGCGCAATGGACCAGACCGCCGCCGCGCTTGCCGCAGGCTGCACGCGCCCGGGCACCGTCACCGAAACCACGGGTACCGCGCTGGTAATGGCCGCCTGCACAGACGCTCCCATGTTTCGCAGCGGGCACCACGTAACCGTCTACCGCCACGCATTGCCGGGCAAGTACCTGTACCTGCCCATCGGCAACACGGCGGGCATGGCGTTGCGCTGGTTCCGGGACGAATTCTGCCGCGACCTTCCCGCAGGAGCAGCGGGATATGCAGCGCTGGACGCGCTGGTGCAAAGCGTCCCCTGCGGGTGCGACGGGCTGGTGTTCCTGCCGTTTTTATCCGGCAGCGTGGATCCCGACGCCTGTCCCGAAGCCCGCGCCGTATTCTTCGGCGCGCGGCTTTCCACCACGCGGGCCCATTTCGCCCGCAGCGTGATGGAATCCGTCGCGTTTCTGCTGCGGGACTTTTTCGGCATGCTGAACGCTCTGGGTTGTCCCGCCGACACCGTGTACTCGCTGGGCGGCGGCGCACGCAGCGCTGTGTGGCAGCAGATCAAAGCCGATGCCTGCGGCCGCACGTTCCGCGTGCCCGTGTGCAGCGAGGCCACCGCCATGGGTGCCGCCCTTTTGGCCGGGTGGGGCAGCGGACTCATCGCCCCCGGCGTTTTCCCTTGCCGCGGTGAAAGCGCCGTCTATCTTCCAGACAACGCCCGCGCGCCCGCTTATGACACGGCATACAGCCTGTACAAAAAGCTTTATGCCGCCGTCAAACCGCTGTACAACGCGTTTTAAAGGGGCTGCCCGTGAACAAACCGCACCGCGCGCCGCTTTGGGCACCTTGCCGAAAGCGACGCGCGCCCGGGCGGCCCGCGAATACGACGTACCGTACGCCGCCGCGAGCCCGGCATCGTCCACAGATTCACGGCGTTTGCCGCACGAAAAACCTTCCCATTGTCAAAAAGGAGGAAAAGGATATGGAGTTACAACACAAGCCGCGTCTGGGTATCCTGGCGCTGATGCTGGAGGGCTACGAGCCTTTGTTTCCGGGCATCATGGCCAGCCAGCACAAATATGTCGAGGAGGTCATCGCCTCACTCTCCGGTACAGCCGATTTTGTCTTTCCGCGAATCGCCGCCAGCCGGGAGGCCATAGAAGCCCTCACCGCACAATACAACGCCGAGGGACTGGACGGCATCCTCATCCTGATGCTCAGCTATTCTCAGGGGCAGTACCTGGTACACGCCATGCAGCGCAATACGCTTCCGTTGGCGCTGGCACTGGTGCAGCCGGATGAGACCGTGGGCGACGATTTCGAGGAATGGGAGCTCACAGTGAATCAGGGCATCCACGGCTCACAGGACAACGCCAACTGCCTGATGCGGGCCGGCATCCCCTGCGCATTCTTCGCGGGCAGCCGCAAAAACGGCGAGCTTGCAGCCTTTGCAGCGGATTTCGGCGCGGCGGCGCACACGGCATGCGCGCTGCGGCGGATGAAGATCGGAATCATCGGAAAGCTGGCCGGCATGGGCGACGTTATCACCGATGATATGGCCGTTTACCGCAAGCTGGGGCCGGAATTCGTATACGATTCCATCGGCGCCGTGCAGCGTGCCTGCGCCGGGGTCACGCCGGAGGATATCTCCGCGCGCGTGGCGTACGAGCACACTGTTTTTGAGATCGACCCCAAGCTGCCGCCCGAACGCCATGCGGAGTCCGTGCGCATGTATCTGGGCCTCAAGCGTTATCTGGAGGAAAACGGATATGCGGGGTATACCGTTCACTTCGAGGAATTCGGCGCAGACGGACGGTTCGAGCATCTTCCCTTCCTGGCCGCCTCCAGCCTGATGGCCGACGGCTACGGCTATGCAGCCGAGGGCGACGCCACTGCCGCCATGCTCATGGCGGCTATGTTGCGCCTGTGCGGGCAGGCCGGTTTCAGCGAGATGTATATGATGGATTTTGCGCGGGAGGCCATCCTGCTGTGCCACGCGGGCGAGGGCAACTGGGCCATGTGCCGCAGGGACAAAAAGCCTTTCCTGATGGACCGGGTATTCAATGAAGGCGGCCTTTCCAACCCGCCCACACCCATCTTCACGCCGGAACCCGGCCCCGCAGGCGTGATGAGCCTGGTGCATGTGGGCGGCGAACGCTTCCGCCTCGTATATGCCCCGGGCGAGATACTGGACGAATGCAGCCTGCGCAAGATCGACATGCCGTATATGTTCTTCCGGCCCGCATCCGGCGTACGCGCCTGCATCAAGGCATGGCTGGAGCAGGGCGGCACTCACCATGAGATCATCGTCCCCGGCGACTATGCTGCGCGCGTCCGTCTGCTGTGCCGCCTGCTGGGCATTGAGTTCGTCGAAGTATAAACAATACGCCGCAATGGCAGAAAAGGAGAATTGATATGATCCAGAACATCCGGCGTTCCCTTACCGACTTGCTTGGCGCGGAATACACCGCGGCCGTGTGCCGCGCGCGCGCGGCACTCACAGGCGAAAGCCCCGAAGCTCTGCGCGCCGTGGCCGATGAGAAGGTCGATTTTTATCCCGAGGCTTTTGCCCGCCGCCAGGAGGAGCTGATGGGCGACATCGGCCACTCCCTTGCGCCCGCTTTTGCAGACACTGAGGACGGCGCGCCCACCCATTCATACCGTGCCGCCCAGCACAGCTTTGCAGCTCCGCTGGGCGGGCTGGGCGCATTCCGCATCGGCGAGGACGGCCGCCTGTATTTCGCGGGCAAAAGCGAGCATTACCAGATTCCCCTGGGACACGACTTTCCAGGCTACTCGCTTATTGAAAACGCCAAGCGTCTCGGAATCCCCAATGCTACGCACAACAACACCCGCGGCTTTATCACCCGCACGCTGGAGCGCCGCCTCATCGCCGCCGCCAACGGCCTCCAGCCCACAGACCCGGCGCTGGACCGCATTCTGTCCCAAAAGGAGCCGGGCGTGCTGAATACCGTCATCAATCTGGAGACCGGCTCCCTGGCCGTGGAGGCCGCGCTCAAAATGATGCTCTCCCGCTTTTACACCATCGACGGCGCGCCCGCACAGTATGCAGGCCGCGTACCCGTGTTCGTTGTCATGGCAGACAATGCCGGCGGCGTGACCGGAAACTATCACGGCACTACGGTGCTGGCGCAGACGCTGCGCGGCCTGTGGCCGGACTTCTACACAGCCGCGCAGAAAAACGAGCTGTACAAGGTGGTGTCCGTCCCCATCAACGACTCCGGCGCCTTTGCCGAGACCATGCGCCGCTGGAACGAGGGCAAATACAAAACGGCGGGCTTCTGTCACGAGATCGTCCTCATGAATTACGGCGGCATCCGCCTTTCCGAGGAATATCTGCAGGCAGCGTACAAAGTGTGCCGCGCCACCGACACGCCCGTACTGTGCGACGAGATCCAGTCCTGTGCATGGTATGACGGACTGTTCCTGTTCCGCAAATACGGCCTTACGCCGGACTTTGTCTCCGTAGGCAAGGGCTTCCCCGGGGGCGTTTACCCCGCCAGCAAGATCCTGACGAGCGCCGCTTTCGACAGCCTGAGCCAGTTCGGTGCGCTTGTGACCAACGGACAGGAAGAACTGGCCAGCCTGGCTTATCTTGTGACAATGGAATTCATCGGGGCCAACGGCGCGCACATCGAAGCCGCGGGCCGGTATTACCACGAACAGGTACGCGCACTGGCGCAAAAATACCCGCAGGTATGCACAGGCGTGGAAGGTGACGCCCACATGACGGCGCTGTGCTTCGACAGCGTGGACGATGCGGTGGATTTCTGTACCCGCATGAACCGGGACCGCTGCGTGGACATCAGTGCACAG
>OHAU01003955.1_pt1 | contig 10906 bp, 8 predicted proteins | sample 1577181 | NCBI WGS metagenome assembly OHAU01 (sample SAMEA3541472, study PRJEB24748) | human gut metagenome | biome: human gut; feature: human-associated habitat; material: faeces | place: China | collected 2012
TTCCTCCTGTTTCAAAGGGTGAGTAAAAATAAAACGGGCCCCTTTGCTATAAGTGGAGTCAACCCGGATGTCTCCTCCCATACGATTAATGATCAGCTTACAGATAGACAGCCCCAGCCCTGTACCCTGGATGCCTTCATTGAGTTTTTCGAACCGACCGAATACAGCCTCTTGATTTTCAAGGGGAATTCCACACCCGGTATCCGTTAGCATAAACTCAGGTACCCCGACTTCATTTATCCGCAGTGTCAATGTGATATATCCCTCCTTCGTAAATTTTGTGGCATTGACCAGTAGGTTGATCAATACTTGCTGGAGCCTGCACGGATCAGTTTCCATTTCCAAAGCAGACAATTCTGTCTCAAAAATCATCTCCGCAGAAGTCTGTTTGATATTTCTCAGCATCTCCACCACATTCCGGCATAAAGCCACCACCTCATGCGGAGCCACGGAGAATCTCATATTTGCCACATCCAGACACGAAACATCGACTACGTCATTTACCAAATGCAACAATAAATCGGAGTTTAACCTAATCACATCATTACACTGCGCACGAACTTCATCGTCAATTCCCGGAGTAATCAAAATTTCAGAGAAACCTGCCAACGCATTTAAGGGAGTTTTTATCTCATGGCTCATATTGGAAAGAAATACGCTCTTATTACGGACAGACTCTTCGGCCAGCCTTTTTGCCTTTTGCAACTCTTCTCTGGAAAATAGAAGTTTTCTCTCCGCTCTCCTCAAATAGAGAAGTCCTACGAATAACAAAACGACCAGACATAGAATGGTGATAAACACCAATTTCCATATTTTCTTCTGCTGCATTCCGTTTTGTAAATCCAACTCGTCGATGGAATATTGTTCACGCATATCCTCAACATGCCGGCCGGCATAATCCACAAACAAAGAATCTCCTTTCGTAATCAATTCCTTATATGTCAGTGCTGCATCCTGAAAATCCTTCTCTTGCATTTTCTGCTCTGCACGATGCCAGTTTATGCTATCCACAGCCCACTTTTCAGAAGCAAGGGATACGGACAATCCACATACAACGAACATCCCTGACAATATAAGCTGTTTCATCTTTATATTTTGTGTAAGGTTAGCAAAGATAACTCATTAAATATGAAGCAACAAGCATTTAGATAAAAAAGAAGTGTCTTCAAGAGGTATAAGCCTCCCGAAAACACTTCATTTTATGCTGATAGCTATTGTAGTAAAAAGCTATTAATTATTTAATCAAATTGCAACCTGTCATCTCAGCCGGTTGAACCATATCCAAAATATGCAGGATGGTAGGCGCCACATCTGCCAAACGTCCGTCTGCCACTTTCGCTTCTTTATTCTCTGTCACGTATACACAAGGTACAGGATTCAAAGAGTGAGCCGTATTCGGGGTACCGTCTTCATTCAAAGCATGGTCAGCGTTACCATGATCGGCAATGATGATAGCTTCGTAACCTTGAGCTTTGGCTGCTTCAATGGTATCTTTCACACACGCGTCTACGGCAACTACCGCTTTCTCGATAGCTTCGTAAATACCGGTATGACCTACCATATCACCATTGGCATAGTTCACCACGATAAAGTCATATTTATTCTCGTTGATGGCAGCCACCAGTTTATCTTTCACTTCATAGGCACTCATCTCCGGTTTCAAATCGTAAGTTGCAACTTTCGGAGACGGAACCAGGATGCGGTCTTCGTTATCATACGGAGTTTCACGACCACCGTTGAAGAAGAATGTTACGTGAGCATATTTCTCTGTTTCGGCAATATGAAGCTGTTTCTTTCCGTTAGCAGCCAGATACTCGCCCAACGTATTAGCCACGTTTTCCTTATCGAACAAGATATGCACACCCTTGAACGAAGCATCGTACGGAGTCATACAGTAGTACTGCAATCCCGGTATTGTGTGCATGCCTGCTTCCGGCATATCCTGTTGGGTCAAAACTACAGTCAGCTCTTTGGCACGGTCGTTACGGTAGTTGAAGAAGATCACCACGTCACCTTCTCTGATAGTACCGTCTACACCGGCATTCACAATCGGTTTGATAAACTCGTCTGTTACCCCTTCATCATAAGATTCCTGCATAGCCTGCACCATGTCGGTAGCTTTCTTACCAATGCCGTTTACCAGCAGGTCATACGCTTCTTTCACACGTTCCCAACGTTTGTCACGGTCCATAGCATAATAACGGCCAATGATGGAAGCCACTTTACCGGCAGACTTGGCGCAATGCGCTTCCAGTTGTTCGATAAAGCCTTTACCGCTCTTCGGGTCTGTGTCACGTCCATCCATAAAGCAATGAACGAAAGTGTTCTCAATATTATATTCTTTAGCAATATCGCAAAGTTTGAACAGATGGTCCAGAGAGCTATGTACGCCACCATCCGAAGTCAGTCCCATAAAATGAACATTCTTTCCGTTTTCTTTTGCGTAAGAGAAAGCTGAAACGATCTCCGGGTTCTTCAGGATGCTGTTGTCACGACAAGAGAGGTTGATTTTCACCAAATCCTGATAAACTACGCGTCCTGCGCCGATATTGAGGTGACCCACTTCCGAGTTACCCATCTGTCCGTCGGGCAAACCTACGTTTTCACCGCTGGCCTGTAACTGAGAGTGAGGATAGGTCTCCATCAGATAATCCCAGTAAGGAGTAGCAGTGTTGAAGATTACGTCATCTTTCCCGTGGTCGCCTAATCCCCAACCATCAAGAATCATTAAAAGGGCTTTCTTACTCATAATATTCTAAAATTAAATTGTCGTTCTATTTTTCGGGTGCAAAGGTACAAAAAAGTTAATTACGAACACGTTTAATCTATGTTAAGCAATCTCCCCGCCGGACAAAAAGGAAGAAAAAATGCCGCAGATTTGAAAAGATTTCCTTATTTTTGCGCTGCTTTAAAAATAAAACAGAATATGGACGATTCAAACCCGCGAACGTACAACAGTATTAACTAACACGAACAGAGTCATTCTGCGGTAATGCCTCTGCTCGGACATTAACAAACGAAAGGAGGCAATAAGATGAGAACATATCTTTATTGTGAGGCCGGCTTTGTGGAAAAAGCACAATGGCTTCCTAACAGCTGGGTCAATGTAGTATGCCCGGACAGCAGTGATTTCAAATTCCTGACCGAAACCCTGAAAGTTCCTGAATCTTTTTTAAATGACATTGCCGATACCGACGAACGTCCGCGTACGGAAACGGAAGGCAACTGGTTGCTGACCATACTGCGTATACCGGTCCAGAACGCTCAAAGCAGTATCCCTTATACCACCGTACCCATCGGCATCATCACCAACAATGAAATCATTGTTTCTGTGTGCTACCATCAGACGGATATGATTCCCGATTTCATCGAACATACCCGCCGGAAAGGCATCGAAGTACGCAATAAGCTCGACTTGATTTTCCGACTGATCTACTCTTCGGCTGTCTGGTTCCTGAAGTATCTGAAACAGATAAATATAGACATCACCGCTGCCGAGAAGGAACTGGAGCGAAGCATCCGAAACGAGGACCTGCTGCGATTGATGAAGTTACAGAAGACACTGGTCTATTTTAATACTTCCATTCGTGGCAATGAAGTGATGATCGGCAAGTTGAAAACCATCTTCCAGGATACCGATTATCTGGATGAAGAGTTAGTGGAGGACGTGATCATTGAACTGAAGCAGGCATTCAATACGGTCAACATCTACAGTGACATTCTCACCGGAACCATGGACGCCTTTGCATCCATCATCTCCAATAATGTGAATGCGATCATGAAACGTATGACAAGTCTTTCCATTACATTGATGATCCCCACGTTAATAGCCAGTTTCTATGGCATGAACGTAGACATACATCTTGAGGAGATGCCTCATGCCTTCCTGTTGATCATCCTGGTATCCGTATTCTTGTCTGCCCTCTCCTTTGTGATCTTCAGGAAGATAAAGTGGTTTTAAGGAAAGTTTATTTTGAGAACAATTCCAACTGTCCGTCGCCCAACAGATTGAAAGTCATGCGATGATACGGAGTAGTACCGTGCCCGGCAATAGCCGCACGGTGCTTTTTCGTAGGATAACCTTTGTTATGCTCCCAGTCATAACATGGGAATTCCTGATGCAGTTTGTTCATGTAGTCATCACGATAAGTTTTGGCAAGGATAGAAGCAGCAGCTATCGAAAGATATTTGCCATCTCCCTTTATAACAGTAGTATGAGGTATGTCAGGGTACTTCTTGAAACGGTTTCCATCGATCAGCAGATGCTGAGGACGGGTTTTCAGCCGGTCTACCGCCCGGTGCATGGCGAGAAACGACGCATTCAGGATGTTTATCTTATCAATCTCTTCGGGCGAAACAATGCCGACGGCCCAGGCAACCGCATCCCGCTCAATCACTTCGCGCAAAGCATATCGCTGCTTCTCCGACAACTGCTTGGAGTCATTCAACAATTCATTCTCAAAATCTTTCGGTAAGATAACGGCAGCAGCATAAACCGCACCTGCCAGACAACCGCGTCCGGCTTCATCACAACCGGCTTCTATCAGTTCTTCGTTTAACCAGGGTAAGAGCATCGCTTCTTTTATTTAACACGGCAAATGTAATCAATTAAACGGAAATGAACAAAAGATGAAAAAGAAAGCAAGCATCCGTTATGCCATCAGCCGTTTTGCATTGAATCAGAACTCATATTCGCCACAGATCCACACGGATGAATATCGCCAGCTATCAATAGATTAAGCTCGTTCGATGAAACTCCATGTTACTCTGTGGTGAATGATGTCCCTTCTCAGAACAGGCTCCAGGCAACAGTTAATCCTGCCATAACAATAGCAACCATGCTCATCAGTTTAATCAGGATATTCAGGCTCGGGCCGGACGTATCTTTAAATGGATCCCCTACCGTATCACCTACCACAGTAGCCTTGTGCACCTCGCTACCTTTACCTCCAAAATTGCCTTCTTCCACATACTTCTTCGCATTGTCCCATGCTCCACCGGCATTGGCCATGAAGATAGCAAGTACAAAACCACTACTCAGTCCGCCAATCAACAGTCCCAATACACCGGGAACACCAAATATCAGTCCGGTAAGGATTGGAGCAATGATGGCAATCAGAGAAGGCACTACCATTTCCCGCTGTGCTCCTTTTGTAGAAATAGCAACGCAACGTTCGTAGTCCGGTTCGGTTTCCCCGGTCAGGATACCTTTCATTTCACGGAACTGGCGACGTACTTCATCTACCATATGTCCGGCAGCACGTCCGACTGCATTCATAGTCAGACCACAGAACAGGAATGCCATCATCGAACCGAGAAACATACCGGAAAGTACCTTCGGATTCATCAAATTTACCTCATAATAGTTCATAAAATCCACAAAGGTAGCATTGGCCGTACTGATCGTGTCTCCATTTGGAAAAGTAAGTTCCAAATTACCAAGACGAGTCAACCCAATGCGGATCTCCTCAATATAAGAAGCCAGCAATGCCAGCCCCGTAAGAGCAGCCGAGCCAATGGCAAAACCTTTTCCGGTAGCTGCCGTTGTATTTCCCAACGAATCGAGCGCATCGGTGCGTTTACGCACCTCTTTACCCAAAGAGGACATCTCCGCATTGCCACCGGCATTGTCGGCTATCGGACCATAAGCATCCGTAGCAAGCGTAATGCCCAATGTAGAAAGCATACCGACAGCAGCAATACCGATGCCGTAAAGTCCCATTCCCACATTATTGAAATCAAAACCGGAAGCCAACAGATAGGAAGCAATAATACCGATTACCACCGCCACCACAGGAATAGCTGTGGACAACATGCCGAGTCCTATACCCGAAATGATGACTGTGGCAGGACCCGTTTTGCCACTTTCACTCAATTTCTGAGTAGGCCGGTAAGATTGGGAAGTATAATATTCCGTCGAACGGCCGATAACAATACCCACAACCAATCCTACAACTACCGCACAAGAAATCCACATCCAATTGTCCAATTGTAATAACCACAAGATAAAAAAAGTGGCTGCTACAATCAAAGCCGAACTCAGGTTTGTCCCCCAAGCCAGCGAACCAAGCAGATCTTTCATGGTAGCATTCTCTTTGGTACGTACTGAAAAAATACCGATTATAGAAAGAATGATGCCGATAGCGGCAATCAACATCGGAGCTATTACAGCTTTAAACTGCATAACCGTATCGCCCGTATGAATAAAGGCGGCCGCACCCAAAGCAGCCGTTGCCAAAATGGAACCGCAATATGACTCGTATAAATCGGCACCCATTCCTGCCACGTCACCCACATTATCACCTACATTATCAGCAATGGTGGCAGGGTTACGCGGATCGTCCTCGGGAATACCGGCCTCAACTTTCCCCACAAGATCGGCTCCCACATCGGCAGCCTTTGTATAAATGCCACCTCCCACACGGGCAAAAAGCGCCTGCGTGCTGGCGCCCATACCAAAAGTCAGCATTGTAGTAGTGATGATACAGAGTTTATGAGTGGGTGTCAGCACATCGGCAGGTATCGCCCAATTGAGCAACAGATACCAAAAAGAGATATCGAGCAGTCCCAGGCCGACCACTACCAGTCCCATCACAGCTCCGCTTCGGAAGGCTATTCGCAATCCGGCATTCAATGACGTGCGAGCAGCATTAGCCGTACGCGCCGATGCGTAAGTAGCTGTTTTCATTCCCAAAAAGCCGGAAAGACCGGAAAAGAAACCTCCGGTCAGGAAAGCTATCGGTACCCAGGCATTCTGCACCTGAAAACCATAAGCCATTACAGAAAACAGAATCACCAGTCCGAGAAATACCCAGCCAACGATTTTATACTGTTGTTTCAGATAAGACATAGCGCCCCGACGCACGGCAGCGGCAATCTTAATCATTTGTGGAGTACCTTCGCTCTCCTTCATCATTTGTTTATGAAAATAGAGCGCAAAACAGAGAGCCAGAACAGAGGCAAACGGAACAAGCCAAAAAAGAATGCTATCCATAGACGTACAATATTTAGAGGTTTAACGAAAGCCTAAAAGTATTGAATCTAAACGAGATAACCAAATATTTTCGACTTTTGCTGATCTCCCGCCTCTAAAAAACGAATACAGGCACTATGCACTTTATTTCTCTTCCTTCTTCACATAGAATGCCGGACAACGGCTATTCAGGAAAATGATTTTACCTTCGCGGAAAGTCAGTCTGCCATAACGTTTATAAAGTAATTTTCGGTGTTGTTCATCGGAAGCCCCTTTTCGCTCCACCAATGAGTCGGACATCACAAACCCGGTACTATTTAATTTTAGAGTATACCAGATACGAGGATTCTTATCACGGGTCACCCGACGTCTATTCACCCGATAAGTTTCGGTACCACTCGTGACGCGCTTTGTGAAGATATGCACCGTATCCCGATAATGGAAACGCAATCCATCGTAATATACCTTTTCCGGAGATTCTGAAGAACTCTTCCTCTCCCACAACTTTATATCATACACCGAATCGTTGACTGGGATAATTGACAAACGATAATCCTGTGTCATGAATCCGTCCGCCCGGTGAATTCTGTGTTCTCCTATCATTTCGTCGGGAATCGGGCGCCTGTGGGGTGTGCAGGCGGCAAACAAAAAAAGAAGCACAAACAAAGCTCCCTGAATTAGCTTCATACCTGTTTTCATCCTGTTTTATTTTAAGATCCTCAAAATTACATATTTTTATTTATGTAACAACAAAGTACCGGAATGATATTCCCACTACCCCGGAAGCTCTTTTAAAAGCCACTATCTGCCGGAGAACGCTTAAGAAACAGAGCTCTGAACCATAAACATCCATTTGTTTCTTCCCGTTTCATTTGTGAATATAATGAAGTTTATCTTACTTTGCACACACAATGCATATTTCATAACATCAACAACAATACCATGAAAAAATTACTTGCAACATTACTGATTCTTGTAGCTTGTATTCATGTCAATGCACAAGAGTCCAGACAGATTCGCATCTCGACAGATCGGACGGACCTTATCCTGGAAGTTGCTCCGGACGGACGTCTGTATCAATCTTATCTGGGTGACAGACTACTGAACGAACAAGACCTGAAAAACCTTTCCGGCTCCTCACGAGGATGGGAAGTCTATCCGGGTTCGGGTGGAGAAGATTATTTCGAACCGGCTGTAGCCATTACGAACAACGATGGCAATCTCAGCACGATCCTGCGTTATGTATCTTCGGAACAGAAAGCAGTGGAAGGTGGAACAGAAACCATCATCCGGATGAAAGATGACCAATATCCGGTGGACGTCACACTGCACTATGTAGCCTATCCTAAACAAAATGTCATCAAAACATGGAGCGAGATCAAGCATCAACAAAAGAAGCCGGTCGTGTTATGGCGTTATGCTTCGACAATGCTTTACTTCTCAAACCAAAAATATTATCTCACCGAATTCAGCAGTGACTGGGCTAAAGAGGTGCAGATGAGTACACAGCAATTGCAACCCGGCAAAAAGATTCTCGATACGAAGTTGGGTAGCCGTGCTGCCATGCACATGCAACCTTTTTTTGAACTCGGACTGGAACAGCCCGCTCAGGAGCATCAGGGACAAGTAGTATTGGGCACCATCGGATGGACAGGCAACTACCAGTTTACTTTCGAAGTGGACAATGAAGGCAACTTACGAATCATCCCTGCTATCAATCCATACGCCTCGGACTATCAATTGAAAGCAAACGAAACATTTACCACCCCGGAGTTTATCTTTACGTTGAGTAACAACGGTACGGGTGAAGCCAGCCGTAACCTGCACAATTGGGCACGCAACTACCAACTGAAAGACGGCAAGGGAGACCGAATGACTCTGCTTAATAATTGGGAAAATACTTACTTCACCTTTGATGAAGAATTACTGGGCAAACTGATGAAAGAGGCCAAACACCTGGGCGTAGATATGTTCCTGCTCGACGACGGATGGTTTGGCAACAAACATCCGCGCAACGATGACCATGCCGGCCTGGGCGATTGGGAAGCGATGAAAAGTAAGCTTCCCGGAGGAATCCCTGCATTAGTAGAGAAAGCGAAAGAAGCCGGTGTCAAATTCGGTATCTGGATTGAACCGGAGATGGTGAATCCCAAGAGTGACCTGTTCGAAACACATCCGGAATGGGCTATCCATTACCCGAACCGGGAAACTTATTATTTCCGTAATCAGTTGGTACTTGACCTGAGCAATCCTAAAGTACAAGACTTCGTGTTTGGTGTCGTAGATAAGATTATGACAGAGAATCCCGATGTAGCCTTCTTTAAATGGGATTGCAACAGTCCGATTACTAATATTTATTCGCCTTACCTGAAAGATAAACAAGGACAGCTCTACATCGACCACGTGCGCGGTATATATAATGTATTGAAACGGGTAAAAGAGAAATATCCTAATGCGCCCATGATGCTTTGCTCCGGTGGAGGTGCACGTTGTGATTATGAAGCACTGAAGTACTTCACCGAATTTTGGTGTTCGGATAATACCGATCCGGTAGAACGCTTATTCATTCAGTGGGGCTTCTCACAGTTCTTCCCGGCCAAAGCGATGTGTGCACACGTAACAAGCTGGAACAGCAGAACAAGTGTGAAATTCCGCACCGATGTTGCCAGTATGTGTAAACTCGGTTTCGACATCGGACTGAAAGACATGAAAGCAGATGAACTTACTTATTGCCAGGAAGCAGTAGCCAATTATAAACGCTTGAAACCTGTCATTCTGGATGGTGATCAATATCGTCTCGTATCTCCATATGATGGCAACCACATGGCAGTGATGTATACTGCCCCCGATGCTTCGAAAGCCGTCCTCTTTACCTACGACATCCATCCGCGTTTCGGCGAGAAACTACTACCGATAAAGCTCCGGGGGCTTGATGCCCAAAAGATGTACCGGGTGAAGGAAATTAATCTGATGCCGGGTCGGAAATCCAATTTGTCGGGTAATGAAAAAATCTTCTCCGGTGACTATCTGATGAAAATAGGATTGAATGCATTTACAACTTCACAAACCAATAGCCGGGTAATAGAGTTGGTAGCAGAGTAATCTTACTACGATAAATCTACAAACAGATACCAAAGGCGGGACACCTGACAGTGTTCCGCCTTTCATTTATGGCTAACACAAAACCTGCAAATAGCAGCAAGTAAATGTGATCAAGCTTTTAAATACCATATATTATTAAATTAAGAAGCGAAACAATGTAATAAATATTAAGAAAAGAAGTTTATATTTTATATTTTTGCAGCGCACATATGGTAATCATTACTCTATATATGAACAACACCATAGAATATATCAGCAAGATACAGAAAGGAGAAGAGGCTTCTTTCCGTCATTTTGTTAATAGCTATTCGAAAGACTTGTTCTACTATGCACAGTGTTTCGTACGAAGCAAAGAAACCGCTGAAGAAGTAGTCAGCGACGTCTTTCTGGATGTATGGAGACACCGGGAAGAAATAGATGAAATCAAGAATATAAAAGCTTGGTTGCTCACATTAACTCATAACAAAGCCATCTCCTATCTGAGAAAAGCGGAAAATTCAAGTGAAATTGCCTCATGGGAAGAAATAGATGATTTTCAAATAATCGGAAATCTGCAAACTCCCGATGAAGAGATGATCAGCAAGGAAGAGATAGCTCAAATCAATAGCCTCATTCAAACACTTCCTCCAAAATGCAAGGTAGTCTTCGCTCTTGCCAAGATAGAACGCCTACCCTATAAAGAAATAGCCGATATGCTGAATATCTCGGTTAAGACCATTAACGTCCACGTTGCCAAAGCATTAGAGATCATTTCAAATGGTCTGAAAAAATAAATCAGAAAATAATCTAAAAAAAAATGGAATCCGAATAGGACATTCTCAAGTAAACTGC
>OHAU01003958.1_pt1 | contig 10903 bp, 15 predicted proteins | sample 1577181 | NCBI WGS metagenome assembly OHAU01 (sample SAMEA3541472, study PRJEB24748) | human gut metagenome | biome: human gut; feature: human-associated habitat; material: faeces | place: China | collected 2012
CCCAGTCCCAGGAATCTATATCCGGCCATTTGACGGCTGCCTTCCAATCATTGGCATCCTCAAATAAGTGGGGACATCCCGGCTTTTCCATAGAACCTTCTGCCACAGGAACATAAATCCATTCAATGCCGAACATATCTCTTCCGCCCTTTTCTTCCTCTTTGATACGTCTTCCGCCGTCATTGACATAGCCTCTGGCACGATTATCGGGAATGATATTCGGATAAAAGCTAAAAGTTTCCACACCGGTACACATCCATACCGGTTTTTTGTCTAAAGCCATTCTTTTCCAGGCCTCTCTCATGGTGATCGGATAATGAAACACCGGTACACTGGCATCTCGGAATGCCTTTGATATTTCTACTACAGTCAGCTCATCTTCATGAAAAGGTGACGGCGCTTGGCGCCGGCGGCGGGGTTTTGCGGGCGCTGGCGGTTGCGGTTCTGGATCTTCTGCTTGCCGCCGCGCTTATTCTGCGCGCGCTCGGGCACAAGATCGTCCAGTCGCTGGTCGTACTTGGACAGGTTCGTCGTCGCGCCGCGGGTATCGACGACGCGGCGCTCCGCCACCTGACGCGGCTGGTGCGGCTTGTCGTCCTTCTTCGGCTTGGGCTGCTGCTGCGGCTGCGCGGTCTGCTGCGTCTGGGCGGCCGGCTGCTGCGCGGCGCCGCTCTTCGGCGCCTCGGCGGGCGCTGCCTGCGGCTTGGCCTTGGGCTGGTCGGGCACTTTGTAGAGCTCCTCCAGGCTGGCCGCCTGATGGTGCTGGGTGAGATACTCAAAGATGTCGTTGAGCTCTGCGTCCTCGAGCACCTGCATATGATTTTTCGGAGTGGTAGCGTAATCCGTCAGGATCTGCGTGATCTCCTTCGAGGTCATGTTGAAATCCTTCGCCACCTCATGCACTCTGTATTTAATCAATCCGCTCATACTTGTTTCCTCCTCTTACGGTGGCGCCCGCCGCTTGTCTGCGCCGTGCACTTGTCTGATATCGTCTTTGCGGCAAGCGCTGCCGCCGTGTTGCTGTACTGCTCCGGATCTGCCTGTGCCAGCGCGGACACAAAGACCTTCGCAAGCCCCGGATCGGTGACGGCAGCGATGGCGCAGCCGGTCTTGCCGAGCCGCTCGGAGAGCGCCTGCTTCGTATACGGCAGACGCAGCAGCGGCGCCTGCGCGGTGTAAGCAAAGCCCTCGGCGCGCTTGCGCGCATTGTCCGACGCATCCTGCGCCAGCAGCAGCAGGCATGCCTTCCCGGCGCGCGCCGCCGCTCCGGCGTCATACTCGCCGAGCGCGATGCGCCCGGCCTTGCGCATGAGGCCGAGATAGTTGGCTGCTTTATCCGTGTCGGAGCACCTCCAGTTCCGCTGTGAGCTGCTCATAGATCTCCGCCGGGATCGGCGCATCGAACGCGCGCTCGAGCGCACGGCTCTTGCGCGCCTTTTTCAGGCACTCGGGATCCGGGCACAGATACGCGCCGCGTCCCGCTGCCTTGCCGCGCGCATCGAGCGAGATGCCCCCGTCGGGCGCGCGCACCACCCGGATGAGCTGCGGCTTGGGTTTCTTTTCACGGCAGCCGACGCACTGCCGCTGGGGAATGGACTTGGGCATGGGTGACTGCCTCCTTTCGCATTATGCCTCGCTCTCGGGCTTGATGTCGATCTTATAGCCGGTGAGCTTGGCGGCCAGACGGGCGTTCTGCCCCTCCTTGCCGATGGCGAGCGAGAGCTGGTTATCCGGCACGATGACGCGGCAGCTCTTGCCCTCGTCAAGCAGCGTCACCTCCAGCACCTCGGACGGTGCGAGCGCAGCCGCGATGAATTCCTCCGGCACCTCGCTGTACTTGACGATGTCGATCTTCTCGCCGCCGAGCTCGTTGACGACGCTCGCAACACGGCCGCCCTTCGGGCCGACGCACGCGCCGATCGGATCGATGACGGGATCCTCCGCCCAGACAGCCATCTTCGTGCGGCTGCCGGCCTCGCGGGCGATGGACTTGATCTCGACCGTGCCGTCAAAGATCTCCGGCACCTCAAGCTCGAACAGGCGCTTGACCAGTCCCGGATGCGTGCGGCTGATGAGCACCTGCGGTCCGCGCGTGCTGTTGCGCACCTCGACGACGTAGACCTTGATGCGGTCGCCCTCGTGCAGCTCCTCGCCGCGGATGCACTCCGCCGGGGCGAGCATGGCCTCGGTATAGTCGGAGTTGGAGCTGATCTTCAAAAACGCGCAGCCGGTGCGCGGGTCGATCTTATTGACGACGCCGGTGAGGATCTCATGCTCTTTGGAGTTGAACTCCTCATAGATCATGCCGCGCTCCGCCTCGCGGATACCCTGAATGATGACCTGCTTTGCAGCCTGCGCCGCGATGCGGCCGAACTGCTTGGTCTCGACCGGAACGCTGACGATGTCGCCGACCTTGGCGCGCTTGCTGATGCGGTGCGCCGCCTCCTCGCTGATCTCAACATAGGGGTCGATGACGCGCTCGACGACCGTTTTCTTGACGACCATCTCGATCTTCTTTTTCGTCTCGTCGAGAATGACCTCCACATTGTCCTCACAGTCGGGCGTGTCCTTGCGGAACGCCGTCAGCATGGCCTGACGGATCTTCTCGTACATATATTCGCGCGGGATGCCCTTTTCCTTTTCAATATCTGCAACTGCATCAAAAAATTCTGCGTTCATGGTCGAATTCCCTTTCCTTATATGGTCAGGTGCAGGCGCACCTGTGCGATGGCTGATTTCTGAAAGACACGGCTGTTTCTGCCGTCCGAGACGGTCACGTCGCCGTTGTCATACTGCTCGAGCGTGCCGATGTGCACCTTGCTGCCGTCCACCGGCTGATAGAGCCGCACCTCGACCTGCGCTCCGAGAAAGCGCGCAAAATCGCCCGGCCGTTTGAGCTGCCGCTCCGCACCTGCGGACGACACCTCGAACACATAGCTGTCGGGAATGGGGTCAGCCTCGTCGAGGATCGGATCGAGTGCCCGGCTGAAATTCTCACAGTCCTGGATCGACACGCCGTCCGGCTTGTCGATGTACACACGCAGATAGCGGCCGCCCGCCTCCTTGACGTATTCCACGTCCCAGATCTCACATCCCTGCTGCGCGGCCACAGGCTCGGCCAGCGCGTGGACAGCGTCTGTCAATTTACTCATACATCACCATTCCATTTTCTGACACTTTGAAAGACATCAAGAAAAAGAGTGGGCGGGTGCCCACTCTGTCAAATCCTGCTTCCTTCGTACGGCAATATCATACCATCCCGCGCTCCACAATGCAAGCCTTTTTTTGTGCTGCAGGGCACTTACTGGTACAGCGCCGCAAATTCCTCCAGGCAGAGGTTATGCTCGGTCATGAACTTCGCCGCCGTCTCGCCGACGTAGCGCACGTGCCACGGCTCGTTGCGGCCGGTGATACTGACCTTGTCCGACGGGTAGCGGATGACGAAGCCGTAGTCCGCACAGTTGTCGGCGAGCCAGCTCAGGAAGCGCGCGTTGACCTTGTCCACGCTCAGCGAGTCATAGTACTGGTCGACCACGTCCGCGCCGAGGCCGGTCTGGTGGTCGCTCGTGCCGGGAGGCGCCGCGACGCGCGCCGCGGCCGTCTCGGCCTCGTCACGGGTGTCACCCTCGCGCATATACGCACTCACCTGATCCTCGTACTGCTGCTTCTGCGTCAGGTACGGGCGGTAGGCACAATAGATATAAGGGCTCCATCCGGCGCTGCGCGCCGCCTTGAGCAGGGCGTTGAGCGCATCAACCGCGCGGGAATCGAACGTGGACTGTGAGCCGCTGATCTTGCTCACATCCGGCACATAGTCACTGATATTATGCGCCTGACTCGCGATGAGATACTCCCAGGAGGAGATATCCACATCCGGCAGGTCATCATAGGTCTTCTGGGTCGGCGCCGCCGTTGTCCGGATATCCGGCGGGAGGATCAGATCCGTCGGCGCGGTAGGCACGGCATTGCTGCGCGCCTCGTTGACACGCGAGAGAATGAGCATGGCGCACACGACGACCAGCACCGTCAGCGCCACCGACAGCCAGAGACGTTTGTTCTTCATGCAGATCCCTCCCGGACAGAAATAAACAGAAAAATGAAAAGCAGCTCGCAAAAGCCGCTTTTCACAATAGCATATTTTTCGCGTCCCGGCAAGCCCCCCGTCACAGATCGACGCGCTCGTAGTTTTTTGCCGCCCTCCGGAATGCCAGCCACGACAGCAGCGCGAATGCCGCCGCGCCCGCAGCCAGCACCGGAAGCTGACGCACCTGACCGGCCGCATCGGCCGCATCGAGATACGGTCCGACGACCGGAAAATGCGACAGCGCCTCGACCAGCACCATCAGCACCGTCATTGGGACGACCGCCAGCAGGAACGAGCGTCCGACGCGCACCGCGGTCTTATAAAACGCCGGCAGGAACACCGCGTTGAACACGCCGAAAATGAGCAGCACCGCGCCGAAGAGCGCCACGTTTGCATCGATGCCCGCGAGGTTCGTACCGTTGGGGTTGATGTGCACCGACAAGACCGCAAACGGCACCGCGAGCACAAGCTCCGCCAGCTCGACCGCCACGACCAGCCACGTGCGGGCGCGCACCTGCTCGCGCTTCGTGACCGGCAGCACGGCGCAGTAATAGACATCCTTATTCTCGCGGCCGTTGAGAAAGGTGAAGAAGATGCCGAGCAGGCCATAGAAAAACGCGACCGTGTACGGATAGCTCGGGATGAGCAGCATCGCGCCGAAGAGCGCAAACACATACATCATCGGGTGCGCCGCAAGGCGCAGATCCTTACAGAAAATCTTTGCCGTCATAGTTTCTCCTTTCCACGCGCACGAGAATATCCTCGAGCGAGAGCGACGCGTCGCCGAGCTGTGCGCGATAGTGCGCGAGAAAGCCGGCGCACGTGTCGCTGCGCAGGATCTGCCCGTCCTTGATCATCGTGATGTGCGAGGCGCACTTTTCCAGATCGGACGTGATGTGCGTCGAAAACAGGATGCTGCGCTCACCGCTTTGCACCACACCGCGAAAGAGCTCCATGAGCTCGTCGCGCGACACGGGGTCGAGCCCGCTCGTCGGCTCATCGAGAATGAGCAGACGCGCATCGTGCGAGAGCGCGAGCGCGAGCATATATTTCACGCGCATACCGGACGAGAGCTGCGAGACCTTCTTCGTCTCGTCGAGTGCGAACAGCGACAGGTAGTGCCGGTATTTTTCCTCATCCCAGCCGGCGTAAAACCGCCGTGTCACATCCGTAATGACACCGAGCTTCCGGTTCGGGTAAAAGTCCACGCCGCCGAGCACCACGCCAAGCTGCTGCTTACAGGCGGGCTCATCGGCATAAAAATCCCGGCCGAACATCGTCACGCGGCCGCCGTCCGGATGCACGAGGTTGAGCATGGTCTTGATGGTCGTGCTCTTTCCGGCACCGTTGCGGCCAATGAAGCCCATGATCGCGCCCGGCTCAACGGCAAACGACACATCGCGCAGCCGAAACGCCGGATACGTCTTGCACAGGCCCTCCACTTCCAGAATGCTCATTGTCCGTCCTCCCGCTTCAGCTCCTGCGCGAGCGCGGCGGCAAACACCTGCGTCTCCGCCTCCGGCACATCCGGCGCCGCGGCCTTCGCGCCCTGATCGAACACCGCGCGCACGAACCGGTCATAATAGCTGCTGCTCTGCAGCGCGATGCCACGCTCGCGGTCAGCCAGCAGAATGAGCGAATCGCCCGGCGCGAGGCCGAACATATCGCGCACCTCCTTCGGGATCACGATCTGCCCCTTCGGGCCGATGCGCACCGTGGCCATGAATTTGTCCTGCATGGACTGCATATGCGTCACCTCCGGTATAACTTGTATTACTTTTCTTACGTTGTAGCACAATGTCACCCGCAGCGCAAGCGTTTTTTGAATTTTTCGTCCGCGTCGATCATTATGTAAACCAAAAAGCACGAAAAAAGATCCCCCTGCCGCCCGGCAGGGGGATCACACCTTATCGAATAACTCAGAGCGCCTCGACGTCGGCGATGAAAGCCTGGATGGCTTCTTCCGGAACGAGCTTCTTGCTGCGGACCAGATTCACGATGTCACCAACGGTCTTCTTGTAGAAGAGCTTCAGGGGGTACTTGGTCAGGCTCGGAACGGACTTCATCATGACTTCCTTGCCGTTCATGTCCTCGATGAACGTCTTAACACTCAGCGTTTTGTAATCCATAATATGTTCTCCTTTCAATTTTGAACACATTGGCCATTTCCCCGAATCCCAATTGAAATGGCTTTGTTGTTCAAAGATTAACGCTTTTTGGGTATTTTGTCAAGTATGTCGGGAAATTTTCTTCGCCTTCCCGTCAATTTTCATCCAGTAATCAACGCTCTGTTGTGCAGTATTTGCGCACAAGCAAAAAAATGTGTGTCAGGAAAGTGTACGTGCCGCCGCTGAATAGAATGACCTCAGGCAGAAACGGAGGGCTGAAAATGCTGTACAGTACCCTGATGCTGATGATGAGCAGCGCGTTTTTGATGCTGCGCCTGAGCCCCGGCGGGTCATTTCCGCGTCCGCTGAGCGAGGCTGAAGAGCGCAGGTATCTCGAGGCATGGCTGCAGGGAGATCTGGAGGCGCGCAACGTGCTCATCGAGCGCAACCTGCGGCTGGTGGCGCACATCATCAAGAAATACTACACGCATTACGACGATACGGACGACCTGATCTCGATCGGCACGATCGGGCTCATCAAGGGCATCAACACCTACCGTCCGGATAAGGGCGTGCGCCTTGCGACCTACGCCAGCAAATGCGCGGAAAACGAGATCCTGATGTATTTTCGAAGCACACGCAAAAACGCAGCCGAAACGCTGCTCTCAGACGCGCTCGACACGGACGGCGACGGCAACAGCCTGTCGCTCCTCGACATCCTGTCCGAGGATGAGGACATGGACGCCCGCCTGCAGTCGGACGAGATGTGTCAGGCGCTGCGGCGCTGCATCGGCGAGGTACTCGATGCGCGCGAGCGCGAGATCATCCGCCTGCGCTATGCCATTGGCGGCGGCGAACCGCTGACACAGCGCGAGACCGCGCAGCGCTGCGGCATCAGCCGCTCGTATGTGTCGCGCATCGAGAAAAAAGCCATCGAAAAGCTGCGCGCCGCCCTGCTGGCGGCCGGTTACTGACCGCGCGGCGTTGACAAACCGGTCGAAACAAGGTAGAATTGCAAAGATATGAGGGAGATGATACCATGGCGGATCAAACGCACAATGCGGGCGTACACACGCACGTGGACGAAAACGGGAACGTGATCACCCACTGCCACGACGGCGAAGTGCATATGCATGAACATGACCACGCGCACAGCCACGGGCATGGACACACCCACACCCATACGCAGACCAAGGCGGTCATCAATCGTCTGGCGCGCGCGATCGGCCATCTGGAGTCGGTCAAGCGCATGGTCGAGGATGGGCGTGACTGCGCCGAGGTGCTCATCCAGCTTGCAGCCGTGCGCTCGGCGCTGAACAACACGGCGAAGATCATTCTGAAAGATCACATCGACCACTGTCTGACCGACGCTGTGGAGAGCGGCGACCAGCAGGCCATCGACGAGCTGAATCTCGCGATCGAAAAGTTCATGACCTGAACACCAAAGCAGCCCTCCGCCGCACGGCGGAGGGCTGCTTTGCTTCCGGCACAGCAAGAAAGGACGCATCCAAAGCGGATGCGTCCTTTTTAGAACAAATCAATGCTGCACTTTTTCCACTGAGAGGACCGAGCCGGTCATCTGGTCGACAGCCACGACATAGCGCGGGTGGAAGTAGTACACGGTCGTGAGCGTCACGCGGTAGACAGGCTGCGCGCCGCTCTCATCGAGCTGCACTTCCCACGCGGCAAGGTCGCTCTCCGAGATGCCGGCCGCCGCAATGGCGATCTTCAGCGCCTGCTCCTGCGTGACCGGGCCCGCAGGCGGGGTCGGGGTAGGCGTCGGTGTCGGCACCGGCGTCGGGCTCGGGGTAGGTGTCGGTGTCGGCATCGGTGTCGGCGTCGGGCTCGGGGTGGGTATCGGCGTCGGCGTCGGCGTGGGCATGGGCTCCGGGATCGGCTGCGGCATCACGGGGACAGGCTGCGGCTTTACAGGAGCCGGCTGCGACCCGAGCGGTTCGTCACCCGCCAGGCGGCAGAGCTCCGCCGTGCGCGCGTCAACGCTGCACACATAGTGATGCTCGCCGTCCGTGAGCACGAATTCCATGACCATCTGGCCGTCAATGAGCGTGAAGCGCATACTGGCCTGCGTGACGCTGTCCGCATCCAGACCGCAGCAGGCGAGCGCCGCATCCATGGCCTGATCATATGGGATATATGCGCCGGTGCTCGCAGCACCGATCGAGATCATGTCGCCAAGCGCCACCTGGTTGGACGCCGCAAGAATGTTCAGGTCGTTGATCGGCAGCACCGCCAGCGCCTCGCCGGTGAGATCCCCCACCTGCGCGCTGATCTGCCGGATGAGCATCGCCTTTCCTGCACTGACGCCCATGGCAGCAGCGTCGGCCTCCAGCGCGGGATCCGGCTCCAGCACCTGCGCCAGGACAGCGGGAGCAAGCCCGCAGTCGCTCTGTGCATCCTCCACAGCGGAAGCCAGCCGGCTGCACAGACGCGCGTCGCCCTTGCCGGCCTCGACCGTGACGAGGATCGAGTTGGTATCCGCCGAGACATAGCCGTCTGCCTGCAGCTCGGCAACGATCGCATCGGCCGCCGTCTGCAGCGGCTGGTTGCGCAGCTCCAGCTCGTCGAGCACGACCTGCGCGTCGGCATTGCACGCGCGCACGGACAGGACACGGCCGAGCTTATTGACGGTCAGCTCAATACTGGGGTTCGCGTCCAGCGTTGCGACGCCGTCGGGCGTCTGCACGGCGTAAAATCCGCCGCCGAGCACCGCCAGCAGGAACACCGCCGCCGCCGCGACCCAGCGCCGCCATGCGCCGCCGCGACGGCTGCGCTGCGGCAGCGGGACGACCGTTTCCGGCTCCGGCTGTTCGGCCGCCTGAACGCGGGCGAGGATCTTGTCCCAGGGATCCGGCGTCACGGCTGCAACATCATCACGCAGCTGCTGCAGCAGCTGCTCGTTGCACTTTTCCTGTTCAGTCAAGACCGTCACCCCCCATCGACGCGCGCAGCTTTGCCAGCGCGCGGTTGTAGCGCGAGATCGCCGTCGCCTGCGGAATGTCCAGCAGGTCGGCCACCTCCCTGTGCTTGAGGCCGGAGAGCGCGTGCAGCATCACGATCTGCCGCTCACTGTCCGTGAGCAGGCGCAGCACCTTATCAAGCACCATATGATTTTCCGTCTCCCGATAAGCGTTGTGCGGATCCTCCACATGAAACAGCTCATCAAAAGATATATTCTTATTTTCCGCCTTGCGCAGGCGCATAAGCGCCAGGTTGCGCGCGATCGTCAGCAGCCACGCCATCGGCTTGCCCGACGGCTGATAGCTCGATGCCGACTGCATCACGCTCACGAAAGTATCCTGCATCACGTCCTCAGCCGCCGTCGGATCGCGCAGGATCGACAGGGCGAAACCGTAAACGGACGCGGACGTTTGGCGATACAGCACCTCGAGCGCGGCGGTGTCCCCCTCCGCAATGCGCAGGATCAGGCCGTCATCCGGCGGTCGCGCATCGGACGCACCTATATCGCTTGTGCGTTTGTCGTCATTTTGCATATTCGATTACCCCACATGAGTATAATGCCTGAAAACAAATTTTAATGCATAAAAAAATGTTTTCCGAAAAATTTTCTCTAAAAAAGTGTGTTTTTCGGCACTTCCATCCTCTTAAACGAATATTCTACGTGATAAAATGCGGTTTGTAAAGCGAGTAAACTATAAAAAATTACATTCTTAGCAGATTTTACGCTTCTTTTTTCGGCGGCGCCGTTACCTCGAGCGCATGATTGAGCACTACGCCCAGAATGAGCAGCAGTCCGAACACATGAAACCAGAACAGCAGGATCACGACCGAGGCAAGCGACCCGTATACGAGTGAATACTTCGCGCTGTTGCCGATCAGCCATGAGAGCAGAATACTCATCACCACGATGCCGACGGCCGAAAACAGCGCACCGGGAAGCACGAGGTGCGGCGTCCGGCGCGGCGTGGTGAGCCGGTAGAGAGCGAGGATCATCATCAGCAAAATGGCAAACAGAACCAGAAAGCGCACCCAGGTCCACGACCAGATGATGCTCACGCGCGGCATGAGTGCATCGAGCCAGAGCAGAAAGCGCTTGCCCGTCAGCATGAGCAGGACGCACAGATACAGCACCAGCAAAAACGCCACCGAGAAGGCGACGCTCACAACGGTGCTGCTCACGATGCCGAAGCGCTTATCGCCGTGGATCTCGCTGACGATGGCGGCCATGGCGCGAAAAGCCGCCGACGCGCTCGTGATCATGACAAAGAGCGCCGCGATGAACATGACCTGACTTGTGTTGCCGGACACATAAATGAGAAACTCCGACACGAGCGCCTGCGTCTCCCGCGGGAGCACGAGCGTCTCCACGATGCGCAGCACGGCGGTCGGGTCGCGCAGGATGAGCGCGAGCAGGTCGTACATGCAGATAATGACCGGAAACAGCGCCATGACCATGTAATAGGCGATCTCAGCCGCCGAACGCGTCACGCGGCGGGTCAGAAATGTGTCGGCCATGGTCGTGAGGACGCGGGTAATGCGCCAGTCTTTCAATCGACTGCCTCCTCTCGCAGAATACAAAAACCGCCTTCACAAGGAGCGAAGGCGGTTTGGGACAGATGGCAAAATTACTTGGAGTTGAAGATCTTAAAGATGCTGTCAAACGGATCTTCCTCCACGGGTGCGGCGGCATCCGCAGCCGGAGCGGCAGCCGGGGCAGCCGGGGCAGCGGGCG
>OHAU01003960.1_pt1 | contig 10898 bp, 7 predicted proteins | sample 1577181 | NCBI WGS metagenome assembly OHAU01 (sample SAMEA3541472, study PRJEB24748) | human gut metagenome | biome: human gut; feature: human-associated habitat; material: faeces | place: China | collected 2012
TGTCGGCTATCGCGGCATACTGCTTTTTTGAAAAGAAGCCCGCCATTGACGTAAAGTTTGTCAATGACGGACAACTTGCTATTTTTTGATTTTATTTCGAACTCACGTTAATTATTATTCCTGGCAACGGTTGCAGCAGTTGCATTCAAGGGGCGATGGACCAATATCAGGGAAGATGGTAAATGCGGTAATAGTGTAGAAATAGATCCCCCTAGTGACAGCTCAGGAGAAAGTAGAAATCACGGTGCTCCTACCAATTAACAACAAATAATTCACGAGGGTGTCTGAAAAGGGCATCCTCTTTTACAAAAAATGAGGGTACCCTTTTCGGACACCCTCATCCAAATCCTTCAATGTTGCTCCATTATCGCAGGAAGCATCAAACGGTCGCCACCGGATATATTCCTTTTCTTCCAAATATCTGATTAAAGAAGCATATACCGAATTCCGTAATCCGTCAATATCTACAAAAGTCTTACGTACTATATCTTGCTCTACTTTTCTTATCAATGCCGTTCCTTTGGGATGCCTTTTCTCCTCGCCAATGCTTTTTATATAGATAAGTCAGCTTTTATGCAATGATGCCGCCAAATCATATTCTCGCTCTGTTGGAGAAATACCTTCTTTATCCTCGTATCTATACAGGTTTCCATACAGCCCCAAATAGATGTCGCATAGCTCAACTTCTTTCAGGTAAACATGATTTGTAGGATACTCATTAGCCGGAACTTACTCACAAATAAACGGTTTAAAAAATTTGCCCAATAGTACGTCTGTTCGGATATAATGACAAAGCATTGCACGTTCTTTGGCAAACTCACTCTGTAGTTGCTGCTTATGAATATTCTTATTCGTTTCATGATGGAAAGGATTACACTATTTCAACTTTAATCTTTATATCAAATATATTGGCTATACGTTCTATATCCCGTTTCTTGGTAAGCGTATTGCTACATGTCATCAGATACCAACCATTACCGACAGGCTTTTGTGAACTTTTATATTTCTTGTCAAGCGTATTAGAAATCAAAGGCACTTTATTTTGTTTCATTCCTAAAGTACGAACACGTTCGGCACCTACTTCTATCACAAACTTACGGAAAGTTTCAGCTGCTTGTGGCTCTTGAATCACGCGACCATCAGCGAATGTAATCTTCAATCGGGTAGCCGGCGCAATTTCGCCTTTTGGTCCGGTCTTACCTATTTCTTTATGTTCCACCTGTGGGTCAGGAAGAATCTCTTTGGCATCCGCTATATCTGCTGTGAAATTTCGTTTACGAGACAAATGTACACTAATAGGCGAGCCAGGTACATAATCCACGACAAGCACTAATTCACGCTGCACTTGCTTCAAAGCCGGTGCAATCGTCTCGGTTACAATCGGAAGGATTTCTTTTTTGATGATGTTCTCTTCCAAATCACTCACTTGTTTTTCGAGGTCTTCATTCAATGAAAGACCTTCTTTACGCAATGTTTCCATTGCTTTGTATAGGTCACTTAGTCGGGACATAGGCTATAAAGTGTTATCTATTTTAAAATAATATTTATATCATAATCAAATTCTTGTAATTTTAGTGCACTATCAATTACAAAGTCGATGCAAAACCTACAATCTATATTTCTTAAAATATTCTTTCTTTCATAATATTCTTGTGGTAAAGCCTCATATTCTTTACCTTCTTCCCTCCACCATACATTAACTTCTGGAGTTATTGTTTCAAAATACGTGTACTTCTTATAATCAACACCAAGGGCAGTAACTTTTAGAACCTCACGAATTTTATTCACAGTATTTGTCACCTGTTCAAACCAACTTGCTCCAGCTCTATCATCAGAGCCTACTAATTTTCGATAATCCTTACCAACTTCATCTCCTATATTTAATAAACTATCAACACTATACTGTTCTCGCTTACTTGATTCATATGTAGATAATAACTCCATAAATGCAATTTTACTATTTACAATACACTCATAAAGTTTTCCCTCATTATATTTCAATTCAGCGGTATCAATATATCCTTTGACATTATCATAAGAAACTAAGCTCGATATTGAAATATCCTTAAATTCAATTCCAAATTGAATTGGAATGTTTTGTTCTAAAAAGTCTGTCATTGTAATGCGACTTATCTCTATATCAGACTTGGACGGGAACTGTCCTTTATGTTTTATGTTGACACGCCTATCTTTTAATGCTCTCATAGATTCTTTAAGAGTCAATTCTGGATAGTCATCCCAATAGCTCATAAAATTAGTCTGAGCTTTCATCCCCTTATTTTCAGCAACAAGCAACAGAAACATTTCCGCACAGTCATGGAATGCCAAAATAGAAAATCCAGCAATAGTTTCAACTTGCATTGATTGTTGTACACCTATATTATATAAATATTTTATAATCGCAAGTCGTCGTATAATTATTCCCTTGTCTAAAATATTTTTCATGTTCATTTCCCTTTTATCAATTGTCTTATATAGCTACTAATCATATTTGAATCTTGTTGGCATTATCCTTTTTCATATTCTTCACGTGTGATTGGAGTCCAGGGATCAACAATGAGAACTTCGTCATAAGTGAGATTATAAAGTTGATAGACCATTTTATCCAACAAAGACATATCTTCACTTTTGTCTTTCATTAGCATCACGATTATAGACTCTATTTTCAACCTATCTATTTCATTAATTATAGGTAATGGAAACTCCTTTAAATCTTGTACCAATATTTTAGGAAATGCACCTTTTGTCGCTTTTGGAGAATGATTAAAGTGAAAAAATGTTGCTAATTTAGAATTTAATATACCCCATAAAAGAGTAAGAGAGAAATTCCCATTTTCTCTTGAAATTATTGGCAATAACTGTGGGTCATTTAAATACGGCTTATCAACAAGGCATGCAATAATTGTTGGATTAGTAATTTCCCTAACTAACAAACGGGGTTGAGTAAAAAATTTCAAATCAACATAACAAGCTACATGCTTACCATATTTTATATAATCTCCTGTAGCTCTATATCCATATTTGGAAATATCCTGGCCATATATTTCCTGAATAAAATACTCTGATGTTTTTTCTTTAGAGTGCCATAATCGCTCTTCTTTTATTCTTTTTCCTTCTTCTGAACCGTAATTTTTCATCAAATCAGACAATCTATAAGGAATATACCCCTGTGAACAATCAAACAAATCGTAGATATGCGCTATGCTATTTGACATCTTATTAACAATAGCCTTAACATTCTCTTCCAGAAAAAAAGCCAATCCCCAATTTTGATTCATATCCAATAGATCATCTTTTGAAAGTATCAATTTGGAAGTATTTATTAGTTCATTAAAAGACTTTGCAAAACGTGTATTTCTGTACCCTACACTATTGGTTTGTACATCATTCTTTTGCCACAAAATTATAGAATTCAAAACTGTTGCAGATTCAAAAATCGGAAATTTAGTACAATCTAATACCTCGATAAGCATCCAGTATGTAAATAAATTCCTCCTATACTTAGCTGCATAAGTATTAAACAACCAAGTATTAGGTATAATATATGATAATATACCATATTCGCAAAGAAATTGCTTTGCACATTCTATAAAATAGTAGTAGATCTCATAATCAGGCACATTACCCAAGGCGCTAACTACAGCTTTTCTATAGTCTCCTTTTATTGAAACACCATATGGTGGATTCCCAATCACCACATCAAATCCATCCTTTATACCAAACATCCACTCTGCATCGAAGAATGAAGCGGAAGTGTTTTGGTTGAACATATCCCAAGATGCAAGCTGATTGGCTGCATCAGTGGTAAGAAAACCATTATCTGACAGTTTTTCAGCCATCTCTGCACGAAGTGTAATAAGCCTTTCCTTCCATTTACGTTTTGTACGAACAGTCTTAGCACCGAATATCTTATGATTAGCTTCTTTTAGTTTGTTTTCTATTTCAATGATTTCGGGTGTACGACCTAAGTTATTTTCTGTCTTTGCCAAAGGAATAAGCGAGTTGGCAGCCACAAATTTGGCCTCGAGGTTAGGTAACGGACGGATACCGAAATTATTGGCAGGATCAGCAGTTGTCTTTTGGTCCACCACGAGTGAGATAAAGAAACGGAGCTTACTTATCTGAATGGCAATAGGCTGAATATCTACACCATAGATACAGTTCTCTATCAAATAAAGCTTACGAGCATAATCGGGATTGTTAAGATTCTCATCGAAAGAGTTCTCAATGTCTTTCAAACGCTCTTCCCGTTCTTCTCTTGATTCTGCCTGAAATGCAGTACGGCTTTCATTGACCGCCTTGTCGAGCATCATCTTTCTCCATTGCTCGTTGGTAGGATCAAGTTTAGAAAGGATATGAACCATCTGCTGAAGCATACCTACAGGAAATGCTCCCGAACCGCAGGCAGGGTCGAGTATTTTACAATGATAGATAGCCTCCATCACTTGCTGCTTTTGTGCATCGGTCAATAAATCCTCTTCATCTACATAACTGACAAGTTTACGATATTCCGCTTCTAATTCTTCACCTACTATGCGCTTGAGATGCGCTATGAGACTTTCATCCACCATATATTGCACAATATCGCGCGGAGTATAGAAAGAACCGGTTTGCTTACGCGTAGTCTGTGTTTCCGGATTGTAAGAAGCCAATAAATTCTCAAACACTTTACCCAATAATTCCGGATCGAGCGACACTTCTTGGTCGAAAGGTGTATTTTCTTCTACTGTGAAGTTATACCGTTTCAAAATGTCAATAATGCCACGGGCACTGACACGCTTTTTCTTCTTGTCTCCATACCATTCCGAGAGGTCGATATTTTTGCCCACCTCTTCGCCAAAGAACAAGTAATCGGGAACAACAAGTGATTTTTTAACTTCTTCGCGGTCGGAAAATCCATCTACATAGTTTTTATTATCCTTGTCATCCAAACAGTCGAACAAACCGCCATTAAGAAATGGTACGGTACGATTGGCCAAATCGATAAACAACTGCGGATTCTTGAACATGGTTTCGTAACGCATCAGTTTATTATTGTCATAATCTCCACGCCCGAAACGGAAATGACGTTCACTTAGTTCGCTGTTTCCCTCTTTGGTTATCGGGCTATTGAGCATTGCGAAGAACAAGTTTTGAAGAATGGCCTTGTAATACTTACTTTCGTATGATTTATAGAACAGGTCTACTTTTGTATTTGGATTAAAGTCTTCAATTAAGTTTTCTCTTATATACTCTTCATCAAAGAACTCTTCCGGTATCAGCTGCTTCTGTTTCAGGAACCACACAAAGATAAGACGAGTAACCAAACGGATGGCAGCTTCAGCATTATACTTGTCATCGTCATTTTTATCATCCAATTTATTCGGGAAACGTATAATTTTGACTGCCCATGCATACCAGTCGGAGAGTTCCTGATAGAATGCCTTGGTCAATACTTCTACAGAGAAGCGTTCTGCCAAATCCTTCTCATTGGTAACACGACCTAAATTGTTTAGATATTTATTGGGAGTATAATAAGCAATACCTTCACCCAAATAGTAGGAGTAGCGACGAGGATTAGAGTAAATACGCTGCAGCCTGCCTTCTTCGGTTTCATTCAAGTCAATAGTAATCAAAGAGAAACGATAATTGGCATCGCTATTCTCCGGTACAAAAAGCACCAAAGCTCTGCTTTCCCATTCGTCTGCAAGAAAACGAAATGCCTCTTTCGACAAGCCTACACGAGCATCTTGTGTAGAGTTGTGACGTACTTCGTACACTACCAAATCGAGTGTTTTACTTGAACCCAATTTGGTGATTGCGCGTATATATTTGGTTTGGCGTTCTATATCAAGACTTGTTGCTTCTACCACGAAATCTTCCGGTAAAAACTTATATTGCAAGAAGTCGACAAACTCTGTGCGATTGTATCTTTTGTTAAATTCCATAATTAATACTTATTGTTAGATATTAGATTATTTTCTCCGGAAATTACATCATCCACCAAACGTTTTAAATCTTCCTTATTCGGTAAATATAGCTCATATTTAGATACAAACAGCTGTGAGTCCATGCCATAGGTAGCATATTCTACCATCAATTCATCTTTGGTTCTACTTAATATTATACCAATAGGAGGATTGTCATCAGTTGTATTTTCTTCCTTTGCAAAATATCCCATATACATATTCATTTGCCCGATATCTTTGTGTTTTACGGCATTTTTCTTCAAGTCAATCAAAACGAAACATTTTAAGATTCTATGATAAAACACCAAATCGACATAAAAGTGATGGTTATTAATTGTAAGAGAATATTGCCTGCCAATAAAAGCAAATCCTTTTCCCAATTCCAATAAAAAAGTTTGCAAATTATCAATCAATCTTTGCTCCAAGTCACGTTCATTATATAGTTCCTTTTCTGGTAATCCGAGAAATTCAAGCGTATATGTATCTTTAATGATATCTTCAGGGTACTGGATAACAACTCCTTTCTGAGCCAATTGAAGTATGCCCTCTTTGTCTTTACTGGCTGCAAGCCGAAGATATAATGCGCTATCCATCTGACGTCGAAGTGAGCGGACATTCCATCGCGAAACAATGCATTCTTTTTCATAAAAGTTGCGCTCCAGTTCATCATCAATAGTTATAAGTTCACAGATATGAGACCAGCTTAATTTGTCAGACACTGTCTGACAATTTGGGTAAAGTAGATAAAATTTGCGCATATTATTGAGGTTAGGACGACTATATCCTTTACCTAACTTTGCACGTAATATTTTGGCAAGTGATGACAAAAGGGCGGTTCCATATTGGGCTTTAGCATCTCCATGCTGTTCAAATTCAACAATATATCTACCAATATTCCAATAAGTAACGACCATAGTCGTATTAATAACTTGTACCAAATGACTTTTCGTCTCATTGACAAGACTGGTAATATTATCAGCAAGTTGATTTAACTTCTGGTCAACTGCTATATCCAAAGGTTTATCTATATTGTTTTTCATACTCAATTAATTCTATTTCAATTGTTCGGCAAGGATAAGTATTTCGTCACCCTCTTCCACTTTATTCATTTTATCTACTATACGGTTCAGGTAATCTTGAGTTATCTTCTCCATAACTTTATCGGTAGTCTTGCTCGTCTGTTTGTTGATAAAGCGAACTTCTTCACCGGTTAGACCATCATTCTGAAGAATCACTAACAAATCATTCAGATAATCCTTTGGCAATGCTTTGGTTTTCATCCATAATTTCAATTTGTCAAAAGCTTCAAGACGAGACTTCTCGTTTTCATCTTTTGCAATGCTACGATATAAATGCAATTTGATATGCTGATAGATTTTATCGAACTGCTTATCTACCGCTACAGGTTTTTCTTCGGCTGTTGCTTCAAAAAGATTCAATGCCTGTTCTGAAGTAAGCATTAGCGGGATATCGATGTCATTCATTCCAATTTTAAAGACAAAGTCATTTCCTTTTTTACCAAAAAGAATAATTCCTTTGCATGCTTTCTCCACTTCACGGGCTATTCGGGCACGATGCGGTATCTGAAGAGCTGTGGAATGAATCTCCGTCCCTTTTACCTTATTAAGTAGATTGCGGTATTTAGTATCCCACGAATGTTCTTCACTTTTAGCTAATTCCGTCTGGTAGCGTTCCTTGAAGAATGCATTCAGTTCTTCTTCATCAGTTAAGGCTTTGGTATCTTCGCCCATAATGGCGTGTATCATTGCCATTTTCAAAGTCGATATTTGTTTTGTTCGTGTTTCGGCTTCACCTATATCTGTCGGGAAGTAGTTATATATATAGAGCTTGTCGAACATCTTCTTGTTGATACGGTTGATACGTCCGATACGCTGGATGACACGAGTCGGATTATAAGGTATATCATAATTGAAGATAGTACCGGCACGATGCAGGTTATATCCTTCAGATATGGCATCGGTAGCAATCAATATCTGATAATCATCCTTTTGATATTGAGGTTTCAAGCCCGCATCAAAATTGGCACGAATTATTGACTTATTGGTAGAGGATGCTTCTTTTGATGTATATTTGAACACACCTAATCCTTCGTTCTCCAATGCGGCTCCCAAATAATTAGCTGTGTCGGCAAACTCTGTAAAAACGATTATCTTACGAGCCGGGTCTGCCATACGTTGTTCCTTCAGAAGTTTACGGAAAGCCTCAAGCTTATAATCAAACTTCATGTCATAGGTAGTCACTGATTTCCCTTTTACAGTCTTCTTCTTTGACTTAAACCATTCTTCACGAATATCTTTCAATAATTGTAAATCTGCTTGGATATCATTAAGAAACTCTTCCCGTTTGATATACTTCATGTCAATCTCAAAGAATCCGCGTTCTTGATATTTTTCAAAAACTTCCGTAATTTCTTCAATTAAATCATCAGCCGTTGTCTCATAAAATTCATCCACATCAGGCAGTGTGCCTTTTTTATATACAGGTACTTTATTACGTTTTTCTATCCACCTCAAGATATGCTCCGAAGAATCAATCATAGAGTTCAGAGAATCACGGAATGCCGCTACCGAGCTCTCGTAGCGACGAACCAGCATACGGCGCATAAATAGGGAGACATTGACCTGTCGTCCAATTAACATGCCTAAATCCGTACCCATCTTTTCTTCCAATTCCTTATCCAGATCCTTTTTTGATTTCTCGTCATCAACAATATATGCAGTCGGCTTATAACGGGCACCTTCATAGTAATGAAATCCCGGGTTATTTCTCTTTTCTTCATCTGTTGGAGAAATCAAATTCAATGTGCGAAGATAGAGGTCACGAATATCTCCCAAATAGTATCCTAACTGTACAGGAGGTTCGGGAATCACAGGATTTATATGTTGACGCTTTAAGTCCTCTTTGTACTCCGGAATTTCTTCCAGATCAAGACGTGAACGACGAACGACCAAAGGAGAAATAATGGAACGAATGTTTTGAGCAATGGAGTCTGCTTCACTTTTGATTTCGGATTTGGACAATATATTCTTCCGCTGTCCTTCCGCTAAATCCTTATATCTTGAAATCAAATCTTTGAATGCTGCACTCAAATTTTCTACAGTCTTAAGTGTCGATTTACTTGGTATTTGGAAGAGTTTCAGCATAGAATAAATGTCTTCCGGGCGATTATTAAACGGTGTTGCCGTAAGTAACATCACCTTATTGCTCATACATAAGTCATGCAGGATACTATAATCCAAAATAAATTCATTCTTGTATTTATGTGCTTCGTCCACAATAATAAGGAATTTTTCGTCAGGTCGGGCAATCATACGATAGTGATTTAGCGCCGCTTCTACCTTACCTGTACTGAACACGGATGCCGTAAAGCCAAACTCATCTTTATACTCCTCCCATTGCTGTTTCAAGTGAGGAGGACATATAATAATGGTACGTAAACGTAAATTTCGTGCAACCGTAGAGGCGATAATGCTTTTACCCAAGCCTACAACATCCGAAATAATTACTCCTTCATGGTTCTTAATGGAGTTCAATGCCAATTGCACAGCATCCGTCTGGTATTTTAAATCAGAATATGTGCCGTCTGTTATATCGCTTGGAGTCAGTATGTTTTCATCAGTAGTAATATTAAAGTATTCATGCAATACACGAATAAACATTGCGTATGGAGAATAGAGCTTTTCAAACCAAATGTGTTTGATGACCTTCTCTTTGAAGTCTGCGATATGTTCATCATCTACAATCATTACGGCAGTGTCCCATAATTCATCGAAAACGGATTTACCTTCAACATAACTTGGTTTATCCCGAAGAATCACATTCAGTTCCAAACGATTCTTTAACCCTGTAACAGAAAAGTTACTTGAACCTGTTATCATTGTTCCGGGGAATGTACCGCATACACTTTCTTCCTCTCTATTCTGGAATAAATATAATTTTGCATGGTTAGGATCAGAAGTCCTCTTGACTTCTAATGTTCCATTTTCTATCTTTTCCAGAAAGAATCTGAATTTCTCTATCTGCTCTTCGGAATCAAAGAAGTCTGTATTGTTGTAGATATCAACAAGACCTTTGTAAAAATCTTCACGCAATTGCCCACGTGATTTGTTTGAAGTCGTAAAATTCTCAACTTCTTTTATACCATTAATAATATTGCGCTCCACTTCTAAACCCACAAGAACTTTGAGATTTACATTCTTCAACTTCTCACAGAGCTCTGCGAAGCCCGAAAAATAAAAATAGCCTACCAAGAAATAGGCATTGTCACACTTTGGTAGAATCGAATTTATAATATCCGATAATATCAAATCTTTATTTGTTATAAATTGACCATCCATAATTATCGTTTAGTGGTAATTATTAGTTCTCTAATATCCACGTCAAGTATTTCTGCAATCCTCATTAGCATCTCTAACGATGGTTGCATTTTATTTGAGCACCATTTCGATACGGTTGAGGTATCTTTCCCTAATCGTTCAGCCAACCATTTGCCTGTTTTCTTTTGTTCAGCTAAAACAACTTTCAATCTATTTAAGTCTTTCATTATTTGCTCATTTAATTAGCATATAATACAAATATATTGTTTCTATTTGAAATAATCCAAAAATAGGTGCTAAAATATGATTGTAAAGCTTGATTCTTCCAAAATCACCCCAATTCGGAGGATGATTATTCACTGCAAGGCCAAGGTGCGGCGAGTTACTCGCTGCCTTTTGAGTTACTCAAAACATCAATGTCTTCAATTTTAAATTTCTTTGCCATACTGTTTTTGCTTTTAATCGTTATAATTGTTTTTTCCTTTCTCATTCCATCACCTAAATCGCTATCCCACAGTCTTCTTTCTGCGTTCTGCACTTAGTCTCAGTTTTATTTCTTATCTTTGTCACCCATTAGAAACCACATAAGTTCAGGTACGAAAACATTCATCCC
>OHAU01003961.1_pt1 | contig 10896 bp, 7 predicted proteins | sample 1577181 | NCBI WGS metagenome assembly OHAU01 (sample SAMEA3541472, study PRJEB24748) | human gut metagenome | biome: human gut; feature: human-associated habitat; material: faeces | place: China | collected 2012
CTGTAGTTGCCGTAAGATAACGATATTCATGGGTTTTCAATGTTGTCGTAATCAAATTTCTAACTGGCGCGTCATCCTCTACAACCAGTATTGATGCTTTATTCATGTAATTCTACCTCCCCTGCCGGTAATGTAAATGTAAATGCGGTTCCATGCGGTTTGACATCCGACACACTGATCTTGGTGGACAAAAACGGCACGTGTCTGGACATCGACCCACACAGCGATTTGTGGTTCCTGCAAGAAGACAGACTCTTGGGGAAAAATCTGTTCAACCTGCTTCCCGACCATACCTTCCAGAAACTGCTACCGGACTTCAGGCGGGTGACCCAACAGGGGATAACGGTGAACCGTAACTACCGGCTGCCACTGGAAGGGGGCGAAACGTATTACTTCAAATGTATCATGCAGCCGTACGACGGTGACAAGGTGCTGTGCCAATATCGCGACATCACGGCGCGCAGCAACGTGAAACTGCAACTGGAACGCACCAACTACGAGCTGAAGGAGATACAAAAAGCGGCACAAATAGGGCAATGGAAATATTCATCGCGAGAGAGGACATTCTATTACCGGGGATACAACGGAATCGTATGCACGGAAGAAGAGCGGAGCATCAACTTTCAGGATTACTACGAAACCATCCTGAGCGAAGATCTGCCCGCCGTGAACACATGGATGGAAGCCAACCGCCGCGAACTCCTAAAGGAATACATCGAATACCGCATCCTGCTGGAAGGACAGGTATATTATATGCGCCAGCAATGCTACCTGCGGAATGAAGAAGAAGATGGCAACATCGTCCTGGAAGGGTATATACAGAACATCACCGACATACAGCGGAAACGAAACGACATCAACACGCTGACGCATGCCATCAACAATGCCAAAGAAAGTGTGTACGCGGCACGCAGAGACGGCACGCTGATATTTGCCAACAGGCAGTTCAGGCTGAACCACCGGATCGCGGAACAGGCAGACTTGTCACTGATACGGGTGTTCGATGTCGTGGGCGATATGACCTGCATAGAGGACTGGGAAGAACGTTACCGCAGCATACGGGAAGGCCAGACCCTCAACTTCCTGGCCTACCAACCCCTGAAGCACGATAAAAACACACTGGCCTTTGAAGGCACCATGTACAGTGTGACAACGGACGACGGAGAAGAAACCTTCTGGTCGTTCACCCATGACATACGAATCGCAGATCAAACGCTTCAATCGCATCATGGATACCACGATGGAGAACATCCCGGCAGGTATCGTGGTAAAAGATATCGAGAACGATTTCAGGTACATCTACCGTAACCGGGAGTCGTACAACCGGGACATCAGCTCAGAAAACGCCATCGGAATGAACGACTTCGACTACTACCCGCCGGAAATGGCACAGCAGAAGCGGAAAGAGGATATGGAAATTGCCGCTACCGGAAAAGGGATGCACTGGATTATGGAGGGCAAGGACAAAAACGGAAATCTGCTGATTCTCGACAAGCAAAAAATCATGGTGGAAAGCGAGGACTTCTCTCCCATCATTGTCAGCATCGAATGGGACATCACCCAGCTGGAACTGATGCGCCGTGAACTGATAGAATCGAAAGAGAAAGCGGAAACATCGGACAAACTGAAGTCGGCTTTCCTTGCCAACATGAGCCACGAAATACGCACGCCCCTCAATGCCATCGTAGGATTCTCGCGCATCATCTCGGAGAGTGACAATGCGGAGGAAAGGAGGGAGTATTACGAGATTGTAGACGCCAACAACGAACGGCTGTTGCAACTGATCAACGAAATATTGGATCTTTCCAAAATAGAGTCGGGCATCGTAGAGTTCACTTACGGGCCGGTGAGGCTGCACACACTTTGCAAAGAGATTCATGATGCACACGTATTCCGCTGTCCGCAGGGAGTGGAACTGAGGTTCGACTCGCCGGACGAAGCGCTAAGCATCCACTCGGACAAGAACCGGATCTTCCAGGTATTCTCTAACCTGATAGGCAACGCGTTCAAATTTACCACAGAAGGCAGCGTAAGCTATGGTTACAAACAGGAAGGCGAGCGAGTTGTATTCTACGTCAAAGATACCGGACTGGGTATCGAGCCCGAAAAGTTGGGAAGGGTATTTCAACGGTTTGCCAAACTGAACAATTTTGCCCAGGGTACGGGTCTGGGATTGTCAATCTGTAAAACGATCATCGAACGGCTAGGCGGAGAGATTGCGGTCTCCTCGGAAGTGGGCACAGGAACCACATTCACCTTCTGGCTGCCTCTTGAGAATGTCATACAAGATACGGAAACGGGAACGAACAGCCACTTGCCCGGCGAAGCCGTCGGAACACAGCCGTCGGAAGTGCTCCCGGCCAAAGAGGATACGCCCCGCCCCAAAGAGGAAACGACGGAAAAGGAAGAGGACCTTCGGGCAACCGCAGCCGGAACGGAGCAAGCCACCATACTGATAGCCGAAGACACAGACAGCAACTTCGACCTGCTGAACGCTATTCTGGGTAGAAAATACCGCTTAGTACGCGCCAGAGACGGCATGGAGGCCGTGACCATGTATGACGAGGTAAATCCGGATCTGATATTGATGGACATCAAGATGCCTAACTTAGACGGACTGGAAGCTACCAGAATTATCAGGCAACTGTCCGCGGAAGTACCCATCATTGCACAAAGCGCATACGCTTACGAACACGACCGGAATGCAGCCGAAGAAGCCGGATGCAATGACTTTATCTCAAAACCGATCGCTCAGGAAAAGATAAAGGAAAAGATAAAGAAATGGCTGAAATAAACCAATTCACCACGGACTACACGGATTGACACGGATCTCCTCGGAGTCTGTCTGAATTCCGCTTGAGATCAACCGGATAAATAATCTGCGTTAATCCGTGTAATCTGTGGTGAACTAAAATGCGAAATTCAAAACAATGGGAAAGAAAGCTGTATCCAAACTATTTTATTGTACGTCTATTGCACTGACTTTTGTCCTGGCCGGCATCACCATTGTCGGAGCATTCGCCGGACACATACCTCCCGAACACTCCACTCTGATGCCTTTCATCGGGCTGGCGCTGTCAGGACTGTTATTGATCAATCTTGCCGTCGCCATTTACTGGGGGATTCGCCGGAGGTTCTGGATCATCATTCCGTTGATAGCCATAGCTGCCAACTGGCAATATCTGGGTCGGATCTTCCAACCTCCTTTCACGGCCGGAGGAAAAGAGGCAAATACACTGAAAATAGCGACATACAACGTTGACAGTTTCGGCAACGAGCAGTCGGGATATTCGTGCAAGGAGATTGCGGCTTATATGAAAGAACACCGGGACATTATCTGCTTTCAGGAGTTTGCCGGCAATCGGTACTTTACTCCAGACAGCATACGGAACGCATTTGCAGACTGGCAGTATGCCATCATTCCGCAAGCTCCGGATAGCACACCTATCTTGCAGGTAGCCCTGTTCAGCAAATATCCGGTGAAGGACAGCAGACTGATCACTTATCCCGATTCAAGGAATTGCAGTATGTGGTGCGATCTGGACGTAAACGGACAAACGGTTCGTGTTTTCAATAACCACCTGCAAACAACGGAGGTCAGCCAAAATAAGCGCAGGCTGGAAAGGGAACTGGCTAAAAACGAACTGACAGGCAGAGAGGAAGCAGTGGCCAGGCAATTGTTGGAGGGACTCAACGAAAACTTCAGGAAACGTGCGGCACAGGCAAAGACTTTGGAACAATTAATCCGCACCACCCCCTACCCTATACTGGTTTGCGGTGACTTTAACTCTCTCCCATCGTCCTACACATACAGTACCGTGAAAGGTGACAATCTTCAAGACGGATTCCAGACTTGCGGACATGGGTACATGTATACGTTCCGGTACTTTAAACGCCTGCTGAGAATCGACTATATTTTCCATTCCAAAGAATTTAAAGGGGTAGATTACTATTCGCCTGACCTCGATTTGTGCAGTGATCATAATCCGGTAGTGATGGAGGTGAAGATGTAAACGGGAATGTATCTAAACGCCTTTTCACCCCCATAACTTTCTCGTTATAATATAAAAGAAGGCCGTCCTGATTACACAGAGCGGCCTTTCTTAATTATAAATGAATTAGTTTTCTTATTCTACTTTCTTCGTCAAGGAGTCTGCAACATATTCAAACTGTCCTTTACCTGTCACTTTATACTTAATGGTATATTGTGTGGTAGAAGAGCCATCGTAGATGGCGAAGTTAATTGTATAGAACACATCTACACCTTCCACAACATCCGCATTACCATAGATTGCTTTCAATCCCGGAAGAAATGCTTCTGGTAAACGTTCGAACATCAACTTAGTAAGATCGGCATCTGACATGTTGCCATAAGCGGCAGCATTTTGTTCTCTCCACTTCGCCGGGCGGAAATCAAAATTGTTCTGATAAGCAGAGCTACCATAATAATATTCGTTATTACTCTTACCGTTAAATATAGGTGCATATTCTTGTCCCTTATTGGCAATCACCCAATCGGTAATGGTCTGATAGAATGCAGCAGTTTCTGCATCGCCCTTTTCCGCCTTCAAAGTAACCACAGTGCTCGGGTCAAAGTTCCACTTACCGTCAGACAATACAAACTGCTCTGTTTTATCAACAATACGTGTATTCAGTGACCACCTTGCAGTTTCAGCAGAATAAGTGTATTCATCACTGTAGATTTTCAATTCGGTACCATTATAATATCTGTAAATCACTACACGTGCATCGCCATCAACAGGATATGCTACCATCTTAGACAAATAAGTAGGCAAATAGTTAACAGCCGGAACTTCTGAAGTAAAGTAACGTTTGCTCTGTCCCATATCTCCGTAATCAGCGTATGTCGGAACATATACGTTATTGTTCTTATCTTTCCAGCTCTTACCATCGTACACTTTCACTGCGTAAGCAGGAGTAGAAAGACTGTTAGCCGGGATAGAAGTACCTACCATGATGTTATCAATCTGATAAGTAGTAGTCTTTTTATTGACACCATCACCTACATACTTAAAGGCTACATAAACCTTCTTGCCCGCATAAGCTGATAAAGATACCTTACCGGCAGATGCAAATGTTCCATAACCGCTTGTCGGCTTGGTAGGGATGTTGAAATCCGAAGTTACGTCGGTCCAGTGAGCCGTTTTAACATCTTTACCATCAAAATCTTCTGAGATAAGCACTGACAGACAGTTGGCATTGTAATAACCCACGGTCACATCAAAACCAAGATAATCACCGGCAGCAACAGAAATAGCAGGGGTAACCATCCAAGCTATACATTCACCTTCCATCTTATTGGCCGAGTATTGCACATACTGATTATCATCATAAGAAGTCACTTTCCACTCGGTTCCACCAACAGAACTGAGAAACCAGCCTTTCAGCTCAGTTAAGTCTCCGGTAGGAAGTGCTTCAAAATCCTGCCACATCAACGGATTCTCCAACTGTCCTTCACCCGATTTATAATCTACGAAAACAGCAGTCCCCTTTTCGGCATCTTTGAAATTCTCGTTTAGCATCTTATACATCTGACCTTCTGTCTTTTCATTCAGGTAAGGTGCAAAAGCATTTTCGCCATAAACTAACTTATAATCGGCATCTGTCGGTTTCAGATATTTCACTGAAGCATATTCAGACAGCAGGGCAGACATTGCCTCTTTATACTTATAGGTAATCTTTGCACTTGAACCTTTGTCGGCAGTATAATATTTATCAAGCAAGAAAGCAGGAATATAGGTAGCTCCTGTAATCTTCTCTGTAAGATACATGTTAGTCTTAACATTTGCGAGATCCTTAGATACATTATACTTTTTCGCAGAATCTACGTTTGCAGAATTCGTGCTGATAGTTGCATAATCAGCATCAGTCAGCGTATATTCTATCTTCATCAAATTCGTCGGTTGGGTCATATCGTCCAATCCTTCGAAGTTGTCATCGTTATATTTACAGCCGGACAGCAGAATCAACGACACCGCTACAGGCATTAATAGATTTCTATTCATAATTTAAACTTCCTGTTTTTAGATTAGAAATTAACTTTTAATCTCAAGCTATAAGTACGGCCGAATCCGTAGAACACATTGTAAGCGGTCTTCCAATCGTGATTGCTACCATCTGTCGCATCAGAAATATAAGTCTGGTCGAATAAGTTGTTCACGTTACCTGACAGTACTGCATTCAGTTTACCAAAGTTGAATTTATAACTTGCGTTCAAATCGAAAGTACTTGCAGTCGGAATACGCCAAGGAGTAGAAAAGTCCTTCTCACTGTTCATCACCAGGTCGTTTGAGTTCAATGACCAATCAGCATAATTACGTGCGTATAAGTTCCAGTCGATACCCAGACGAAGGGCTTTGTCGATCTTGAAAGTAGCACCCAAAGCTGCGGTAGTCTGTGCAGATCCACCCACTTTCACATCTTTCAGGTTCAGTTTCATTGTACCCGGTTCTAACCCATTGGCTGCGGCATTAACAAGAACCGTCACATTTTCACCCTTATCATTCTTCATGGATGCGCTGTTCACAAATTGACCTTCTACAGTGAAGCTACCCGAAGCATTGCTATCCCAACGCCAGTTACCGATAGAGAACATACCGCTCAAATCCAACCATTGGAAAGGTTTTGCTACAAAATCAAGTTCGACACCCTGGTGCAAAGCATTCACACCCTGCATATTGATAACAGACTTGGTAGAAACCAGCTTACTTGCGTCGTAAGGCTCGCTAAGGCTGCCTTCATAGTAGTTTGTGATATCCTGTGAACGGGTAGTGGTTTTATCCATCCAACGAGTGTGGTAGGCATTGATGTTCACAGTAAGGAAGCTCGAACGGTAGCCGTATCCGATTTCGAAAGAGAACACTTTCTCGTTCACTGCATCGGGGTTTGTCGCATTACTGACTGTTGAATTAAGGAAAGCACCTCCCGAGAAGAATGGAGCGCGGCTGATATAACCGATATTGGCAAACACATTATGATTTTCGGTAAGGTTGTAGTTCAAACCTCCCTTTGCATTCCAACCGATGAAGTTGACAGTTTTTGACTTGGCGTGCGCCTTGTCATAGTAAAAACGGTCGTAACGCCAGTAACCGGTATTAGAAACCGAACCGGAAATGAAGGCACTCAACTTATCTCTGTTGTATTCACCTTGAGCAAATACTCCCTCAGACATCACATAGCCATCAAAGTCACGATAAACAATATCACCTACTTTCAATTTCTGGTTCACAAATGAAGAACCGGCAGCAGCGGCGGCATTGTTTGAAGCCAAAACACTTTTTCTTGAAGAAGAGTCTACATAAAAGTCACCACCATAGAGGTCAACCAATTCATTGGTGTGTGTACCTTTATAATAACGGTAGTCTATACCACCATAGAAATCGAAGTAATCACCGAACTTAGTAGTATAAGTAGAAAGCAGACCATACCAGTTATGGAAGTTCTTAGACTTCGACATTGCCATAACCGAACCATTCTCACTCGCTTCATTCAAAGCATATATTTCATCATACGCAAATGTACCGTCGGCTTTACGGAAAGTCATATTCAGGTTACCATTGTTACTGCCATACCAATTACTGCGATCCGCACTGGTCAATCCCTGACCGGAATAGCCATATCCACGACCGATAGAAGCATACAGAGCTGTACTCAAACTTGACTTTTCATTAATCTGCCACAAATGGTTCAATGACAGCTGAGGTTTATTATACACATTATATGCCGATGACTTTCTTTGTCCGTTCAGCCCGAATCCGTAGGTAGGGTTATAACGATAAGGCTTCTCACCATTCATATAATTCTTCGCAACTTCCTGCCATCCTTCAATGGTAAGTCCGTCTTTATTTCCACGCTGATTATGCCACTGGGGAGCAGCAAAAGCAGTAAATGACAACTGATGATTGTCATTGAAACGCTTTGTAATATTCACAAACCAGTTGTAAGCTTCGTAGTTGGTTCCCTGGATATAACCATCGGCCCAGGTCTTACCTCCCAAAAGGGTCATGGCCCAACCTGATTTGGTCAATCCGGTAGATACCTTGAACAGGATTTTGTTCAATCCGTCGTTACCCATACCATAAGATACGAAACCGCCTTTGTTGGCATCGATTGTATTAGTCACAATGTTGATAGAACCACCCACTGAAGGAGCCGCTACCTTTGATGCACCCAAACCACGCTGTACCTGCATGCTACGAGTCACATCACTCAAACCGGCCCAGTTCGACCAATAGATGCCACCCCATTCCATATCATTCATAGGGACACCGTTAATCATCATAGCAGAGTTCTCAGTCTTAAAACCACGTATGTTCACTTTGGAGTCACCAAAACCACCACCTTGCTTAGTTGCATAAATACCCGGAGTAGACTTCAAAACTTCAGGAAATTCCTGTGTTCCGAGCTTCTCCTCGATAAAGACAGGGTCAACTGTCGATACCGCTACCGGTGTTTTACGCGAAACAGCAACAGAAGAAGTGATGATAACGTCATTCAGCACCATTGCATCGGCTGCCATTTTTATTACGCCCAAATCTTCAGTACCACCTCTCTGGGTGATCTTCTTGCTGAATTCCTTGTAACCAAGGTACTTAATAAGCAGCGTTGAACCGGAGGCAGCTTTTTGTGTGAACATACCATCCAAGTTAGTCACACTACCCTGGGTGGTACCGACAATCGTTACGGCTGCACCAATCAATGGCTCACCTGTTTCCGCATCCACAACTTGACCTTTCACTGTTACCTGGGCAATGGCCGTAGCGGCAGAACATACCGTCAGCACTGCAACCAGCAGGAAATGAATTAGATGTCTTCTCATAATTCTCTTTGTTAGTTAATAGAACTTGTTAATTAATAAATTGTAAATAAACGTTTTGGAATACAAAGGTAATTAATATTCTTTATATATACATTACAAAGATGCTACAATTTTTTAAGAGAGATAAACATATTATAGCTCTATGAAACAAAAAAGCCCCGCAAATTGATTGCGGGGCTTACATATTGTTAAGTATTAGTCAGCTATCAGCTTTCTATATCTCACACGCTTAGGTTCTTCGTTGCCAAGTCGTTTTAATTTATTCTCTTCGTACTCCGAATAAGAACCTTCAAAGTAGAACACATTCGAATCGCCTTCGAAAGCAAGAATATGCGTACAGATTCGATCGAGGAACCAACGGTCATGCGAAATGACAACAGCACAACCTGCAAAATCTTCCAGACCCTCTTCGAGTGCACGCAGAGTATTGACATCGATATCATTGGTCGGCTCGTCGAGCAACAACACGTTTCCTTCTTCCTTCAGTGCCATAGCCAGATGCAGACGATTCCGCTCTCCACCCGAAAGCACACCACAAAGTTTTTCCTGGTCGGCTCCGGAGAAATTGAAGCGCGAAAGGTATGCACGCGCATTGATATCGCGACCTCCCATACGGATCAAGTCATTACCACCGGAGATCACCTGATAAACACTCTTGTTCGGATCGATATCCTTATGCTGCTGGTCTACATAAGCCACTTTCACAGTCTCCCCTACTTCAAACTCACCTTTATCGACTGTTTCCAGTCCCATGATCAGACGGAAAAGTCTTTTCCGATCTCTTTTGCCCGTTCGGTTCCGTCGGACCGATAACTCCCACAATACCATTTGGAGGAAGCATAAAGTTCAGATCGTCAAACAGTAGTTTATCACCATAAGCCTTCGCCACATGTTTTGCCTCGATCACCTTATTACCCAAGCGAGGACCATTCGGAATGAAGATTTCCAACTTCTCTTCTTTCTCCTTCACATCTTCGTTCAACAGCTTATCGTACGAGTTCAAACGAGCTTTACCCTTAGCCTGGCGGGCCTTGGGTGCCATACGTACCCACTCGAGCTCACGTTCCAGAGTTTTGCGACGCTTGCTGGCAGTCTTTTCTTCCATTTCCATTCGTTTGGTCTTCTGCTCCAACCAGTTGGAGTAGTTGCCCTTCCAGGGAATACCCTCACCGCGGTCAAGTTCAAGGATCCATCCGGCAACATGATCGAGGAAGTAGCGGTCGTGCGTCACTGCAATTACCGTACCTTCGTACTGTTGCAAATGTTGCTCCAACCAGTCGATAGACTCAGCATCCAAGTGGTTCGTCGGTTCGTCGAGCAGCAAAATATCAGGCTTTTGCAATAACAGTCGGCAAAGAGCCACACGGCGGCGCTCACCACCGGACAGGTTAGCCACCGACTGATCTTCGGGCGGGCAACGAAGAGCATCCATTGCACGCTCCAATTTACTATCCAAATTCCAGGCATCCGTTGCATCGATAATGTCCTGCAACTCTCCCTGACGCGCAAAAAGTTGATCCATTTTGTCCTGATCTTCATAATATTCAGGTAAACCGAACTTCTGATTAATTTCTTCGTATTCGTTCAGGGCATCAACAATAGGTTGCACACCCTCCATTACGATTTCTTTCACAGTCTTTGTGTTATCCAGATAAGGTTCCTGTGCCAGATAGCCCACTGAATACCCGGGAGAAAAGACCACTTCCCCCTGATAAGATTTCTCCAGACCGGCAATAATCTTCAGCAAAGTAGATTTACCCGAACCATTGAGACCGATAATACCAATCTTCGCTCCATAGAAGAAAGAAAGATAAATGTCTTTTAGTACATTCTTGTTAGGTTGGAAAGCTTTGCTTACTCCCACCATCGAGAAAATTATTTTTTTATCGTCAGCCATATATAAATAATGTGTATTGATATTTATGGCACAAAGATAACAAAAATGTTCGGAATTTATTTGCAATTATGAAAAATAGCTCTATCTTTGCACCCGCTTAACAGCAATAAAGGATTGATTCGCTAGCTCAGCAGGTAGAGCACAACACTTTTAATGTTGG
>OHAU01003968.1_pt1 | contig 10872 bp, 9 predicted proteins | sample 1577181 | NCBI WGS metagenome assembly OHAU01 (sample SAMEA3541472, study PRJEB24748) | human gut metagenome | biome: human gut; feature: human-associated habitat; material: faeces | place: China | collected 2012
ACCGTACTTATCAAGCCGTAATGTTGCGCCATGATGAGGAAACGTTCTTTGAGTGACGCCTTCCTATTTTGGGTGGTCATCCCTTCTTCAAGATAATCTATTATTGTAAGGTGGGTATTATGCAGCCTTTGTGCTTTCTTCATAATTCGGATGCACCAATCGAAGTCGGCGGAGAAGCGGTATTTCAGGTTGTACGGTTCCACTAAGCTGCGTTTGGCAAAGAAGGCTTGGTGGCACACCAGCATTCCTTGTTTGAAACTTTTCCATGCCAGCGTCTCCGGAGCGGAGAGACGGCGCATACGGATGAAGTGTCCTTCCTTATCTACCAGGGCCGTTTCACCGTACAATACGTCGGGGAGCTGGTTGCCGGTCAGCGTATGCACCATTTGTTGCAGCGTGTCATCTTCATGGAAGCTGTCGCCGGCATTGAGGAAGCAGAGATAATCGCCCGTAGCCAGCCGGATACCCTTGTTCATGGCGTCGTACAGGCCTTTGTCCGGCTCGCTCACTACTTGTGCGATGTGCTCCTTGTACCTGTCTGCAATGGAAAGCGTTTTATCTTTGGATGCTCCGTCGATGATGATGTACTCCACGTGGTGATAGGTCTGTGAGATAACGCTTTGGATGGTATCTTCCAATACTGCTTCGGCGTTGTAGGTCACAGTGATGATGCTGAATTTCGGGGTGGGATGATTATGCATTTCTTCCGGTGACTTTATTATACAGGTCAATATATTTTTTGGCAATCGTGCTCTCCGAATAGTGAGTGACGGCTTTTCGGCAGGCTTGTTCGCAGAGGTTGGGATAATCCGGGTCGGTCAATGTCCAATAGATGCCATTGGCAAAATCTTCGGACGATTTATATTGCGCCACATAGCCATTGTGCAAATGGTCTATCATTTCGGGAATGCCGCCCACATTGAAACCGACGCAAGGAATTCCGCATGCCATGGCTTCCATTATCATATTAGGCAGGTTTTCTTCTAATGAAGGGGTGACGAAAAGGTCTACTGCGTTGTAAATATCCACTAATTGATGCTCGTTGCTGACAAAATCCAGTGGATAGACCTTGAAAGGCAGTAGGTTGGCCAATTGTTGCGATTCCTTGCCGAAAACAACGACACCGAGTTTTTCTTTCAATTCAGGATGTTTCTCTGCCAGTAATTTGCACGAGTCTATCAGGTAGTCAATTCCTTTCCGCTTATCTGTTATTTTTACGGAACCGAACAGCACAAGTTTGGTGTTTTGCGGCAGGTTGCATTTGCTACGCGCCTCTTGTTTATTATGCGGTTTAAATAGGTTCGTGTTGATGGGGTTGGGGATACAGGTGACTGTATGTCCGGTGAGCAGGGCACTTTTATTGGCCAGACCTTCCAGCCAGTGGCTGCATGTCACGAAGTTGATGTGTCGTCCTTTGTACAAGTCCTGTTTCTTGTGGAAAGTCCGGTAGGAGAGGTCTTTCTTGCCGCCATTGCCATAGATGAAGGGGCAGTTATGACATTCTTGCTGATAGCGGATACATTCGCGGGCATGGTGGCAGATGCCTGTACAGGGCCACATGTCGTGCATGGTCCATACGACAGGTTTGCCTGAGGCAAGGATGTTTTCGATATTTTTCAGGGATAACATTCCCTGGTTGATCCAGTGGAGGTGAATGATGTCTGCTTGTTGGAACTCCGGCAGTGTGGTGATGTCCGTACCGGTGTTGGCGATGTCAACGGCAAAGATGTTGTCTCTTTTGAAGCGGTTGGCTTTCCATATGACGATACGTTCCCATACGAATTTCCACACCATACGCCAGTTGTGGCTTAATGAAACTACGGTAATCCGGTCTGTCTGCTTGTCGCGCACCAGGAGTTTGGCTTTGATGCCGTTGTTCTTGAGCGATTCCATGAGTCGGCTGGCTGCTACGGCTGCTCCACCGATACGTTCGGATGTATTGATTAATAGTACTCTCATAAATTTATCTTTCTTGGATAGCTTGCTATCCGATAGCATTGCGCGCCCTTATCTGGTGCAAAAGTACTGCTTTTGCTGCTTTCTATTCCATAAATTCCTCTATTTTTTTAGTCTGTAATCGCTAAACTCTCTATCTTTGCATCACATTATATTGTTTGTATCAATGGGAGAAAAAGGAATGAAATGGTTGGGGCAGTTGTGGCAAAGTTCCCTCAGTGTGGTGAAGATATTGCTGCAGTCCAAGTGGCATACGCATTTACCGTCATCGTTCGGTAATCCGGAAGAGCTGCTGATACTGGCCAACGGCCCTTCGCTGAGCCGTACGGTGCAGGAAGCTCCGGAGTTTATAAAAGGAAAGACGCTGTTGGCAGTGAACTTTTGTGCCACTTCCCCGATGTTCGAACAGCTTCGGCCGGAAATCTACCTCATAGCCGATCCTTTGTTCTGGATTGTTCCTGAGAAGCGGGTGCAACTGTTTCAAACGCTTGCTGAAAAAACCACTTGGCCAATGAATTTCTTTGTTCCGGCACGCGCCTTGAAAAACAAGGAATGGCAGCCGATGCTGGCAGGCAATCCCAACATCAGGCTCTGCATTTACAACACCACTCCGATTGAAGGTTTTCAAGGTTTCTGCAATTGGATTTTCAATAGAGGGTGGGGAGTGCCGCGTCCGCATAACGTACTGATACCTTCCATAGCCATAGGACTGCGCCTGCCTTTCAGGAAAATCTATCTGGCGGGAGCAGACCATTCCTGGTTGCCCGAGATTACAGTGACGGATGACAACGTGGTGCTGATGCACCAGAAACATTTTTATGACCAGAACAAGTCACAGGCAGCAACGGTGAAGCAGGAGAACCTGAACAGTGCCCGGTTGTATACTATACTTTATCATATGTATGTTGCTTTCAAGTCCTACTTCGTGCTCGAAGACTATGCGCGGAAGTTGGGCAAGGAGGTGATTAACATTACTCCGGGCAGTTATATAGATGCTTTTAAACGAATGAAAATATGAGAGACGGAATTATCATTCAGGCGCGTACCGGTTCGACCCGGCTGCATAACAAAATATTGCTTCCTTTCTATGGTGAGCAGCGTATTATCGACATCTTAATCGGCAATATCAAGCAGGCTTGTGCCGGCAAGACAATTGTCCTTGCCACTACGGACCGCCCGCAGGATGATATATTGGAAGAGGTTGCCCGCGAAGCGGGTATCTGTTGCTACCGGGGAGACGAGAACAACGTACTCGACCGTTTCATACAAGCGGCTGCGGAGTTCAATCTCGACCGCTTTATCCGCGTTTGTTCGGACAATCCTTTTCTGCGTCCGGACACTTTCCCGGCTTTCTTCAGGGAACATGATGCCCGGCCGGCGGACTACATCGCCTACGGCTTTGCTGACGGTCGCCCGACCATCAAGTCGCATTTAGGACTGTTTGCCGAGTTGACGACAACCGATGCCTTGCGTCGCGCCGCTGCTGCCACGCAGGAAAAGCTGTATATAGAGCACGTTACGATTTATCTCTATACGCATCCCGAAGTATTCAGCGTCCGTCTGCTGCCGTTGCCCGATGAATTGGAAGGGAGGTTGGACCTTCGCTTTACGCTTGACACAATGGAGGATTTCACTTTGTTGCAAGAGCTTTATGCCGCTTTCTATGAACAGACCGACCGCAGTATCCACGCACTGCTCAGGTTGGTGGAAAAGCATCCGGAGTATCGCGTTAGGATGTTGGAGAATATTGCGAGGAACGAAAAGTAAGATATACTCCCATACTGATTATAATAACAATTGCTGAATGAAGAGTACATACATTATCGGAGAAATAGGACAGAACCACAACGGCTCCGTCGATATAGCTAAATTGATTGTCGATTTGGTGTCACGCCCTGTACGCGAAGAAGTCTTTAATCTGGAACTGCGCCCTATGGATGCGGTGAAGATGACCAAACGGGACTTGAGCGAAGAACTGACCGATTCGCAGATGAATCGCCCCTACGACTCTCCTCACTCTTTCGGCCGTACCTATGGCGAGCATCGCGCTTACTTGGAGCTGACGGACGAGGAGCATTTCGATGTTTATAAGCACGCCAAGTCATTGGGATTGGACTTTGTGGAGACCCTGTGCTCAAAGGGGTGCATGTCTTTGCTGAAACTCTTCACTCCCGACCGCCTGAAGGTGGCGAGTCGCGACCTTACCAACCTGCCGTTGCTGGAGGTGATGGCCGAAACCAAAATACCCATTATCCTTTCCACCGGCATGGCAGGGAAGAAAGAGTTGGACGATGCCTTGGAGGTGATTACCCGCTATCACAACGATATATCCATATTGCATTGCGTGTCGCAATATCCCACCCGGCCGGACAACCTGAACCTGAAAACGATTGCCTATCTGAAGCGCCATTACGGGCAGTATCCTATCGGTTTCTCCGACCATACCATCGGCATTGCAGCTCCGGTGGTTGCCGTAGGCATGGGGGCGGAGATTATAGAGAAGCACATCACCATCGACCGCCGTATGAAAGGCACAGACCAGCAAGGCTCCTTAGGGCCGGACGGGGTGAACCGCATGATTCGCGACATCCGCATAGCCGAGCATTGGCTGGGTAGGGAAGAATTGTATATCGATCCTGCTGTTGCTGCCGCCAAAGTGAAGCTGGAGCGTTCCATTGCCACGAATAAGGCGTTGCATCCCGGAGATATTATTAAGGAGGAGCATATTCACTTGCTCAGCCCGGGCGACGGATTCAAGTGGGCGGACTGCGATAAGGTGGTAGGCCGCCAAGTGCGGAAAGAGATACCACGCAACGAGATTATTTATCCCGATTCTATCATTTAAAGTTTGGCACGCTTATGTTACCGAAGTTAGTAATTACCGATATAGACGGTGTGTGGACCGACGGTGGAATGTATTATACCGCCGACGGTGATGTTATGAAGCGTTTTTCCGTAAAAGACGGCTGGGGGGTGATTTTCCTGCGCGAGCTGGGCATACCCGTAGCTATTATGACCGGAGAAAACACGCAAATCGTGCAGAAACGTGCTGATAAGCTGAAAATCAAGTATTGTTATCTGGGAGTAAAGGATAAGGTGGCACAGGCGAGGGAACTTTGTCGCGAACTGGGCATTTCATTGGATGAAGTGGCTTTCATTGGCGATGATTTGAATGACTTGCCGTTGTTGCGTCTGGTAGGTTACAGCGCTTCTCCTGCCAATACGCCCGGATATGTAAAACGCGAGGTGAAGTACGTGACGGCTGCGCATGGCGGCTACGGCGCTTTCCGCGAGTTTGTGGAGAAGCTGCTGGAGGATAACGGAGTGCTGGAAGACACCGTCAGTAAGTTTCTGTGAGCTACTGCATCCTTAGCTTTAGCAGCAGGAGGAAACGTTGTATGGTGTAGTCCCTTGATGTGTTGAGGGTTTCGGTCCATTCAAAGAGCCCTTGCTTCTCTCTTCCTTTTTGGCTGTCGGCGGAACAGGCATCTCCGCGATGCAGGGTCTTGTAGAGATATTGTGCGTATGAACGGTTGTAATAGTGATTAATCTGTATTTCGGATTCTCCTTTCCGGGGCGACCGCATAATCCAATAGTGTATAAACTTTTTAAACTCGTTGACAGGGAGTATCGTTGTCTTTATCCCTAAGAAACGTACGTCGGGATAGAACATGTGGCACTCAAACCTGTGGAAAGTATAGCTGGTGTTGACAAAGGACTTGCCGGAGTTCGCCGGATGCGGCCAGCAAGCTGTATATTGCTCTATCACCAGTTGGCTGTCGTCATGTTGCAGCCTGCCCGATGTACCGAACTGTTTCCAGTTCACATAGACGGTGGGATACTTGTCGTATTTCTGTATCCAGTTCCGTATGTTTTGTTCCCGGCGCAGGCAAATGAATTCATCCAAATCAATGTAGGCTATCCAGCGTGTCTCGTCTTTTGCTTTTTGGAAACAATCTTTGTAGGCCGGCAGTTGGCCGAATTGTACGGGCCATTCCGTCAGGGTGACTTGCCCTTTCTCTATATAGGGAGCAAGGATGTCCTGATAATTGTCCTCCGAAAAATTGTTGTACAGATAGAAATGTTCTACGCCTATCAGCAAATGGTACTCCAGCCATTCTTTCAGGAAAACACTCTCATTCTTGAATATGGCGCAGACGGCTACGGTGTATTTCTTTTGCTGTTTTCCGGTTTTCTTCTGCATATTGAGGCAGAGAAAGGACATCGCATATCTGATGTATCTGATAAACGTCCAAAACAGCGTTCTTTTATTTGTTTCTACATGAGTGATGTATTCCATGATAGTTTTCTTCTTATTTGCTTTCCCTTTTCAGGATATATCTGATGGACTCCTTAAAAATAACCGATTTTCCTGCCCACATGATGGTTGCATAAAGCAGGACGGCAAGTGCCGTTTTGCATGCGAGGGACATGTAGGGGTTGGCAATGTTTTGGGTCAACACGTAAGTCACCGTTGTTGTTGCGATTGCTGCCATGAGGAATGGCAACAGGTCTTTCAGCATCTCGGAATATTGGAGTCCGATGCTTTTTCGTGCAAAGGCGTTCCATATTCCCAGCCACATGACATTGATTGTCGTAAAGGTGGCCAGCATGGCGAAGATGCCGTAGCGGCTCATGAATATGAGGGCCAATATCTGGAGAATGCCGAGTGCAACCGTATTCCACATGTAAACTTGGGACTGTCCCCGGCTGATAATCATGTTCGAATATAGGCTGTTGATAGGGATAACGGCTCCCCAAACGCATAGCAGCTGAAGGATGCGTACGCTGGCCTGCCATTTGTCGGTTATGGTGATCGTAATGAGTTCAGGAGCTATCAATGCCAGTCCCAGCATGGCGGGGAAGGATATGAATGAGACAAAGCGCAGCATTTTCCTGAAAACATTCTTTTGCCTCTCCACTTCGGACGATACCTGTATCAGTACGGGCTGGGCAACGTTGGTCACCATGCTTGTCACAAGCGAACTTCCCATCATCATCCATTTGTTTCCTTGGGTGTAGTAGCCCACTTGCCGGGAAGTATAGTATTTTCCCATCAATACGGTCAGTATGTTCTGGTTGATTTGGTTGAAGATGTTGGTAAAGGCAATTTTGATGCTGAATGGCAGCATTTCTTTCAGGGGGGCGGCACTGAACTGGAGTGTCGGCTTCCAGGGTGACTTGTACCATAGCATGCTTACCATCAGCAGCATGTAACTGACCTGCTGCGTGGCTATCGCCCAATATGCCATTCCGCAATATGCCATTGCCAAGCCTATGCATCCCGAGCAGAACAAGGCAATCAGATTGATGTGTATCTTCTCTTTGATCATCAGCCGTTTGGTGAAGATGGCCCCATGCACAGTACCTGTACAACCTATCAGAAAGCCCAGAAACATGAAACGGGAAAGAGGGGCCAGTTCGGGAATCCCATAGAAACCGGCGATGAACGGAGCGCTGAGAAAGAGCAAGATATACAGGCAAAATCCGGCGCTTAGGCTGAACCAAAAGACAGCGTTGCAGTCTTCTTGGGTTATCTTCTCCTTATTGATGAGGGCTGCGCCGAATCCACCTTCTTGAATGACGCTTGAAATGGCCGAGAAGATTGCAAGCATGCCAATCATTCCGTAGTCCGAAGCATCAAGAAGTCGCGCAAGGAAAATCCCGAAGAACAGATTGAAAAGTTGCTGCAGCCCGTTGCCTACGCCTCCCCAAAACAATCCTTTAGCGGTTTTTGCTTTTAATGACGACTCCTTCATGCTACATGACCGGAAATTAGTGCAAACCTTTTATTTCACTTCACTGCCCGGCTTCACTTCGCGCAGCAGTGAGGTGACGGCCAATGCACCGTCATAGTTTTCGGCGGAAAGTATCATGCCTTCGCTCACCAGCCCGTTTTTGAATTGGCGGGGAGCGAGGTTGGCAATGAACAGCACTTGCTTGCCTACCAGCTCTTCCGGTTGATAGTGTTGTGCGATGCCGCTGACGATGGTGCGGTTTTCCAGTCCGTCGGCTATCTTGAACTTCAATAGCTTTTTCATTTTGGGTACGGACTCACATTCCAATACGGTTCCTACGCGAATATCCAGTTTCTCAAAATCTTCACCGAACCAGGCTGTAAACTCATTATTTTGCCGGCTCTTGGAAATGGCCTGCCGGGAACAGATTAAGGGGACGTGCAGCAGATCCTCTTTTCGGATGGACGTTTTTTCTGCGAAGGGGCTGTCACGCCGCACAATGACACCCCAGGTGTCTTTGGCAGGAATGTTGATGTAGTCATATTTGGAGATGTCTGCTGGCTGAATTAGGATGCCAAAGTCCAGCAATCCTTTGTCCAAACGTTCGGTTACGTCTTCCGCGTTTCCGCTGTACAGATGATAATGGATGCCGGGATGGTCTTCCCGTATCTCCTTTGCAATTTCTGCAATATGCTGAATCGCCTGGGTTTCTCCGCTGCCGATATAAATATCTCCGCTGACCGTACTTTCCATCGCGTGAAATTCTGCTTCTGTTTTATCGACCATAGAGAGGATTTCTTCCGCACGCTTCCGCAAAACCATACCTTCCGCGGTTAAGGTCATATGATGACTTCCACGGATGAATAACTTCTGGCCCAGTTCATTTTCCAAATCGCGGATCTGCCGGGAAAGCGTTGGCTGTGTGACATGGAGAACATTTGCGGCGCTTGTGATGCTGCCTTCTCGGGCAATTGTCATAAAGTAACGAAGTACCCTGAGTTCCATGGTGCCACCTCCTTTGTGTGTGTACGAGTATAACATGTTATGATATGCCCGTAAAGCAAATGAATGTGTTTATTTTAGGTATTTGCTATTTCGTTAGGGCAAAGTTATAATGAAAAAGCCCCCAAACGGTGGGGGAGGGAAGGAGATACCGGAGAAGGTAACGAATGTTCTCAGCTGGCAAGCCGGGCGCTGAGGAAGCACAAAAATATCTGAAACAGCAGCAAGCAGGCGCGCGCAGGCACAATTCCAGTGGCTTTCTTTGCGTAGAACATCATTTTTTAGATGGGGTTCATGTAAGGCAAAACAGGACTGCCTGGAGTATCTGCTCCACAGCATGAGAAAAGGAGAACTTTGGGAGGAATTTATGATGCACATGGCATTTCACTTCAATAATCCTACAAATTTGATTTTTGGGCGTGGGACACGTATGGAACTTGGAAGGCAGAAGATGCCGGGGAGGAAAGCCTTGTTACTACTCTCCAATGGAAACTCTACGAAGGTCAACGGTTCCTTTGACTGCGTAACCCAACAGCTCACAGAGGCCGGCGTTGCATATACAGTGTTTCGTAAAATTATGGAGAATCCGCGGAAAGAGGTGGTTATGGAAGGCGCTGCCTTTGCAAGGGAACAGGGCTGTGATTTTATCCTTGCGCTTGGAGCTGGTGCGCTCCTGGATGCGTCCAAAGCGATTGCCGCAATGGCGACAAATCCCGGTGATCTGTGGGACTATGTAAGCGGCGGAACCGGAAAAGGAAAGCCCCTGGTGAATCCAGGACTTCCCATTGTGACAACTTCGTCCGGCACAGGTTCTGAGATCAACTGTTGGGGTGTTATCTCGAATTTGGATACGCACGAGAAGATTGGGTTTGGGGCTCCGGGGCTGGTTCCGGTTCTTTCCATTGTTGATCCGGAACTGATGAAAACTGTTCCGCCCCAATATACGGCCTACCAAGGATTTGACGCGCTTTTCCATAACACGGAGGTTATGATCTCCAACGGTGTGAACATTATCAGCGAAACCATTGCCCTTTCTGCAATCGAAAGGATTGCAAAATATCTGCCTCTTGCGGTAAAGAATGGGGAGGATCTGGAGGCCCGGGAACACGTGGCCTACGGAAGCACCATTGCCGGCATTGCCATGCAGCTTACCAGCACCACCGCGCAGCACGCCATGGAGCATGCCATGAGTGCATACCATCCTAATCTGCCTCACGGCGCGGGGCTGATTATGATATCCAAGGCATTTTCGGAATTTTTTATTGAGAAACACGTCTGCGATGGCCAGTTTATCAAAATGGCCCGTGCGATGGGAATCCCTGAGGCGGACAAGCCGGAGGACTTCATCACAGCATTGGTAAAGCTTCAGAAGGATTGTGGGGTGGACGATCTGCGAATGAGCGATTATGGGTTTGCTCCAGACGAGTCCATGAGGCTGGCAGTCAATGCGAGAGAAACAATGGGCGGCTTATTCCTGGCCAATCCCTGTGAAATGACAGACGAGGAGTGCGCGGACATCTTTGAGAAATCCTATCGCTGAAACCAATCATACGTGGTTCTCTTGGTGGGCTTCCAACGGAGCAGAAACCGGTGTGTTTGGCGTTGGAACGGGAGGATAGGTAAAATGGAGTAGATCAGCAGGGAAAGAAGAGGGAAAACCATGATTATTGATCTCAAAAACGGTAAAAACGGCACGGCTCCGGTGGTCAGACTGAACAGTGGGCACATGCTTCCTGTGGTGGGACTTGGAACCTATGCTCTGCACGGAGATGCCTGCGTCAATGCGGTGTATCAAGCAGTTCAAAGTGGATATCGTCTCATAGACACGGCTTCATTTTATGGAAATGAACGTGAAGTGGGGGAAGGGGTCCGGCAATCCGGGGTTTCCCGTTCAGAGATCTTTGTGCAAACAAAGCTGTATCCGAACCAGTACAGCCACGCGGAACAGGCGATAGATGAGGCACTGAGCAAGCTGGATATTGGATATATTGACATGATGCTCCTGCACCATCCCGCATCCGATGATGTGACGGCATACCAAGCCATTGAGCAAGCGATCCGGGAGGGAAAGGTACGAACGGCTGGGATTTCCTGTTATTATATCCGCGAGATGGATGCTTTCCTGCCAAAGGTATCCATGAAGCCGGCACTGATTCAAAATGAAATCCATCCCTTC
>OHAU01003975.1_pt1 | contig 10854 bp, 11 predicted proteins | sample 1577181 | NCBI WGS metagenome assembly OHAU01 (sample SAMEA3541472, study PRJEB24748) | human gut metagenome | biome: human gut; feature: human-associated habitat; material: faeces | place: China | collected 2012
TGCAAGTGGCTGTGTTACATCACCGATTCCAAGTCGGATGATCTGCTTGTCCGGATTAGCTGCCTGATATGCAGATACTTTCTTTCCAATCGTTGAAAAAAGGTAACTTCCTGGTAATTTCAGATAATTTTCGTTTACTTTGAACATCTTTCTAGTCTCCTTTATTTATTCATTCCATCACTGATATCAGCTTGTTTCTCACCACCTATAGAGGTGGAGTCATCTCCCAGCCGATCTATCTCCCCGTCAAATACAACAGCCGCCGGACCAGTCATATAGACATGATTATCTTCTTCATTCCATTCAATCTGAAGATTTCCTCCCAGAAGACGGATTTCTACTTCTCGCTCTGTATATCCGTTTAAAATGCTCGCGACTGCTACAGCACATGCTCCGGTTCCACATGCAAGTGTCTCACCGGATCCTCTCTCCCACACACGCATTTCCACGGTCTTTCTGTCGATAACTCTTGAGAATTCTGTATTAATCCGCTGTGGAAATCTCTCATGGTTCTCGAACTTCGGTCCGATTTTTTCAATGTCAAGTCCCTGTACATCATCGATGTAGACAACATCGTGAGGATTTCCCATTGATACACCAGTCATATGATACTCTTTCCCGTCTACTTTAATCGGAGCATTTAATACCCTATCAGTTTCATCGGAATACCCTTTCATTATAATCGGAATTTTCTCTGGGTCAAGCTCTGGTTCTCCCATATCAACACGTACCAGTGCAACTTTTCCATCTTTCACCGTCAGATCCAGATATTTAATTCCTCCAAGTGTCTCCACGGAAATGTGTGTCTTATCGGTCAGACCGTAATCATAGACATACTTTGCAACACAACGGATTCCATTTCCACACATTTCTCCTCTGGAACCATCTGCATTATACATCTCCATTTCAAAATCAGCCACCTTAGACGGATTGATCATGATCAGACCGTCTGACCCGATTCCGAAATGTCTATCACTGACAAATTTTGCCAGCTCCGGTGGATTGTCGATTTTTTCTTTGAAACAATTTACATAAACGTAATCGTTCCCCAAACCTTGCATTTTTGTGAATTTCATTTTTATTATTTCTCCCATCTTTATTCATTCATAATACTGAGTACCATCTCCGCTGTCTCTACGATGTTCGTTCCGCTGTCCATACTGTTCTTCTGAAGATATCGATGTGCCTCTTCTTCTGTCATATTATTTCGCGCCATCAGTAATTCTTTTGCTTTTCGGATCAATGCTTCCTGTTCAGGAGTCCGGCTCTTAATCGTTTTCTTACGTTTTCTGCGCCGCCGGTCCATATTTTGGAGCATCATCTGAAGGGTATTCATAAGATCATACGCTTTGATCGGCATAGTCAGTCCCATGACACCACTTGCCAGCCCTTCTTCCCATTTCCCTTGTGACGCAATCAAAAGCATCTCAAAGCGATCTGGCAAATATTCTCTTAATTCTGAATACATCATATCTTTTAGTTTGTATCCACACACGATAATTCCTTCATCAACAGAATCTGCGTAGTTCATCGCCTGCGCTCCTGTCGTGCACACTCCAGTAACATTAAGCCCTGCACGCACTAACAGATTTCGGATATTGGTTGCATTATCCTTGTTCGGAAATACAACTATAATACCTACCAATTTGCCACCTCCTGCTGTGTATCGCTGCTAACCCCGACCTTCTGGCCGCTTTTAACAGTTTCCTGAATCTTTTCTTCTCCCTGATAAGAAATATTTCATACAACAGCGGGATTAGATCCGATGTAAATATTTATTAAGCTCCCATTCTGTGACCTGGGTTACATATTCCTCGTATTCCTTTTTCTTAGCTTGTGTATACTTCTGCACCAAATCATTTCCAAGCACATTTTTAATATACTCGTCTTTTTCAAATTCCTGACACGCTTCCATCAGATTCATTGGAAGCTTTTCTACTCCTGCCTCTTTGAGTTCTTCCTCGCTCATTTCAAATAAGTTGCGGTCGATGCTGTCCGGTGGCATGATCTTACTACGGATACCGTCCAGTCCTGCTGCCAGACATACTGCCAGTGCCAGATAAGGGTTTGCTGCAGTATCCGGACTACGAAGTTCGATTCTGACGTTCCCCCCACGGTCTGCCGGAATTCGGATAAGTGGCGTCCGATTCTTTCTGGACCATGCGATATGCACCGGTGCCTCAAATCCCGGCACAAACCGTTTATAAGAATTTACAATAGGATTCGTGATAAATGTCATGGCTTTAATGTGCTTCATCAAACCGCCAATAAAATAGTATGCCTCTTTACTCATACCATTCGGGTCATTCTTGTCATTGAATACATTTCCCCCCGCTTCATTATGAAGGGACATATTCATATGCATACCAGAGCCATTTTCATTGTACTTCGGTTTCGGCATAAATGTAGCATGAAGCCCGTGACGCTTGGCAATAGTCTTTACGACTAGTTTAAATGTCATAATATTATCTGCTGTCAGAAGTGCTTCATCATATTTAAAATCTACTTCATGCTGCGCCGGTGCAAATTCATGGTGAGATTCTTCTACTTCAAATCCCATATCCTCCAGTGTCAGAACAATATCACGCCTTGCATTTTCTCCTAAATCTAACGGTCCCAGATCAAAATAGCTTGCCTTCTCATGAGAAAATGTAGTCGGAAGTCCGTCTTCGTCCGTATGGAATAAGAAGAACTCACACTCTGGTCCCACGTCAAATGTATACCCCATCTCTTTTGCTTCGGCAATCACTTTCTTTAACACATATCTTGGATCACTTTCAAACATACTGCCGTCCGCTTTCTGTACATCACAGAGCAGCCTTGCTACTTTCCCCTGCTGCGGTCTCCACGGAAAGATTTCAAATGTATTCAGATCCGGGCGAAGATACATATCCGAATCTTCCATTCTCGCAAAACCTTCAATGGCAGAACCATCGAACATGCACTCATTATCCAGTGCCTTCTCAAGCTGGCTGCTGGTGATTGCTACATTTTTCAAAGTTCCATACATATCTGTGAACTGAAGACGAATGAAACCAACGTCCTCCTCTTCAACCATCCTCAAAATATCCTCGCGTGTGTAATTGTTCATAAGAAACCTCCCGCTTGTATTATTTTTTACTATCTGACTCTATAAAAGCCAGATGCTCCGTGCTTTGCACTCCCGCATCTGCTGCCACATTCACAATCCGGACTTTCGCCCTTCTTGTTCATGCAGCTCAGATTATCTAATAGATAGCCTGTAATGCATGTAAACATGCCTCCAAGCTATCTATTGATAATACTTTTATAGCAAAAAAGGGCGCTCTCATACAAGGATGAAAACGCCGTTGTCTCACATGTTTATGATTATAAAAAGAAAATGATGCTTTGTCAATCCTGACAATTGATTAATAGTGTATATTTCAAATAGAACTCAATTGCAAAGTTAAATCCTATGAGCAAATATATATCTGCATAAAAAATGAAGACCTCCTGTTCAACATAGAAAATCCTCATTTGTTTAAGTTACTTCATAAAATATGTCCAAATTTTCAGGCACATATCACTCTGATCCGGCATCAATATTTCTTACTTTTTATTCTACTCTTCGTCATCTAACCAGTAATCATCTGCAAATTCGTTATAATTATTTCCATTGTTATTGCCAACGGAAATTCCTTTTTTAATTGGAGAAATTAAAAATCCATAAATCACTCCTAAAAGAACACAACAAAGCATAATCAGAACCTTCTCTTCACCTGACCATTCACGGTCAAAAACTTCCTTTACCTTATCTAAAAAATAACGCATACCACTACCTCCTATTTCTCGTACTCACGCACAAAATATTCTAAATCAAGTATACACACAAACTCTTTCAAGCGCAAGTTATCTATTCTGCCGATCTAAGAATATCGGTTTCGAACCGTCATCTATTCCAAAACTATTTCCATCAACTCTTATATATACGCTTCCTATCTTAGCTTTTATATACGGAATAATATCTTTATCATAATTACAAATTGTATTAACGGCAAATATATGATGATTATTCGAGTCATTCATATATTCCTCGTCTTCATTACCAGCCAAAAATCTCCAACCACTATCCGGTCTTCCTTCTTCTGGCTTCTCTCTATACATATAGCCAATCTTAAATCCTTCTTTTGTAATTTTATCCGATACTACACAGCCATCTCCATTGGACTCATTCCAATCAACCAGTTTTTCTACCTTTATTTTAATAAAATCGGCTTTTTTCTTATTAAGATTAAAAAGTTCCATGATCATAAATTCCTTCGAATATTTCTTATAATTCTACCATACTCTGATCTTTTTGTACATTTCTTATATTTCCAATTCCATATTCAGCAATTGTCGCAAAATTTGCGATAGTTGACTCATAATGGTTGTCGCATTTTTTGCACCTACCAGTTTTCGCTTACGTACCACTACCAGCGAAGGGTAACGCGAGCGTGCCTCCTTGCCCGAATCCAGGACTTAAAAGTATAAAATAAGGCACAAGAATAGTCCGTAAAGGTACTCTGGAGCGGTCGGTACTTAGCGACCGTATTGAGGTCGCTTACGTACCGCTACCAGCGGAAGGTAGCGCGAGCGTGCCTTATAGGACTATTCTTGTGCCTGTATTATATAATTTTATATCCGATGAATACCACTCTGAATCTCATCTGCCCATCTTTGTAGTTCTTCGGATTTTCCTCCGAAGAGCTTGAGCAGTGTTCCTGTCGGGTTCTCGGTTCCTGCGAATGCATTTGCCTCGTCTGTATCTACGTGCATTGCAAGTGCGAACTGCGGACTGACGCGAACGATGACATCTGCGAATATCAGTGCCCGTTCAAAGCTCTGTGTAATGACGAATACAGAGTCGTTATCTTTTACATTTAACTGATATGCCTGTACCGGTGTCATGTGTATATGGCGTTTTGCCACAATCACACCGTGGTCTAATTCCACGCTTCCACACGGTCCCACCAGTGTACATCCAGGTGTCCCTGCAGTGTCTCCGGACTGACGTATCATTCCTGGAATTCCCAGTTTTCTGGAATCTGTCATAGAGATTTCCACCTGAGTCTCCCCACGGAAAGGTCCAAGAACTGCAACCCTCTCGAATGCTCCTTTTGGTCCGCGGACCTCCAGGCGCTCTTCACAGGCAAACTGTCCCGGCTGGCTGAGCTCTGACTTAAATGTCAGCTCTTTTCCTTCTCCGAATAATATTTCAAAATCTTCCCGGCACAGATGAATGTGCCTTGCACTTGTCTCGATTGGTATTGCAAGTCCCATGCCTTTACCTCATTTCCCTAATTCATAAATCTTACTATATTCTTGCTGTGAGATGCACATCATGCAATGCATAGCATATTCTTCTGTGCATCTCTACAAGCTTAACCCGAATCTTTCATTTCTTACTATTTACAGATTCAAAATAAATCTGTCTCTTATCTTGAACATCTGAACAGAAGGTCTTCCCATCTTCTGTCTACTTCCTTCTGGAATGCCTCAAGAAGGTCTTCGTTGCCTTTCTTGAATAAATGTTTGAATCTTCCCTGTGGTCTTAAGAAGTCCTCGATTGGAAGTTTCTTCTTTGGCTCATAGTTCAGAATCCATTTTCCTTCTACGACCTCGAACAGCGGCCAGTAACATGTCTCTACACCAAGTTTACAGATTTCCATAATGTCTGGTGTGTTGTATCTCCATCCACGCGGGCATGGTGCCATAATGTTTAGGAATGCTGCACCCGGTGTATAGATAGCTTTTTCGGATTTGATGTGCAGATCTTTAAAGTTCTGTACAAATGTAGTCTGTGCAACGTACGGAATATCGTGTGCCGCAATTACAGATGCCAGATCTTTTCTGTTCTGCGGTTTACCATTGCTCTCGCTTCCAACTGGTGTTGTTGTTGTATCTGCATACATTGGTGTTGCAGAAGAACGCTGGATACCTGTGTTCATGTAAGCACCGTTATCGTAACAGACATATACCATGTCGTGATTTCTCTCCATTGCACCTGACAGAGACTGCAGACCGATATCATAAGTACCGCCGTCACCGCCGAATGTGATGAACTTGTAAGTCTCGTCCAGTTTGCCTTTTCTCTTCAGTGCCTTGTACGCGCCCTCTACACCACTCATGGTAGATCCCGCATTTTCAAATGCATTGTGGATATAGCTGTCTTCCCATGATACGTATGGGTATGTAAATGTAGATACTTCCAGACATCCGGTTGCATTACCGATGACTGCCTTATCTCCTTCGTGAAGTCCGCGAAGTACGTTACGAACTGCGATCGTACCGCCGCAGCCTGCACACATTCTGTGTCCCGGAGCCAGACGTTCCGGTTTATTCATTGTCTCTTTGAAATTATAAGCCATTTGTCGTCCCTCCTTACTCTCTGATACCCATGTAACGATAGGTCTCACCTGCATCATCGTTATCGATCATGGTCTGCAGATCTGCAAATACCTGTTCCATATCTTCTACGCGTACGTCACGTCCGCCAAGTCCGTAAATGATGTTAGTTGCAAGTGCTGTGCTTCTTGCACGGAACATTGCTGCCATCACATCAGATCCAAGCGGTCCGCCGTGGTTGGTGTATCCCTCAGCACGATCCATAACAGCGACTGCTTTGACATTTTTCAGTGCTTCTGCAATTGCCTCTGCCGGGAACGGACGGTACAGACGAATCTTCAGAAGTCCGACTTTCTCTCCCTGCGCTCTCAGCTTATCGATCGCATCCTTTGTTGTACCTGCTGCTGAACCGATCATGACAACTGCACGGTCAGCATCTTCCAGCTTGTAAGCCTCAAACAAGCCGTATTCTCTTCCGGACATCTCAGCAAATTCTTTCGCAACATCCAGTACAACCTTCTCTACATGCTTCATGCCTTCTGCCTGATTTCTCTTTGCTTCCATATAGTCTGTCACAGAGTAAGGACCGACAGCCATCGGACACTCTGGGTTCAGCAGATAATTCTCCGGCTCATACTCGCCTACGAATCCTTTGACCTCAGCATCTTCCAGCAGTTCAATATTCTCTACTGCGTGACTGGTGATGAAACCATCCTGACAGATCATAATTGGAAGACGTACATCTCTGTGCTCAGAAATGCGGAATGCCTGAACCATGTTGTCGTATGCTTCCTGGTTGTTCTCTGCATACATCTGGATCCATCCGGAATCTCTTGCACCCATACTGTCGGAATGATCGCAGTTGATGTTGATCGGACCTGACAATGCGCGGTTCACCAGTGCCAATGCTAACGGCAGACGGTTAGAAGCAGCAATGTAAAGTTCCTCCCACATATATGCCATACCGCAAGAAGATGTTGCAGTCAGTGCTCTTGCTCCTGCTGCGGATGCTCCGATTGCACCGCTTTTGCGAACGAGCCGCACACTGACGGACTGAGCTGTATTTTCTCTACCGGAATGAATTCTGTATCTACCTGTCCATTTGCTACGAAAGAAGCAAAATACTGCGGAATCTCCGTAGACGGTGTGATTGGAAATGCCGGAAATACATCCGGATTAATCTGACGAAGCGCGATTGCTACGGCTTCATTACCTGACAAACGATCTCTTTTTCCCATCTTATTTCACTCCTTCCATTGTAATTGCGCCGAATGGGCATGCCTTTACGCAAATACCACATCCTTTGCAGTGATCATAATCAAATTCTCCACGTTTCATATCCTTGATCGGAATGCAGCTGTCCGGACAGACCGGTGCGCATAACAGACACTGCTTACATTTATCTGCGATAAATTCCGGTTTCACATGTGTCCATTCTCCTGTCATAAAGTCTTTGGAAGTACCTGAACCGGCAATTACCATACCTTCGGTCAGATCCTGCCATTTTGCTTTTAATCCTAATTTGCTGATATCTGTTGCCATTAGTGTACCTCCTCAAACGCCATTTCAAGAGCCTTCATGTTACCATCGATTACCTCCGGCTTGCTGGCAAATTTGTGACGGAAAGAAGCCTGCATCTCACGTAAGAATGTCTCTTTATCCATGATTCCTGCTACCTTTACGATTGCTGCCAGAAGCGGTGTATTCGGGAAATATTTACCAAGCGTTGCCATGGATACCTTCTTGGCATCGATTACATACACATCTCCCTTATAGCCTTTCAGATGCGGAATGATCTCTTCTTTGCTGCGTTCTGTGTTAACCAGAATCGCTCCATCTTCTTTTAATCCACTGGTCACATCTACCGACTCCAGCAGGGATTCGTCAACAACGACTACATACTGCGGATCGTAAATGTTGGAATGTGAACGGATCACGGTATCACTGATACGGTTATAAGCTGTGATCGGTGCGCCCATACGCTCCGGACCATACTCCGGAAAGCCCTGTACGTATTTACCGGTCTGAAATGCTACGTCTGCCAGCAGAAGCGCAGCAGTCTTGGCACCCTGGCCGCCACGGCCATGCCATCTGATCTCTGTGTGGTTACTCATCTTCTTTCATCCTTTCTGTGTGTATTTACCGGATGATGCGGTCCGATGATATAAAATAAGATCCGCCCCAACTAGGGACGGATCTTTCTAATCTTCTATCTTCCGCAACCACCCTGTTCTAACAAACAAGTTGTCTCGCGCACTAACATACGCAATTCCTGTAACGGGAAACACCCGTGGAAACTTACACTTACTTCAGTCTCCATTCTCAGAGATGATCTTCAAAGTGGTATCTTCACTGTCTCGCACCAACGACAGCTCTCTGTAGAACATATCCGTTCTTCTACTCTTTCTCTTCATAGAATTTAAATCACAAATCAAATTTTAGAGCGCAATCTGTTTTACGCTTAATGTGATTTTATCCTATTTTTTCCAGTACGTCAATTACTTTTTTCGTCGCTTTTGAAAGAAATGTGACCATCCAGATACTGATAATAATTCTCGTGCAATACCATCTCGGATACACTGAATTTATCATAGACGACTGCCGACATCTGATCCAGATATTCCTGCGTCACTTCCTCATCTGTCAGCGGCGTTACCGAACCATTGACCGCATTGTAGATGCATTTCCCGGAAATGAAACTGCGATTCGGAAAGCATACAAGCTGCTCACTGTCTGATAAAATATCCTGACCAACCATCAGACGGGAATCATATTCCAGACCCAGCAGGTTGGAAATAGTCGGAAGTATATCTACATCGTAGCAGTATTTATCCACCTGCACCGGCTCTTTCATGCTGCCGGACCAGATGATTAGATCATTTTGATACCACTCCACACCTGGATCCAGTTCATGTCCTGCCAGTTCATCACACACCGGCTTATCGTCATATGGTATGTGATCCGCACCGAGTACGATCACCGTATGATCTGCAAGCCCACGGTCTTCCAGTTCTACAACCAGCGTCTCCAGTGCTTTTTCCAGTTCCAGCTGGCACGCCAGATATCCTTTTGTCGTCTCGGAATATGGAAGATCTGCCACCTGATCGTAATTCTTATATGCCATCTGATTGCTGTTCACATCGTACATCATGTGTCCGCTGACTGTCATATAGTATGTATGGAACGGCTCCTGATCCATGTACATATCCATACTCTGCAGCATCAACTGTACATCCGACTGCGGCCAGTAATCCTTGCCACTTTCGGTCTTCTCCGGCTGAAACCAGTTACCTGTTCCATACCAGTTGTATCCCATATTAGGATGTGACTTATCACGTCCATAATACGTATAATCATTGTTATGGAATCCGTTTAACGTATATCCTTTTCTCTCCAGCTGTCTGCCCAGCGTAAAGAACATATTATTACCGTTCTCACCCGCTTCACGCATAGAGACGATCCCGTCTGTAGGTAACAATCCGGTCAGATTCGCATACTCGCCATCCGAAGTACTGCCATACCACCCCGGTGTATAATAGTGATTGAACACAAATCCCTCGTTCTTCAACTTATACAGCATCGGAGTCCGCTCTTCATCGATCACATATCCGCTAAATCCTTCCGCTGTAATAAAGATCACATTATACCCCTCAAACATGCCTGTGTACTCGTTCTTATTGGTACCACTCTGTGCCTGAAAATACTGGGTCAGCTGTGTCACAGAATCATTCGGTGATGCTGCAAGGATTCCATCAAAATCAATATCCATGATATTCGGTGACGTATCGATTCCGCTATCTTTTCCATCCGCATCTTTCTTATCATTTTTCTTATCTGCATCATCTGCCACTGCCGTCTGCAATGTCCGCATTGGTTTTCCTACCACTTGATACCAGGCATCCAGACGATATGTAGTCAATACACCAAACTGTTCCACTGTCAAATCTGTAGACACGTTATGATAATAGATATCATTCAAACTGTACGGTTCCTGGCTCATACAGCCAAGGATCAGAATTGCTGCCAGATACATTTCCGCTGCTAATGCGATTCTTTTCAGACTTTCCTTCCAGGAATACTGTCGAAATACGATCACATTCTTCCGTTTTCCAATAATCAAAAAGATCATCGGCAGCCACAACAGAATCAAACCGCCGATCGTCAGCAGAATGTTCTTACCGATCACATCTATAAAATCAAATGCCTGTCCTGCCACGCCCAGCATACTGAATAATGCCAGGAATTTCTGAAAAACGGTTTTGTATACGATCTCAGCGCAGAAAAACAGACACAACACCGCCGTGACAACGATCGTCACAATATATGCTGCGCGTTCCCTCATTTTCCCGATCAATGCTCCGATAAGCACACCACCCATTACCGAAAACACCGTCATAAAAAAGAAGCCGCCGGACAATGATCTGAATTCGTATATATGAAATACCATTTCCAGATATAAGATTACTATAGAAAAGTAAACAGGCATCGTTATCTTTCGTACTCTCA
>OHAU01003987.1_pt1 | contig 10833 bp, 5 predicted proteins | sample 1577181 | NCBI WGS metagenome assembly OHAU01 (sample SAMEA3541472, study PRJEB24748) | human gut metagenome | biome: human gut; feature: human-associated habitat; material: faeces | place: China | collected 2012
ACGGTCAGTCGACCAGCGAATTGATCTGGATGACATGATCGCGCTGCGGACCGGTGCCGATCGCGGAGATACGGCAGCCGCTCAGCTCTTCCAAACGCTTGACGTAGGACTGGCAGGTGGCAGGCAGCTCGTCGAAGGAGTGGCAGTTGGAGATGTCTTCATCCCAGCCGGGCATGGTCTCGTAAATCGGCTTGGCGGCGGCGAAAGCGGCCTGATCGGTCGGCATATCGTCGTGACGTTCGCCGTCCACGTCGTAAGCCACGCAGATCGGAATCTCCTTCAGACCGGTGAGCACGTCAAGCTTGGTGAGCACGATGTCGGTCAGGCCGTTGACCTGGGAGGCGTACCGGTTGACGACTGCATCGAACCAACCACAGCGACGCGGGCGGCCGGTGGTCACGCCGAATTCGTGGCCCTGCTGACGCAGCCATTCGCCGGACTCGTCCAGCAGTTCGGTGGGGAATGGGCCTTCGCCCACGCGGGTGACGTAGGCCTTGGAGACGCCGATTACGCGGGTGATCTTGGTGGGGCCCACGCCGGTGCCGGTGCAGGCGCCGCCGGCGGTCGGGTTGGAAGAGGTGACGAACGGGTAGGTGCCGTGGTCCACGTCAAGCATGGTGGCCTGAGCGCCTTCGAACAGTACGGTCTTGCCTTCGTCAAGCGCCTTGTTGAGAATCAGGCCGGTGTTGGCCACGTACGGCTTGAGGCGTTCGCCGAGCTTCAGCAGCTCCTCGGTGGTCTGGTCCACGTCGATCGGACGACGGTTGTAGAGCTTGACCAGCATCTGGTTCTTCTGGTGTAGGCTGGCCTCCACCTTGTCGTGCAGATGGTCGGCGTTGAACAGGTCATGCACGCGGATGCCGACACGGTTGATCTTGTCCGCGTAGGCCGGGCCGATGCCACGGCCGGTGGTGCCGATCTTGTGCTTGCCAAGGAAGCGTTCGGTCACCTTGTCGAGTGTGCGGTGGTAGGGCGCGATGATGTGTGCGGCCTCGCTCACCTTGAGGTGGGAGCAATCGATGCCGCGGGATTCCAGGCCGTCAATCTCCTCGAAGAGCACTTCCGGGTCCACGACCACGCCGTTGCCGATCACCGGGGTCAGGTTCGGGTTGATAATACCGGAAGGCAGCAGGTGCAGGGCGTACGACTCATCGCCGACCACCACGCTATGGCCCGCGTTGTTGCCGCCGTTGAAGCGCGCGACGTAATCGACCTTGGTGCCGATCAAATCGGTAGCCTTGCCTTTACCCTCGTCGCCCCACTGAGCACCAATAAGAACAATTCCAGGCATGATGCACCTCCGCATTCGCACGATTCCGCCGGAAACAGACTACCGTACACCCTCTACCCTGCGAAGTTTCGTCTCACGCAGGGCGAGGCTGGAGGTGCGACAACCCGGAATGGGTGACGAATTTCTACTCGTACGAGGCGATGCTGTGACCAATCGCACAGCGCACAGGTTGAAGAACGGAGCCTAGAGGGCATGCCTCGCGCGATAATGAAGCCATGACGATCGCAACACCGGAACGCTATGCCGAAATGCTCGAGGCCGCCCGCCGAGGCGGTTACGCCTATCCAGCCATCAACGTAACCAGCTCACAGACACTGAATGCTGCGTTGAAGGGCTTCGCAGACGCCGAGTCCGACGGCATCATCCAGATTTCCGTGGGAGGCGCGGCCTACGTCTCCGGCAGGGGGGTCAATGATCGCGTTACCGGCTCGCTGGCGCTGGCGGCTTTCGCACATGAAGTGGCTGCGAAATACCCGAACATCACCATCGCTCTGCACACCGATCACTGCGCCAAGCAGTATCTGGATGAGTGGGCGCGTCCTCTGCTCGCGCATGAGGCCGATCAGGTGGCACGAGGCCAGGAGCCTACATTCCAGTCGCATATGTGGGATGGCTCCACCGTGCCGCTCAAGGAAAATCTGGACATCGCCGAGGAACTGCTCGACAAGTCGCAGAAGGCGCACACCGTGCTCGAAATCGAAATCGGCGCGGTCGGCGGTGAGGAAGACGGTCACTCCGCCGAAATCAATGAAAAGCTGTATTCCACTCCGGAAGATGGCCTCGAAGTCGCCCGCCGACTGGGTTTGGGCGAACGTGGCCGGTACATGGCCGCTTTCACATTCGGCAATGTGCATGGTGCCTACAAGCCCGGCGTGGTCAAGCTGCGTCCGTCGCTACTCGGCGACATTCAGGCGCGTGTGGCGCGCGCGGTGGCCGAAGGCGAGTTGCCTAGCGCGGCCGGCATAGTCGATTTCCCCAACGGCAAGCCGTTTGAGCTGGTGTTCCACGGCGGCTCCGGTTCACGCCCGGAAGAAATCGCCGAAGCTGTAAGCTACGGCGTGATCAAGATGAACATCGACACCGATACCCAGTACGCCTTCACCCGTCCAATCGCCGACCACGTGTTCGAGAACTACGACAAGGTGCTGAAGATCGACGGCGAAGTGGGCGAGAAGAAGTTCTACGATCCGCGTTCTTGGGGCCGTAAGGCTGAGGATTCCATGTCCGCCCGCGTGGTCGAGGCTTGCCGGCAGCTGGGTTCCGCGGGCAAAGCGCTCAAATAGCGCGTAGTTTTGCGATCGTGCGCGACACTTTCCCGGAAATAATGAAAATCATTGAAAATCAATGGAGCGGACAACGGGAGTCGAACCCCCCTCTAAAGCTTGGGAAGCTTTCATTCTACCGATGAACTATGTCCGCATGCCTTACGGCTGCTGCACCTCACGTGACGAGCATGCTCAGCCAAACGAGGTACGAGTAGTTATCCTAGCACGTCACCTGCCGACGCGCGTGGAGTAGGTGGGCGGAGCGATCGGCGTGCCGTTCATTTCGTTGGCCATCTGCATGAGGCGCGCGATGCGCTCATCGGTCGGCGGATGTGTGGAGAACAAGCGCGAGAAGCCGACCGCGGAGAACGGGTTGGCGATCATCATTGCGGAGACGGACTGGGTGCCGGCGGTTTTGCGCATCGGCGTGGTCTGCGCGCCGTAGGAAATCTTGTTCAGTGCGGAAGCCAGGGCCTCGGGATCGCCGGTAAGCAGGCTGCCGTCTTCATCGGCGTCGTACTCGCGGGTGCGGGAGATGGCCATCTGGATCAAAGACGCGGCGATCGGCGCGAGAATCACGCTCAGCAATGCGCCGATCAGGCCGAGGCCACCGGAACTGTCGCGGTCGTCTCGCGAACCGCCGCCGAAATACATCAGCGAATAGCCTAGGTAGGAGATGACGGTGGCCATGGCAGAGGCGATGGCGGAAGTCAGGATGTCGTGGTTGTACACGTGCATAAGTTCGTGGCCCAGCACACCACGCAGTTCACGGGCGTTGAGAATCTGCAGGATGCCTTGGGTACAGCAGACGGCCGCGTGCCGTTCGTTGCGCCCGGTGGCGAAGGCGTTCGGGCTCATGGTGGGGGCGATGTAGATGCGAGGCATCGGCTTGCCGGCCTTGGCGCTCAGTTCACGCACAATCTGGTAGATCTCCGGGGCTTCCTGCTCGCTGACTTCCCGCGCGCCCATGGAGGCGATGGCGAGTTTGTCGGAGAACCAGTAGGTGCCGAACGTGGTAATCAGGCCGATGACGATATAGATGCTCAGGGTTTGCCGACTGCCGCCCGTGGCCCACCAAATCAGCATGATGATGGCCCACATCAGGGCAAACAGCAGCGTTGTTTTCAGGCCGTTGAAATGGCCGTGCACCCGTACTTTGGCATCCATAATGCACACACTAAAATCGCAGGCTGAATGATTGCTGGATATGCGCCACGCGCAATGTCCCATATTCGCCCGGCCCGTCCGGCCCCGAGCCCGGCCGCGTCCGCACGGGGCGCGGCCGGGTGGACGAATACCGGACGGGCGTGGGCGAACGTCAGGCCAGGGCGAGCTCACGCATCTGGTCGGGCTCGATGACCTTCTTGTGCTCGCGACCTTCCTTGGCGCCCTCGGCGCGCTCGAAGGCGTCGACCTTCTTCCAGCCGGCGAAGTCGATCGGGCGAATGCCGCGCTCGGCCAGCAGTCGATCGATGGATTCGGGGGCGCGGTCGGCTGCCACGCGGCCACCTTCAGCGGCCTTGGCCAGATCCTCGAGCATGTTGGTCACGATGGCGAGCGCATCGGACTTGGTGGAGCCAATCAGACCCACCGGTCCGCGCTTGGCCCAACCGGTGGCGTACAGGCGGTCGCGCACTTCGCCGCCGTCGGCCTCGGTGGTGATGCGGCCGTCGCCGTTGGCGTTGGCCAGGTGAGCGCCGTGCTCGTCGTAGGTGATGCCGGGGGCTTCGGCGGGCTTGTAGCCGATGGCGTGGTAGACGGCCTCGACCGGGTAGTCGGTGAACTCACCGGTGCGGTGCATCTTGCCGTCGGCACCGGTTTCGGTGCGCTCCACGCGAATGGCCTTGACCTTGCCGTCCTCGCCGAGGATCTCGGTGGGGGCGGAGTTGAAGTGCACGTAGTACTTGCGGTCGGCCGGGTTGCCTTCGAAGTCGACGTCGCCGTCATCCTCCATGTCTTCGGCCATCTCGCGGATGGCGAACAGCTCTTCGACCATCTGACGAGTGAGCTTGTCCTTGCCGGCCACCTCGATGGTCTCGTCGTCCAGATCGAAGTCGTCCTCGTTGATGATGAGCTGCACGCCGGGCAGCTTCTCCATCTCGCGCAGTTCCTGCACGCTGAACTTGGCCTGGGCCACGCCACGGCGGATGAACAGGTGGAGCACCTTGGCCTTGTTCTGGCCGATGCCCTCGTACACGTTGTCCGGAATGTCGGTCTTGACCTTGAGGTCGTCGGCGTTGCGCATGAGTTCGCGGGCCACGTCCATGGCCACGTTGCCGCCGCCGATTACGGCGACGTTCTCGGCCGTAAGCGGCCATTCGCGGGCACCGGTGGGGTAGCCGTCATACCATTCGACGAACTTGGCGGCGCCGTACACGCCTTCAAGGTCGGCACCGGGCAGGTTCAGCGGCTTGTCCTTGACCGCGCCGGTGGCGAACAGCACGGCGTCGTAACGGGCCAACAGGTCGTCAAGAGTCACGTCCTTGCCGAATTCCACGTCGCAGTAGAGGTGGATGTTCGGGTTGTCGAGCGTCTTCTCAAGCGCGGAGGCGATGAACTTGATGGACGGGTGGTCCGGGGCCACACCGTAACGCACCAGGCCGAACGGCACCGGCAGCTTCTCGAACAGGTCGATGCGCGCTTCGGTGCCGAGGCCAAGTTCTTCGCCCAGCTTCTTGAGCTGGCGCAGGAAGATATCGGATGAGTAGACGCCGGCCGGGCCAGCGCCGATTACAGCAATGCGGAGTTCAGTATTCACAGATTCAGTCACGCGCTCTAGCCTAACGCAAAGCCTTCCGTTGCAACAGAGGGCGAGTGGTGGGAATTCTGTGTATTAGGCCATAGTTTGTGCGTTTGGGAAACCTACGAGCACTGCTAATGTCAGATTATGGGTTTCCCTATTGGTCAAGTTATTGCCGTTCTCATTCCAAGAAGCATGCAAGGCGGATCAGGCCCTTACTCCGGATACGTTTATGCTGCAAGGCGGTTATCCACGCATTTATGACACGAGAATGCCGCTCAATCTGTTCTTCTCGAACTACATCGACACTTATATCGAACGTGATGTTTCCGAATATCTTGATGTACGCAATTTGGCTGAATTCCGCCGATTCTTGACTCTTTGCGCACTCAGTTCCGGAGCACTCATAAACTACACCAACATCGCCAATGAACTTGGTGTAAGTCCGCGAACCGTAAAGGCATGGATGTCGATTCTGGAATCAAGTTACATCGCATTCCATCTCATACCGTTCTACACGAACGCACGCAAACAGGTGGTCAAAACGCCGAAACTCTATTTTTATGACACTGGCTTGCTGTGCCATCTCTTGGGCATTCGGACGGTCGAAGCACTGGTTGCGCATCCCAAGTTCGGCGATATATTTGAAAACCTCATCATTGCGGAAACCATGAAACAGCATTTGAACGCCAATCAGGAGCCACAATTATTCTTCTACCGCGATGCCAGCAAGGTCGAGGTGGATTTGTTGGATTTCACCGATCCTAACAACCGTATGCTCATAGAAATCAAATCCGGACAAACCTATCATGACCGGTTCGCCCGCCATCTCACTTTAATTGGCAATGTTCTCGGTATACCGTGTGAGCAACAGTACGTAACCAGTCGGGTTGAGCATAGTTATGTCTCACAAGGAATCCGCGTCACCTCCACCCCTCGATTGGCTAGAAGGCCGACGGTAAAGAGCCGCCGCAGAGCAGTAGGAATTCTGTGCAATCAGTGAATCCCTTGAGGCATTAAAGACGTCACCTCCAACGGCTCTTTACGACCTCGATTGCATTCATTAGGTCATTTCTTCGTCCATTAGGTCGGAGGGTGCTGAAGCCATCCCTTGGAACGGCGGGGTTTCAAGGGCCGCTCCGACCAAGGACCGACCTAATAAACGTCAAATCGACCTAATGAATAACTCCGATGCTATTGCTGCTTTCGTGGGTGGGATTTCCGTTTCCGCCACGTCACCAACCGTATCGCCCCGATTATGTTTCGATGCGGTGGACTCGACATACGACCATCCCGGTCAGTCAACTGACCTACAAAAACAGCAGAAGCCTCATATTCTTAATCAGTCCCGATCAATTAGGGCAGTGAGGGCCCAGAGGATGCTCACCACGTCGATGGCCTCCTGGAGGAAGGCACCGACGACGACCGGGATAAGGTTGAACGCGGCGGCAATCATGCCGATGGTGGCAAGCACAAGGCCCGCGATTACGGCTTGAAGCATCACGCGCTTGGTGCGGCGTGCAATGGCGATCGGCACGGCGGCGATATTGTCATTCATAATGACCACCTGAGCGCTTTCGGAAGCGGCGGTGGACGTGCCATCGGTCATGGCCACGCCGATATCGGCAACAGCGAGCACCGGGGCATCATTCACACCGTCACCAACCATCATCGTGACGGTTTTGCCGGCTCCTGTAGCGGCCCTGACTGCGGCTACCTTATCCTCCGGGAACAGTTCGGCGTGAACCTCGTCAATGCCGACTTCGCTGGCAATGATATTGGCGGAAGCCCGCTTGTCACCGGTAAGCATGGCGAGCTCGGTGACGCCCAACTCATGCAGTTTGGCGAGCACTGCCTTGGCGTTGGCACGCGGCACATCGCGCAGCACGATGCGCGCGATCAGCTGACCATCAACAGACACATACGACGCCATTTCGTCCGGCTGAAGCAGCCCAAATCGTGTGCGCAGGTCATCCTCAGACCGACTGGGAACAGCCTCGCCGACCGCCAAGAATCCATCCTCCCCGGCGGCCGCGAAAGACAGCCGGCCAACGCGCACCGCGTGTCCGTTCACCTCGCCGGAAACGCCCTTGCCGGCGTCTTCATTGATGTTCTTGACGACCGGATACTCCCGGCCATGGCCAGGCCAGCTGGCCTCCGGCTCTGGGCACAGGCGCTGGCCATCCTCGAACCGCTGGCGCAGTCGGGCCAACGCCTCCGCGCCGGCCTTGGCAATGCCTTTGGACAGGATGTGCACCGAGTAGCTTTCCACCGCGCCGGCCATCATCAGCACATGGTCTTCGTTGAGACGGGTTGCAGCGCCGGGCAACATCTCGACGCGCACCACCTGCGGCTGCTTGACGGTGAGCGTACCGGTTTTGTCGAAGAACACCTGCGTGACGCGGCCGAGATTTTCCAGCACGTCCTGCGCTTTGATAAGCACGCCGGCTGCGGCGAGGCGTCCGGTTCCGGCGATGTATGCCACCGGTGCGGCGATGAGCAGCGGGCAGGGCGTGGCCAGCACCAGCACCTGGGCGAATCGCGTCGGCACCCCGGACACCGCCCATGCGACGCCGGCAATCACCAGCGAGAGCACGGTAAAGGGCACAGCCAAGCGGTCGGCGGTTTTTACCACGGCCGGGCGCGACTCCTGCGCGGAGGCCACGAGCTCGAGGATGCGCTGGTACTGCGAATCGGCGGCCACCTGGGTGGCACGCATGGTCAATGCAGTCGAGCCGTTCACCGCGCCGGACATCACACGGGCGCCGGCGAACACTTCACGCGGCACCGGCTCACCGTTGATATTGCTCAGGTCGAGCGTGGCCGTGCCGGACAGCAGCTCGCCGTCAACCGGCACAGTTTCGCCCGGCAACACCATGAGTACGTCGCCCAGCTGCACCTGCTCGACCGGCACCGTGTCGAAGCGGTGCGCGGCGGCGGCAGCCGATGCCAAGCCCACACGCCGGAAGCCATCGGACGAATCGCCCTTATCGGCAGCAAACCCACGCCCCACGCCAGGCAGGTTGACGACGTGCGCGGTTTGCGGCGCGGCCTCCATCAGCGCGGTCAGGCTGCGCTCGGCCTTGGCTTGAGCGTATTCCTCAATGGCCTCGCCGGACGTGATCATCAGCGTCACCGCCCAACTTGCCCAGTATTCGGCGACGGCCACGGTGGAGAGGATCGCGACCACGGCCAGCACATCGACTCCAACCTGCCCATGACGCAAATCGTCAATCATGCCGCGCACAGTGTCAATCACGATAATCAGCACCAGTGCGATAACCAGCCACTGGCCGAAGCCCGGATTGCCGAGTACCGGAATCGCCATCGCATTGCCCCACGGACGCCAATCGCCTAGTAAAGCCAACGGAATTGCGGCGATGACGACGACCGGAAGCATCGGCACAAGCTTGCAGATGTCGAGAATTTTGGTGAAGAATCTGATGAGTCTGCTCATCATTGCTCCTTACGCTCGTATACGGAGTCGATTGCGGTACGGCAAGCGTGGCCCGCGCAATCGGCGCTACGGTCACGCCTTGTTAACCCACCGGCGGCTTTGCCTGGGGCTTCGCTTTGCTCGGCTCCCGCGAGACCTTCCGATACACGGCGTAAAGAAATGTTCAGTTTTGTATTGAATTATGCGCTTTGTCCGGAGCACCGCCCGAACTCAGTACTTGACCTACCCTATCAACGAGCGTTGCGCGACATGCCGGATATCGAAACTACGTTGGCGGCATGGGTGCGAGGCACAATCGCGCATACGAAAGGCCTGTGGCAGGAGTTTGCTCACTGCCACGGGCCTTTGCTTGTCTGACACGGTGTTCAGCGGTTACCGCTCAACACCGTGTGACGTTGTTGGGTCGGCTTTACCACAGGCCGAACGGGTCGGAGAAGCCGCCGCCGTCACCGGTGCCGCCATCGCTGTTGCCATTGCCATTGCCGTAACCGTTCTGGCCATTGCCGTTCTGGTTGTTCTGGTTATTCTGGCTGTTGCCGTTGGAATCTGAGCTGGACGAACCGTTCACCGACGACTCCTCCTGATCGAGCGTCACGTCCACATCCATGGTCTTGCCGTCGCGCACGATGGTCAGCGTCACCTTGTCTCCCAAAGCCGCGGCACGAACGTAACCAAGCAGCGAGTAGTTGTTGTTCACGGCGTTGCCGTTGAAGGCCACGATGGTGTCGCCCTCCTTGAGGCCGGCCTTGTCGGCCGGGCCGCCGGAGACGACCGCGCTGCCGGTGGCGCTGGACTTGGTGATGGTCGCGCCGCCGCGGGTCACGCCGTCGGCTTCAACCGTGTCGGACTTGATGACCACGCCGAGGGCAACGTGCTTGACCTTGCCGTCCTTGATGATTTCGTCGGCCACACGCTTGACGAGGTTGGACGGGATGGCGAAGCCGATGCCGATGGAGCCGGCGGAGTCGGAGGAGGTGGCGGTGGAGGCGATCGAGGAGTTGATGCCGATCACCTGGCCGGCCGCGTTGAAGGTCGGGCCGCCGGAGTTGCCGGGGTTGATGGCCGCGTCGATCTGGACGGCGTTGGTGACGATCTCGTTGTTGTTATCGTCGGTCACGGTCACCGGGCGGTTCAGGGCGGAGACGATGCCGGTGGTGGCGGTGTCGTCGTAGCCGAGCGGGTTGCCGATGGCCATCACGTTCTCGCCGACGGCGAGCTTGTCGGAATCGGCGAATTTCACGGCCTTGAGGTCGCTCGGCGGGTTGTCGAGTTTGATGACCGCAAGATCGGTGGTGGTGTCGGTGCCGACGAGCGTGGCGGAATACATGTTGCCGTTGGCAAGCGTCACCTGAATCTGCTGGGCACCGGAGATCACGTGGTTGTTGGTGATGATGTGGCCTTCGGTGTCGATGATGGCGCCGGAGCCCTTGGCGGTGCCGTTGCTCAACGCGGTCTGGATGGAGACCACGGAGCCGGAGACATCGCTGGCGACAGTCTGCCAGTCGGGGGCTTCGCCGCTCTTGGCGGTGGCGGACCCGGAGCCGGACTTATTCGAGCTGACGTTGGACAGCGAATTGCTGGTCGGCAAGGTGATCAGGCCGCTGGTGAGGGCGCCGTAACCGAGGCCCAGGCAGAGGGCCGCAGCCAGAACGGCGGCGACCACGGCGATGAGGATGTTGCTCGCCGTCTTGGACATGCCCTGCTTGGCGGGGCCGGGCTGACCGGGCTGTCCCGGCTGGGTCGGACCTTGACCGTTCGGCGTACCGGTACCGGGAGTGCCGAAACCGAACAGACCGCCCTGCTGGGGCTGCTGGCCATTCTGGCCATTCTGACCGGGCTGGCTGGCAAACGGGTTGCCGTTGTTCTGCTGCGGCTGCGTGGGCGGATTGAACGGATTGCCGTTGCCCTGCGGCTGCGGGTTATTGGTGTAGTAGGGGTTGCGGTTGCCCTGCTGGCCCTGTGGGGTTTGCTGTGCAGGCTGGCCGAACGGGAATTGCTGCGTGGGCTGGGCATTGTTGCCGGCCTGGCCGCCCTGCTGGCCCTGTGCCTGAGTCGGGGTCGGTCCATAAGCGCCGTATTC
>OHAU01003989.1_pt1 | contig 10828 bp, 8 predicted proteins | sample 1577181 | NCBI WGS metagenome assembly OHAU01 (sample SAMEA3541472, study PRJEB24748) | human gut metagenome | biome: human gut; feature: human-associated habitat; material: faeces | place: China | collected 2012
ATTGTAGCTCACTTTGCTCGCAAAGTGAGGGCCACGAACACGCAGCGAACATGGCTAACGCTTTAGCGCATGACTTTGTTGGATTTTTAGCCTTGTTTGGCCGCCACAATATTCGCCCCCCTCACTTTGCGAGCAAAGTGAGCTACAATGCTGCGCCCCGTTCTCTGCCACAAGAAATTCGTCAATTCGTTGTTACGCCGGCGGAGGCCAAAACAGAAATTCGTTGTCCCGTCCGCCACGAACTTCGTTCCCCCGTTTGAATGCCTCCTGCGCTTTACAACCAATGTCCCATTAATCCTTAAAAGTATTATAAAACATTGATTTTCCCTTCTTCCGCCGCCCCCTCAGATTAAAAAACGTAACTTTGCACTGGTGGTATCAGTACCTATACCGAATCTAAGAATTTAATAAACAGTAAAATAACAAATAACAATGAGAAAAATCTTATTGACAGCCCTGCTGGCAGCAGGAGGGCTGACGGCTTCTGCGCAATATCTGCAAAACGAAGGTTTTGATTTTTGGAAGAAAGTGTGTGGAATGTCAGACCAAACGAGCACGAATAAGAAAAAAGGAAATGGTCCTGCGGGTTTCCAACAAGCTCGTCCAGGTACGGAACCTTGCTATTGGAATGGCTCAAATGTCTACCAAAAAGTTGTAACTAAATATGGCGTGTTTGATAAGAATGAACCTAAATTGGTGACGACTTCCATGCGTGGCGATTCAAAAGCTGTCAAGCTTACAAATACGTATGTTGGTGTTAAAATTCTCAATAAAGGAAGTGTGGCCCCGGCGTTCATCAATTTTGCAACGCCTTGGGTTTTTGCAATAGAAGACATCGATGCGTGTGATGGTGGGGTATATGGTGATACAACTTTTACCTACAAGCCTGATGCCATTAAAGGCGTTTTCAAACGCACGCAGGGAAACGCCCCTGAAAATGCGCATATTATTGCCTATTTCTGGACAGGAACTTTCAAGTCACCGATAGCACAGACTGGTAGCGACGGAAAGAACTCTACCCGTATTCAGACTGACGTAGACCGTGCAGTCATGGGACGTCCCGATGCTGGAACCGTAACGGGGGATGGTAAGCTCATCGCTTCTTGTGATTACGCTTTCGCAACAACCAAGAACAACGATTGGGAAGAGATCGTGGTGCCTATCGACTATAAGCTGACAGACGTTGCTCCCACCAAGATGAATGTCATCATCTCAAGTGCCGACTATTGGAATCGCGGTGTTATGGTTGAAAACAGCACCCTCGAAGTCGACGATGTGCAGTTTGTTTACTACCACGCCTTGGAATCTATCACTTATAAAGGCAAGACAATCAAGATGGAGGAAGGCAAGAACTTCTATAACCTTTTGATTGACGAGGACTTCGATATTTCCAACTTCTCTTATAAAAAGAAAGGTGCGGGTGCCACGGTGGATAAATCTTTCGATCCCGAATTGCAAATACTGACAGTCACGGTCAAGGGCAACGACTTCAACGTGAATCCAAAGAGCGTGACGGTCTACAAGTTCAAAGTGGCCAAGGAAGTGACAGACTTCACCAGCGACCTCTCTGTTGAGTTGGTAAATGCTGGTATGTTCGACCCTTCCGAATCAACCATTCAGCTCTATAAGGAACAGGATGGTAGCTATACTTTCCAACTTAGAAACTTCTCATTGATGGGCGGTGCAATCAATGTCGGTACCATTGTCTTGAAGAATCTGGATATCAATGGCGACAAAATCACGACATCTCAGACCACGACGATTCAGCCAGGTGATAATCCCAGTGTGGATGAAGAACAATGGATAGGGCCAAACCTTCCTCCTGTTCCCATCGTTCTTAACGCCACACGCAACGGCGCAGACCTGACGGCTCAGATTGACATTGACTTTACAGAGGCTCTGGAAATGCAGATTAAGGTGGTGTTTGCCCCGACAATCGAAATCAACGGCACGACCGATTTTACTACCATCGAGCCGGGATTGAAGAACATCCACTTTACGCGTCCTTTGAAGAAGGGCTGGAACTCCATCTGTATGCCATGCAACGTCAATCCGTTCTGCTTTACCCTTGACGAGGATACCAAATTACAGGAACTCTCAAGCGCAGACGATAATGGACTGAACTTTGTGGAAGTACAGGAACTGGAAGCCAACAAGCCATATCTGATTTATGTGCCGAGTGAAATGACGGCTTCATATTTCGGTGCTGAAATCGTTGCCGCCGATCCCCAGGCCCAGTGCTGTGGCGGTTTCTATTTCCAGGGCAACTACACGCCGAGCTTCGCCATGCGAAACCGTTATGGCGTTGCCGACCACGGTGCCGAAGGTCAGTTCATCCAGAAGGGCGGCGAAAAGTCCACACTTCCTGCCACAGGCGCTTACTTCACAGCCAGCGGCAAACCAGCGAGCGTGAAGCTCAACTTGGGCGGTGAGGTGACCGGCATCAACAGCAACGGCGTCATCATCAGCGACAGCACCTCAGCTCCCGTCTTCGACCTCAAGGGCGTGCGCGTCAGCAACGGTTCTCTCGAAGGTCTCCCCAAGGGTCTTTACATCCAGGGCGGCAAGAAAGTTTATGTGAAATAACCCAACAGCATAGAAAAAATGAAGAAAACATATAGCGCTCCCAAGAGCGTAGCAATACAGGTCGTTGCCGAAGGCCCTTTGGCCCTCTCTGCAGGTAGCAGTCTTTCTGGCAACGGCGGTATCAACTCGGGCGTACGTCCAGGCGAAGATACGTTTGAGGGCGAGTTCAGTTCCAACAAACAGGGCTGGAACGCCGACAACTGGAGCGAGGAAGAATAAAACTCCATAAATCTTTAATATAATGCCGGGTGTTCGGAATCAAACGATTCCGCGCACCCGGTTTTTGTTTGCGCCGCTATCGCCATTCAAAAATGAGGAAAACGCACGGCGCATAGCATCGTTGCACACAATTTTCAAGGCAAAATGCCGTCAGACGGGAAATAATGTTTAACTTTACAGCGAAGGATGAAAAGTTTGCTTCGCAGATATTCACATAACCTTAAACCCTATTAAATAAATCAGATTATGGCCATTGAAAAGACCCTCGTATTGCTCAAGCCCTGCACGTTGCAACGCGCCCTTGTTGGCGAAATCATCAGCATCTTTGAAAAGAAAGGACTGCACCTTTGCGGCATGAAGATGATGATGCTTACCGACGAACTGCTCTCTGAACACTATGCCCACCTCAGCGAAAAGCCCTTCTTCCAGCGCGTGAAAGACTCGATGATGACGGCGCCCGTCGTAGCGCTCTGCCTGCAGGGTGTCGACGCCATCGCCGCCGTGCGTGCCTTGGCAGGGCCCACCAACGGACGCAACGCCGCCCCCGGCACCATCCGCGGCAGCTATTGCATGAGCTTCCAAGAGAACATCGTGCATGCCTCCGACTCTCCAGAAACGGCAGCCGTGGAGCTGCGCCGCTTCTTCCGCGATGAGGAAATCATCGAATGGGAGCAATGCACCTTCCCCTTCCTTTATGCCAACGACGAATTTTGACGTTGCAGCGGTGGCAGTGTAGCTCGTATTGGTGCGCCAGCATTGTAACGAACTTTGCGGTGCCAGCACTGTAGCTCACTTTGCTCGCAAAGTGAGGGGGACGAACCTATGGCGAATAATGCAACGAATTCAACTGTCGCCGCACTTTCATCTTCGCGCCCCTCACTTTGCAAGCAAAGTGAGCTACAATGCTGGCGCGCCAAAGTGAGCTACAGTGCTTCGCGCCAAAGTGAGCTACAATGCTTCGCCGCAAAGAGAGCTATGTTACTATGCTGCGCCCCGTCCCTAATACTTGTCAGCGAACGCGGGACGGGGCACGACCGAACGCGGGACGAGACGCGATCGAACGCGGGGCGAGACGCGACCGAACGTGGGACGGCGTTCGCTGACAAGTCTTATTCTCGTACCGACAAATACTTTTCTTTATTTTTTTAAGTATAGAATAGCTATGTGTATATTGCAATTTTGTTGATATGCGTTCTTTTAATAAAATCTTCACACTATTAGTTTGAACGTCAGTAAATAAAGATGTATCTTTGTCGCATAACGGATGACGGGGAAGCCTAATGATTCCGACAAGTATTTGTGTGCGCCCCTCTTAAATCCCCCACTATAATAACACACCGCTTTGTACCTTGTGTACGTTCCTTAGAAAACAATAAATCAAAATACAAATTATTATGAAACAAACATTACACACATCTCGCAGAGCCTTTAAATTGGCGCTGCTCTGCCTCATGGCTTTCGTAACATGGGGGGGTAATTATTGTATTGCGCAGGAGACGGCTTACAAGACGCTGTCGTTCCCAGATGATAACAAGAATAATAATAAGCTTAGTGCTTACGACAAATCGTGGATAGCTAAAATCGGGGATTTTAGCTGGAAAATCACGAATTTTAACAATAACAATTGGGGTTGGACGCACATCAGAGCTGGTAGGGAAAAAGTCGCAAGTGTTGCGACGATTGATAACACCACTCCGTTCGACAAGGCAATTGGTAAAATTGTCGTAGATGTTTTACAGGATGTTGATGCAGGGCTTGTCAATTCTATTTGTTTGCAAGTCGCATCTGATGCGGGTTTCTCAAATGTGATTGAAACCATCGAATTGAAATCTTACAAAAAGACGGATTTCGTCTTTAACGTTTCAGCCCCACAGGCTAATCTATACTATCGTTTGAAGTTTAATTTAAAAGAAGGAAGTACTAAAAAAAAGAAAAATGGCTTTGTTCAAATTAACAAGGTAGAGTACTATGAAGACGTCAGCAACAAAACAGCAACATCCCTTTCTTTTGCCGCTCCTTCATATACAATTTCAAAAGACCAGAAATACCAACAGCTTCCTAATTTAAAAGCTGGCGAAGAAACATTATCTGATAAAACCATCACCTGGTCATCTGACAACGAAAACGTCGCTACCGTAGATGCAACGGGTACAGTTACAGGTGTGGCTGCAGGTAAAGCCAACATTACCGCAACGTTTGCCGGCGATGAAGCATATAAAACCTCAACGGCTTCTTATGAAATCATAGTGAAGGGTGCTCCTTCGCTCTCCTTCCCTGAAAAATCTTATACGGTAGAGATGGGTGACGCTTTCAGTACACCCAAACTTAATGGACTGCCAGAAGGCGTAACGCCAGCGTACACATCTTCCAATGAAGAGGTTGCAACTGTTGATGCGGCAACTGGTGAGGTTACAATTGTAGGGGTAGGGACGACAACCATTACTGTTACTTCTCCTGAAACTGGTATTTATGAAGGGGCCACGACTTCTTATGAGTTGACGGTTAAATTGGCTACTTCGAAGAAGGTGACTTTTGACTATTCACTTGCTGACTGCGATGATACGAATGGGACAGTGACGCTAACGTATGACGAAGGTGGTTCAACAAATCCTCCTAAGTGGTACTCCGACAAAACAAATGGAAATGCTAAGCGTTTTTACGGAAAAAACAAATTAACAATTACTGCGAAGAATAGAATTAGAAATATACAATTCGTTTGTGTGCCAGCTGATGGAAAAAAAATTTATGATATCACAACTGAAAACACTAAATTATCCGCTGGTGTCTACAATGTCGAAAACAATACTTGGGACTTGTCAGGTGCAAATGAAAAAGAAGTAACTTTCGAGAGTACTTTTTCAACTGGGCAATTCCGTATCCAAAAAATAATCGTCACCACCGACGTCTCCGTCGGCACCATCACCATCGCCACTCCGGAAGGCTTCGGCACCTACTACAACTCAAACAGCTATATTCTTCCTGAAGGCTTGACGGCATTTGGATATACAACTGCCAATACAGACGGCACGCTCGTCAAGACTGAAGAATTTACTGGCGGCGATGTCGTTCCTGCAGGGGCTGCGCTCGTCGTAAAGGGTAATACGGGCGAATATGAATGCTATGCTACTGACCAAGCAGCTACGAAGACACTGGAAGGTAATCTCTTGAAGGGCGTGGCAAAAGCAACGACTATTGAGAAAACAGAGGGCATCAAGCGCTACGTACTCACCAAAGTAAACAATGTGCTCGGTTTCTACCAGACTCAGAGCGGCAATATCAAGGTGCCAGCCAACCGCGCATATTTGGAATTGAAGGAAGCACAGGCTCAGGCCGTTTCTTTCTTCCAGCTCGACGGCGAAACCACGGGCATTGAGAATGCCACTGCCACAACTAAGGAAGCACCCAAGGCCATTTATACGCTCTCTGGCGTGCGCCTCAAAGCCACGACAACGAAGGGACTCCCAGCAGGAGCTTATGTCGTTAACGGCAAAGTGGTCATCGTTAAATAATGTTCAACTGAAAATTGCATATCCATAAGTCATGAAAAAGATATATTTGAAACCGGAAACAACGGTCGTTGAGTATAAACTTGAAGGGATGATTGCCCAGAGCGGCGGCGATCTCAGATTCAACGATGATGAGAGAGCAGACGACAATTGCGATGTTTACTCTAACAAGCAGGGCTGGAACTCAAGCTTGTGGAGCGAATAAAGTCGCCCGTTCGCATGAAAGGTGAATATTAAATACACCTTATAAGTAATCCCCCAGTTCAGGATGTGAACTGGGGGATTTTTCGTATTTGGGCGTCAGCAGGGGCGCTCATTGCGGCGCCAGCATTGTAGTCCAATTTGCGGCGCAGCATTGTAGCTAACTTTGCGGCGCAGCATTGTAGCTAACTTTGCGGCGCAGCATTGTAGCTCACTTTGCTTGCAAAGTGAGGGGGACGTATTTATTGCGAAAAATGTAACGCTTTTAGCTGTCGCCGCACTTCCATCTTCGCGCCCCTCACTTTGCAAGCAAAGTGAGCTACAGTGCTGCGCCTCAGTTAGCGACCATGCTTCGCTGCAGAGAGCGACCATGTTTCGCCGCAGAGAGCGACCATACTCCGCATTCTTCCAACAAAAAAAGGGTATCCCAAAACCTCCACCGCGATGGAGATTTCGGGATACCCTGAGGCATCTATCTGATGATGCTTATTCTTCGCCAGCGAAGAGAGGATCCCATGCTGGAAGGAGCGTAGGCTTCTGCTCGAAGAGCTTCAATGTGGCGGCAGGCACGAAGCGCTTTTCAACCACGAGGCGGAACATGTATTCGTCAAACCATTCGTCGGTCATGATGAGGTGGCCCTGATAGCCCGAGGTGGCGCCCCATGAGTTTTCAACCATCCATTTATTGAATTTGCCGTCGGCGGCGATGTCCACCGCCATGAGCGTCATGGCATGGCTGGAAGCCGAGGCGAAGGTGCGGATGCGGTCGGCCTTGTTCATTGGGAATGTGGTGTTGAAGAGGCTGCCGTAGTCGTAGTTCTGAAGGCTCTCCACGCCCGTCTTGGGGTTGATGAACTTGTTGACGTCACACGACATATACATCATCGTTGAATCCTTGATGGAAGCAGCGGCCATCGCCTTGATTTCCTCCATCGGCAGGTTGAGGTAGGTCCACTGCGCACCGTCGTAAGAATGGCGGTCGAGGTCGATGGTGTACGTCTTGTGGTATGGACGAGAAGGGTCGTTCATAAACATGAGGTAGTTATTCTTCAAGTCAGCACCGATGTAAGTCTGATAGAACGAGAGCGGGGTGAACTTCTTCGTTTCCACCGGTTTGCCGTTGGCGTCCTTGCGTGTCCAGGTGAACTCCGTTGGCGGTTCGCCGAGGCAGATGGCGAGCATGTGGTAGACCGTGGCGAGCATCTGCGTCTTCTCCTTCTTCAGCGCGTCTTTCTTGCTGCCTTTGGCGGCCATGTCGCGGAGCTTGAGGCCATATTCGCGGAGCTTGAGGGCGATGAGCTGCGACATGCGCGACGTGTTGTTGGCCGCGTAGCTTTCAGGCATCACCTCTGCCGGCACGAGTCCGTATTTCATCACCACGTCCTGCACACCACAGAATGTGCCGCCATCGCTGAGTGGGTTTTTGAAGAGCCATTCAACCGTCTTGTCGCTCATGGGCTTAGAGGCGTTGTCGATGACAGCCTGGAGGAAGAGGTTTGACTTCTCGAGCTGGTCGTAGAAGAAGCAGTACGACTGTGAGAACTGGAAGGAGCCGAGGTTATATTTCTTGATCATTTTGGCACGCATCACGTTGAGGCCCGTGAAGAGCCAGCAGCGTCCAGAGCTTTGCTGGTCGGTGATGCCCTTCGACTCCACTTTGTTGGAGAAGTAGCGGTCGGAGTTCATCGGGTTGTTGGCCACCGTTGCCAGTTGTGCGATACTGGTGTTTGCCAGTGCGTTGCGCATGGCCGTGGTGTTTTGCGGCTGTGCGGCCTTGATGTTTTTGAGCATGTCGGCGCTAATGCCGCCTCCAGCGGTCTGTGCCTGCGCCATCATGGCGGGGGCAGCGAGGAGGATTGCGAGGATTGCTTTTCTCATGTGTTTGTATTGTTTTATTTTGTGTTGAAAATTCGTGTGGTTGGGGAGGGATTTGGGTGTCGGCAGTGTAGTTTATTTTGCGGCGTCGGCAGTGTAGCTCACTGGGGCGCAGCATTGTAGCTCACTTTGCTCGCAAAGTGAGGGGGCCGTATTTATCGCGAATATTATCGGCATTCTGCTGTCGCCGCACTTCCATCTTCGCTTCCCTCACTTTGCAAGCAAAGTGAGCTACAATGCTGGCGCCGCAAAGTAAGGCGCATCCCTCATCCCCCAATCCTTTTATCAGAACCTAATCCGTTCCATATATGGATAGAGGCGATTAGACCCCCAATAGAAGAGGAAAGCCGTGAGGAGTCCGCCAACGACATCAACGAAATAATGTGCTTCGATATATACCGTGGCGCCGCACAGCAACACGTATAGCGGCAGCATGGCGAGCCAGAGTCTGCGGTGGTTGTCTTTCCAGAGAATCGTCATGAGCACCGTGCTGATGCCGACGTGCGACGAGGGGAAAGCCGCCGTTGGCCGTTCGCCGCTCTCCTGCGCCGATTCCACCAGTTCGCGGAAGAAACCGTCGGTGCCCGGCGATGGCAGCATTTCCGTGTGTGTGCGGAAATATTCGCCGAGGTGTGCGAAATGTCCCTGCATGGCCGCGTCGACGCCGATGGCGCGGAAATAATATTGCGGTCCGGCAACGGGGAGGAAGAGATAGATGAGATAATAGAGGAAGAAAGAGGTCAGCACCACGAAGGCCGTGCGCCCGAAGCGCGGGCGGTCGACAAAGAGCGGAACGAGCACCGTGAGGGCAATCATGGGATAGTAGGAGAAATAGCCCAGATGGAAGAGTTCGCTCCATAGCTTCGACGGCATCACGCTGTGGAACACCAGCGAGGGCTGGCAACCGAAGATGGCTTGGTCGGCCGCGGCGAAGAGGTGGTCGAGGTTGGGGAAGAGCTGGCAAAACTCGTAGGTGTCGGGATACCAGTAGGCCAGCAGCGAGAGCGGATAGATGTAGCGCAGGAGCATTGTGGCCCGCGTGGGCACCACGCAGTAGGTGGCCACCGTGAGCGCCATGCCGACAATGATGAAGGCCCGCCCCATGATGAGCTGCAACGGCGCGTTCATGTCGCCCCACACCAGACCGATGACGGCCGTTGTGAAAAGCGTGTAGGCCAGTGTGACTTTCTCCACACCGAGCAATCCGCGCTGGCGCGGCTCGAAATTGATGTAACTTAAATCCATGCTTCGCTTTTATACCATGCAACTGTTTCTGCGACGCCGCGGGAAAGGTCGTATTGCGGCTCGTAGGAGAGTTCTTTGCGGGCGCGAGAGATGTCACACCGCCAGTTGCGTTGTTTCATGATTCTGTATTTGTCGAGATTGAGCGTCGTTGTCTTTCCCCTCAGGCGTGCCCAGGTGCCAGAGAGGGCGCAGACGGCGTGGAGCACCCACAGGGGGGCGCAGATGTGGGCCACGTGGCGCACGCCCATGTTCTCTTGTAGGAGGTCGGAGAAGGTGCGCGAGGCATATTCTCCGCCATCGGAGAGGTTGTATGCTTCGCCCGATTGGCCTTTGGTGAGCGCCAGGAGGGCGGCGTTGACGAGGTCTTTCACGTAGATAAACGTGATGATTTGTCGGCGGTAGCCCACGGAGAAGTCAATGTGTTGGCCGATGCTTTTGGCCATCAAGAAGTAGTCGCGCTCGCGCGGCCCGTAAACCCCCGTCGGGCGCAGGATGATATAGTCGAGTCCCTCCATTTGCTTGAGCCCTTCTTCCGCCTCGACCTTCGAACGCCCGTAGGCCGTGTTGGGTTGTGGGACATCGGCTTCGGTGAAGGCGGCATAGTCCGTCTCATGAAGCGCCCCGCAGATGCTCAGTGAACTGATGAAGACGAAGCGCGAGCGAAGGGCGCCGGTGGCGACGAGCTGGCGGGCCAAGGAAAGCGTTCCTTGCGTGTTGACGCGGAAAAAGTCGGCCGGACGGCGGCATTTGGTGGCGCCAGCAGCGTGGACGACGTATTGCCAAGGCCCGTTGTCCTTCACGTGGGCATGGAGTTGCTCGGCGAGTTTCGCCTCGTTGCCGAGGTCCAGTTCGATGAAATGGATGCGCGGGTCGGTGAGGTAGCGCCTGGAACTCGTTGGGCGCACGGCGGCCCACACTTCAAACCCTCGCTGAAGGGCCTCTTCAACGAGGGTGCTGCCGATGAAGCCACTGGCACCGGTGATTAATAGGCTGTTGTTCATTGTTTGTCGGTGTCTATAGGGGGCGGGTGGGGCGTTTAGTAATGGTCAAAACTGCTCAATTTATTCTTTCACCATTACTTAAAATTGGAATATTAAAGATTAGCGGTAGCGCCCTCGCAGCGGAGATTTGCACTGACCCACATAATCGTCTGTTGCGGCGCCAGCATTGTAGCTCACTTTGCTCGCAAAGTGAGG
>OHAU01003990.1_pt1 | contig 10828 bp, 9 predicted proteins | sample 1577181 | NCBI WGS metagenome assembly OHAU01 (sample SAMEA3541472, study PRJEB24748) | human gut metagenome | biome: human gut; feature: human-associated habitat; material: faeces | place: China | collected 2012
CAGGGCAAAATCCGGCGCGCAGAGACAAGGGGAATATCTGTTTTTCATATGCTGGGGGAATACCGCCAGTTGATTCCCGGTATGCTGAAGAATAGGGGTGTGCTCAAAGCAGTGGCTGTTTCTGTGATCCTGTATGTCACCAACATGGTGAGCACAAACTTTTTTGGTCTGTATGTGACACAGCGGCTGGGGCTTTCGGAAAACTTTCTGGCGCTGTTCCCCATTTTGAACGCGGCTGTCATGCTGATCTTTATGATAGGGCTTCAGCACCGCATCAATGCCACGAAATTTCGCATCCCGCTGTGGATCGGGCTGGCGTTGTACGTCGTGGCTGCCTTGGTGCTGATCTTCTCTCCTGCGGACAGACTGGGCTTTGTGCTGTTGTATGTGTTTATTGCCGCTGTGGCGGCAGCGCTGGTGAATCCGCGTAAGGACGCGCTTCTCCAGCTCAACATCACTCCGCAGGAACGGGCACGCCTGAATGCCCTTATCATGGCCTCCACAGTTGCCCTCTCCTCTCCTTTTGGTTATCTGGCCGGGTGGCTCTCCAGTATGGACCGCCGCCTGCCTTTCGTTTTCACACTCCTGTTATTTGTCACGGCAATGTTTGTCATAGGCCGCATCCAGGAGCCGCAGGTGGAGGAAAGGTAGAAATGCCGCTGCGGCTGATTTTCCTGTGTTCTAGGCGTCAATGGGTGTTTTCTTATGTTTTATACGGTTTTCGGACGCTTTTTTGTGTTGACCGGCACCTTGAAAACAAGCGGAACAGCGCCTTAGGCGGGGTGCCATAAAAAAGTGAGTGAAGTTTTGGGGAGCGGCATGGCCTATGAATCATGCCGTTCCTGCTTTTGTCAGCTCTTCCAGCGGAATAAAGCCCACGGAGCATAAGTGATTCGGATACTCTGGGTTGCCTCGTACCGCTTATCCGTCCGAAGCTCTTCAGGACCTTTTTCCGAAACATCAATGAACTTGTCCGTAGTGTACCGGCAGAAAAAATCTTTCAGGTTGATGGCTGGCATTTTATTCCTCCGTTTTGATTTTTTGGTTGGGTGAATCGAAACAAAAGGCAGGCGGGGCGCCTGGAGACAAAGTGTCTCAGAGCATAGGAAAGCGCCCGCACAGCTTAAAGCTGCACGGACGCAGGAGAAACGGGCGTTATTTTCAAATGCTGTGTATTACGATGATTTTCGTATCCTTGGGCAATCTCTATCCGCCCTGGAGAGTGGCTTTTTTGAAAAGCCAAGGAGACGGATAGAAAAGCACAGCGTTACCTCCTTGCATCCGCAATGATGGTTTTAGCTTCTTTCTTTGTTAACACCTTGCCATAAGACACGACTTTCCCGTCCACAACCAGCGCAGGAGTAGTCATAACTCCGTAAGCGGCGATTTGTGAAAAGTCTGTTACATGGTCGATGGTTGTATCCATTCCCAATTCCACAAGAGCTTCATGGGTAGCATTTTCCAGAGTTTTGCATTTAACGCAGCCACTTCCCAGCACCTTCACCCCAACGCCAGACTTAGACGCTTCTGTTTTTGCCATTGTTTTTGGGGTGCAGTTTCCCACACAGCAGCAGGAGTTCGTTTCTTCTTTTTTCTTGTTAAAAAGTCCCATAATTGATTCCTCCTGAAAATTATATAAGCAAAAATTGAAACGCATTGAACAGGTAGCCCACAAGGATGATACCGATAGTGCAAATACCAATAAACAGCGCCAGCAGCTTCGGCTTCACAGCCTTGCGAAGCATAATCAAGGACGGCAAACTCAGTGTTGTGACAGCCATCATAAAGGACAAAATTGTGCCGAGTTGTGCGCCCTTATAGAGCAGGGCTTCTGCCACCGGGATTGTACCAAAAATATCCGCATACATGGGGATACCCACCAGCGTGGCAAGAACAACACCAAAGGGATTGTTACCGCCTAATACCGCTTCAATCCAGCTTTCTGGAATCCAGTTGTGAATGATTGCGCCAATTCCCACACCAACCAAAATGTATGGAAATACTTTTTTGAATGTGGAAATGACCTGTTCTCTGGCATACTGTATTCGTTCCCGTTTCGTCAGGGTAGGAGATTCAATATCCACGCCGCCGGCAGCACGGACAAATTCCTCCACATACGGTTCCATGTGTAGTTTTTCAATTAAGGTGCCGCCTGCCACAGCGATCATTAAACCGACAATCACATAGATGACCGCAACTTTTGCCCCGAAAATGCTCATTAAAAGAATAAGACTCCCCAAGTCCACCATAGGGGATGAAATCAGAAAAGAGAATGTAACTCCCAGCGGCAACCCTGCGCTGGTGAAGCCGATAAAAAGTGGAATGGACGAGCAAGAACAGAAAGGCGTCACAGTTCCCAGCAGGGCAGATATGATATTTGCACCGACACCATGGAACCGGCTCAATATCCGCTTGCTTCGTTCCGGCGGAAAGTAACTTTGAATGTAGGAAATTACGAAAATCAAAAGGCAGAGCAGCACCGTGATTTTTAACACATCATAGAAGAAAAACTGAATACTTCCTCCTATACGTTCCCCTACATCCAGCCCCAGCTTGGAAAGGCCCTTGCCAATTAGCTCATTCAGCCATTTCATGCCGAACACTTGATCCTGGATAAATTGCCACACACCCATAGAGAAACCTCGCTTTCAATTTGCCGGACAACATATCAAAAAAAATTGATGTTTAGTGCCGAGATAAACGCCATCTTGCTATGATGGCGTTTATTTATCACATGAGGGGCATTCACATACCCGTTCTGTGTTCGGTGTGGTAAGAGCCAGTAGTAACTCCACCGCTTCATCTTTGCCGGTCTCGCTCAAGCGGTAATGCGTCCATTTACCCTCTTGACGACTCACCACAAGCCCGGAATCACATAGAATTTTCATGTGATAAGATAGGCCAGACTGTGTTAAATCCATCGGCTCTTGTAAAACACAAGCGCATTTCTCGCCACTGCGTAGTTGCTCCAAAATGGCAAGACGTTTTGGGTCGCACAGGGCTTTAAACACCCTTGCGCTTTCTTGGTAAGTTCTCATGTGTTGGCCTCATATTAAAAAGTTTTGATGTGAACAGTATATGCACCATTATCTCGTTTGTCAATAGCGCTCTGCAAATTATTTTAGTAGCGTTTACACCTTGCACGAAACCGTAAGCAACGCAAAATGGACACGCTTGCTGTTTTGCGGGGCTGTCAGCCCTGCAAAAATACCTGTTGAGAAGCTTCCCCGAACCCTGCCTCACAGGCCGTTAACGCGCCTGTTCCTTGTGTGATTTACAGCATAGCAATTTTTTTAGTATGTCTCTTGGTGAACCGCATGAGTATTAAATGGTGATAGTAGTTTGATTTTCAGGCATGGGGAATGACAGGATACCCCCTTCAAAAAACCGCGCCTGCCTGACAGATGCCGTAATTTAGTAGTTTTCTAATACTGTCTTATGAGAACCCACCGGGAAGGACGATTTTACTGCAAAATCATTCATGCTCCTTGCACGACAGCGTTTCGACCTCCAGCTTAAACACGCGGACGGAATCCAACATCGCGCCGGAAAACGTCCAGCCGTCTTTTCCGGTATTGTGCAGCATCAGAGCCTGCAAAGCCGCTTCTTTCTGCGCGGCCTCCTCCACAAAGGAAACGCGCCCCGTGCCGATAACGCTTTGAAACCGGGCGGTATGCCGGCAGGCTTCCTCGCCCTCAACCAGCGCGTAGTTTACGTCCAGCTCAAAGCCGACGGAGGGCGTCCCGGCGATGAGATCCAGCTTCCGCCCGCTTTTAGCGCTGTGAAAATAGAACACCCGCTTTCCGTTTTCCTCGGCGTAGCCGAAATTCAGCGGCACGATATACACCGCGCCGTTGTCGCAGAAGCCGAGGCGGCAGCAATGGCAGGTCTGGATGATTTGTGTGATTTTTTCTGCATCTGTGATCTCGCGGTCCGTACGCCGCATGTGCCTCACTCCTCATTGGTTTTGTTTCATGATAACACAAAGGAACCGGTTGAGGCAACTTTACAAAATATGTGTTGCCTGTGCCGCCGGCAGGCATGGAAAATCAAATTTTTTGATTTACGGCCGTGGAAGCCCGGCGGATTTGCGGCCGCGCTGCCCGGCGCACTGCTCTGCTTTTTGCAGCGGCGGTGCTTTTTTGCAAAAAACAACGGAATCTTAGGGGAGACGGGCTTTTTAACTTGATTCGACACCGTTCGACATGGTAAAATAGACTCCCGGCGCATCCCACTTCGCGCCGGCCATGGCCGCGTCTGTTCCCCATCCAGGAATGGGCGCGGCCGCTTTGTTTTTTACCGGGGAAAACCGTGAAAAGCGGTTGATTTTTGCGCTCCGTTCGCCTATACTGAAAGTGAAAAAAGCTGCTGTTTCAGGGAGGGAACGTTATGAAAAATTACGTGATCACCATCGCCAGGGAAAACGGAAGCAACGGCCGCGCCATCGGCGAGGCGTTGGCCGGGCGCCTGGGCATCCCTTTTTACAACCGGGATATCCTGCGCATGGCCGCCGATGACAGCGGCATCAACGAACAACTGTTTGCCAACGCGGAGAAAAGCTTCCGCAGCAGTCTGCTGTTCCGCGTGGCCAAGGACGCCTACAACGGCGAGGTCATCCCGCCGGACAGCGACAACTTTGTTTCCAACGAGAACCTGTTCCGCTACCAGGCCAAGGTGATGCTGGGCCTGGCGCAGAACGAGAGCTGTGTGATGATCGGCCGCTGCGCGGACTTTATTTTGCGCGACCGGCCCAATGTGCTGCGTGTGTTCATCCACGCGCCGGAGGAAGTGCGCGTGCGCCGCGTCATGCAGCGCCACAACCTCTCTGAGGCCGAGGCGCGCCGCCACATGCGCCAGGTGGACAAACGCCGCGCGGACTATTACCGCGCTTTCACGGGCAGCGACTGGCGCGACGCCGGCCATTATGACATCTGCTTCGATTCCGACCATATGGGTGAGGAGAAGATCATCCGCTTCATTATGGGATATATGAACGTGTGCTTCGAGGACTGAGCCGCGGCGGAAAGAAAATGAAAACAGCCGGAAGGGAAGATTCCCTTCCGGCTGTTTTCATGTCCGGCGTCAGGAAAGCTCGAACTTACCGGTGTAGAGCTGATAATATCTGCCTTTTTGCGCGAGCAGCTCACTGTGGGTGCCGCGTTCGATGATACGGCCCTGTTCCAGCACCATGATGCAGTCTGAATTGCGTACAGTGGAGAGGCGATGTGCAATGACGAACACCGTGCGGCCCGCCATCAGGCGGTCCATGCCCTCCTGTACAATGCGCTCGGTGCGTGTGTCGATGGAACTGGTGGCCTCGTCCAGAATCAGCACGGGCGGGTCCGCCACGGCCGCGCGGGCAATGGCCAGCAGCTGCCGCTGGCCCTGTGAGAGGTTTGCCCCGTCGCCTGTCAGCAGAGTGTTGTAGCCGTCCGGAAGATGTTCGATGAACGCGTGGGCGCCCGCCAGCTGCGCCGCAGCCGTCACCTCTGCGTCGGTGGCGTCCAGTTTGCCGTAGCGGATGTTGTCCGCTACGGTGCCTGTGAACAGATGTGTGTCCTGCAAAACGATTCCCAGGCTCCGGCGCAGATCCGCCTTTTTGATTTTGTTGACATTGATGCCGTCGTAGCGGATCTTGCCGTCCGCAATGTCATAAAAGCGGTTGATGAGGTTTGTGATGGTCGTTTTGCCCGCGCCGGTGGCTCCCACAAAAGCGATCTTCTGGCCGGGCCTGGCATACAGGCTGACGTTGTGCAGAATGATCTTGGCGTCGTCGTAACCGAAATCCACGTCGTCGAACACCACTTCGCCCTCCAGCCTGCGGTAGGTGGTGCTGCCGTCGGCCCTGTGGTAATGCTTCCAGGCCCAGACACCCGTGCGCCCGCGGCATTCTTCCAGACTGCCGTCCGCGGTTTGTTCCGCATTCACCAGCTCCACATAGCCTTCGTCGGTTTCAGGAGGCTCATCCATCAGGCTGAATACGCGCTCCGCGCCTGCCAGCGCCATGATGATGGAGTTGAACTGCTGAGATACCTGTGAGATGGGCTGGTTGAAGCTTTTGTTGAACTGCAGAAAGGATGCCAGCCCGCCCAGCGTAAAGCCGCCCGTGCCGAAGAGCGCCAGCAGCGAGCCGAGGATGGCCGTGAGCACATAGCTGAGGTTGCCGATGTTGGCCATGACGGGCATGAGGATATTGGCATAGTGGTTGGCGTTATCGGCACTGTCGGCCAGCGCGTCGTTCAGCGCGTCAAACCGGGCGATGCTCTCATCCTCGTGGCAGAATACCTTGACGACTTTCTGGCCCTCCATCATCTCCTCGATATAGCCGTTGACCGTGCCCAGATTGCGCTGCTGCGCTACGAAATATGCGCCGGACCTGCTCGTGAGCTTTTTGGTGGTGAACAGCATAAGGCACACCATCACCAGCGTCAACCCTGTCAGCGGCAGGCTGAGGGCAAGCATGGAGCAGAATACGCTGACGATCGTTACCGCCGAAGAGACGAGCTGGGGCATGCTCTGGCTGATCATCTGGCGCAGCGTGTCGATGTCGTTGGTGTAAATGCTCATGATATCGCCGTGGGCATGGGTGTCGAAATAACGGATGGGCAGGCGCTCCATATGCCGGAATAAATCGTCGCGGATGGCGCGCATCGTCCCCTGGGACACATATACCATGATGCGGTTGTACAGCAGCGTGCACAGCACGCCGAACAGGAAGACGCAGCCCATTTTCAGCAGAGCTGCCAGCAGCGGGCCGAAGTCCGACGCGCCGCCCTCGCCGATATAGGGCACGATGTAGTCGTCGATGAGCGTTTTCATAAACAGATTGCCCGCCACGGTGGCCGCGGTGCTGCCAAAGATGAACAGCAGCACGCCCAGGCAGTGCAGCTTGTAGCGCCGCAGGATATAGCCGAACAGCCGGCCCATGATGCGCATGGGCTTTTCAACCTTTTGCTTTGGGGCCATCATGGCCGCGCTTTTATCCGCAGGTACGCCGCGCATCGTCATCCGCTCCTTTCATCTGGGAATCATAGACATCCCGGTAAATTTCGCTGCTCGCAAGCAGCTCGTCGTGCGTGCCGAAGGCGGCCACGCGGCCGTCGTCCAGCACGAGGATGCGGTCTGCGTCCTGCACGGAGCTGATGCGCTGGGCGATGATGAATTTCGTGGTGTCGGGGATCTCCTCTGCGAAAGCCCGGCGGATCAGGGTATCCGTCCGGGTATCTACGGCGCTGGTGGAATCGTCCAGGATCAGTATCTTGGGCTTTTTCAGCAGCGCGCGCGCGATGCACAGGCGCTGTTTCTGCCCGCCGGACACGTTGGTGCCGCCCTGCTCGATGTAAGTGTCATAGCCGTCCGGCAGCGCGCGGATGAACTCGTCCGCCTGTGCCAGGCGGCAGGCGCGCTCCATCTCCTCGTCCGTGGCGTTTTTGTCGCCCCAGCGCAGATTTTCCCGGATGGTGCCGCTGAACAGTACGTTTTTCTGCAGCACCATGGCCACCTCGTTGCGCAGGGTTTCCACGTCGTATTCCCGCACATCCACGCCGCCCACGCGCACCGCGCCTTCCGCGACGTCGTACAGGCGGGGGATGAGCTGCACCAGGCTGGATTTCGCACTGCCCGTGCCGCCGATGATGCCGATGGTCTCGCCCGCGCGGATGTGCAGATCAATGTCATCCAGTACGGGCTTGCCGCTTTTTTTGTAGGAGAAGGATACGTGGTCGAAGTCCACGCGGCCGTCCTCCACCTGTGTGCGGGCGGCGGGCGGGGAGGTGAGGTCCGCCTTTTCCTCCAGCACCTCGGCGATGCGGTCCGCCGAGGCGCGGGCCATTGTCACCATCACGAAAATCATGGAGAGCATCATCAGGCTCATCAGGATGTTCATAACGTAGGTAAACAGGCTCATGAGCTGACCCGTGGTGAGAGACTGGGCGGCGATCATGTGCGCGCCCAGCCAGGAAATGGCCAGGATGCACATGTACATCGTGAACTGCATCACGGGGCTGTTCAGCGCCAGCACGGTCTCAGCCTTGACAAACAGCCTGTAAACATTGTCGTTGGCGGTGTGGAATTTCTGCGTCTCGTGGTCCTCGCGCACATAGGCCTTGACGACGCGGATGGCGCTGACATTCTCCTGCACGCTGGCGTTGAGGTCGTCGTATTTGCGGAATACCTGCCGAAATACGGGGTGAGAATTTTTCGTGATGAAAAACAGCGCCACGCCCAGAAACGCGATGGCCGCCACGAAGATCAGGGACAGCCGCGCGCTGATGGAGAACGCGGCCGCCATTGCGCACAGCAGCATCACAGGTGCGCGGGTGCACATGCGCAGGATCATCTGGTAGGCGTTCTGCACGTTTGTCACATCCGTCGTCATGCGGGTGACGAGCCCGGCCGTGGAGTATTTGTCGATGTTGGAAAAAGAAAATGTCTGGATATTGCGGAACATGGACTGGCGCAGATTGTGCGCGAATCCGCTGGAGGCCCGCGCGCCGTATTTGCCCGAGAGCACGCCGCAGGCCAGAGACAGCATTGCCATCACGGCCATTGCGCCGCCGGTGATGCAGATCGTGCGCACGTCCCCTTTCTCCACGCCGCTGTCGATGAGGTGGGCCATCAGCATGGGGATGAGAATCTCCATGACAACTTCGCCCACCATGAATGCCGGCGTGAGGATGGACGCTTTTTTGTACTGCTTTACTTCAGCCAATAGGGTTTTCAGCATAAAATGTCCTCCTGAGATTGGTTTTGTTTCGCTTAACTTGTTAGTGCCATTACAGTAAGCTTCCTAACTATATACGCCGAGGAAAACCGCTGGCGGCAGGCACGGAAAAAGCCGCGCCTGCGCCGGCGGCATGGAAAAGGCAAAGCGGACACTCACTCCAGATTGCGGCGGAATTTGGCTGTGATGGCGAAAAATTGCTCCAGCTCTTCGGGCGTGACGTCTTTGGTGATGCGTGCCTCTGTGGCGCGGATGCGGGAGATCACGCCCTCGTGCACCGCCAAAGCCTTGGGCGTAAGCACCAGCTTTTTCAGCCGGGCGTCATAGGCAACAGGCTCCCGCAGAAGAAAGCCGTTTTTTTCCATCAGCTGCAATATGCCGGTGGCCGTGGAGCGGCGGATGTTGAATTCAGCCTCCACGTCCCGCTGGAACATGTCACGGTCCTCGTTGCGGTGCAAAAAGCCGATGATCCACCCTTGCATGCCGGTGGTCTCCGGCGGCATGCCGTCGTCCATACAGCGTTTGATCAGGTTGGAAAGCATGCGGATCTCTCCGCCCACGTGGCGTTCACCCTTCATCCTTCGACACTTCCTTGCTTTTTAGTTAGGCTACTAACAATTATAGGGCGGATCCGCCCCGGTGTCAATGGCTTTTTAAGAATTTATTATAAAAAAGGTGACGCTGTGAGCGGCCGCGCTTCAAAGGATGTTCAGAATGCCGTAAGATTTTTGAAAGCCTTTCCCCGGCCCGTCCGTCAGGAACGTGCGGTACGATGGTCCTGTTCTCAACAAACAATGGGAAGGGGCCATCCAAATGGAAAAAATAAAAGTCGCCGTGCTGTTCGGGGGACAGTCCACCGAGCATGCGGTCTCGCTGCAATCGGCCTGCGCCGTTCTGCACGCCATGAAGGGTACGCGCTTTGAAGCCGTGCCGGTGGGTATCACGCGGGAGGGCAGGTGGTTCTGGTACCGCGGCCCGCTGGACGCCGTAGGGGAGGGCGTATGGGAAAAAGAGGAATGTGCGCCTGTGACGCTGACGCCGGACGCTTCTGTCCACGGCCTGCTGGTGCAGGGCGCGGGCAGCCTGTATCTGGATGCGGCGTTTCCCGTGCTGCATGGAAAAAACGGCGAGGACGGCACCGTGCAGGGGCTGCTTGCGCTGGCGGGCATCCCCTGCGTGGGCTGCGGCGTGCTGGCAAGCGCCCTGTGTATGGATAAGGACGCAGCGCACCGCCTGGCACGGGCCGCGGGGGTGGAGGTGCCGCCCTGTGCGGTGCTGCATGCTCCGCCGCGCCCCGAGGTGCTGGCGGCATGCACCCACGGGCTGCGGTACCCGCTGTTCGTCAAGCCCGCCTGTGCGGGTTCGTCCTTCGGCGTGACCCGCGTGGAGACGCCGGACGCGCTGCCCGCGGCTGTGGCCGAAGCGTTCCGCCACGACGGCAAGGTGCTGGTGGAGCAGGCGGTGCCGGGCTTTGAGGTGGGCTGTGCCGTGCTGGGCGCCGGAGAGGCGCTCACCGTGGGAGAGGTGGATGAGATTGAGCTGGCCCATGGCTTTTTTGATTATACGGAAAAATATACGCTGGAGACCGCGCGCATCCACATGCCCGCCCGCCTGTCTCTGGCTGAACGGGACCGTGTGCGTGAAGCAGCCAAGACCGTGTACCGGGCGCTGTGCTGCACGGGCTTCGCGCGGGTGGATCTGTTCTACACGCCGGACGGGCGCATCGTGTTCAACGAGGTGAACACCATCCCGGGCTTCACCGAGCACAGCCGCTTTCCCGGCATGATGCGCGGCGCGGGAGTGGAATTCGGCCCGCTGGTGGAGCGGCTGCTGGAACAGGCGGTGGCGGACGTATGATGCAGACAGTGACCCGGGAGCAGGCGCTGGCGGGCACGCTGGCGCTGGTGAACCCTGCACATCCCCTGCAGGCACGGCCCGCGCCCGAAGCGTTGGTCCCCGCCATGCCGGACGCGCCCGGCGTGCTGCTGGCGCGGCAGGCGGCGTTCATGCTGGCAGCGCTGCTGGACGGCATCCGCGCCGGGATCTACCCGGACGGCGGCTTTCTGCCCCCGGCCGCCGTCTTGGCGCAGCGCTATGGAGTCTCTC
>OHAU01003992.1_pt1 | contig 10814 bp, 10 predicted proteins | sample 1577181 | NCBI WGS metagenome assembly OHAU01 (sample SAMEA3541472, study PRJEB24748) | human gut metagenome | biome: human gut; feature: human-associated habitat; material: faeces | place: China | collected 2012
TCACCTGACCCTCCTTGCGGTAGGTCAGGTGTTGCAACGATCACTAGAACCCGCCTGGCAGCTTGGCGCCGCTGGGGGGGGGGAGTCATGAGTCCCATTCCAACTCCCCCTTATTGACCACTTAGGGGTGCATCCCAACACATGGGGTGCACCCCTTTTTTCTTGTTGTGCTACGGGGTTCCAGTCGCATTTTTTTCGGTGATATTTTGAACGCGAAGACAGGCTGGTAAATGCCCGATAGTCGTGTTCCCCTCAGCAGGTGAAGCCCTGCTTTCAGGCTGCAAAACCGACTCGGGTGTTCCGAAAGCGGCTTTCGTTGTTGTACATCGATACATAAGAGAGAACACCCATGAAAAACACCATTATTCGTGCTGCCGGTGTGCTGTTGGCTGCAAGCATGATATTTGGCGGTGCGGCAGCCACTGCATCGGCCGCGGAAGCAACGTCGCCGAGCACCGGCACCACCAGCAGCACGCAAGCCGCGGAATCCATCAATCGCGAATGGGTGCTGAATCCTGCGAACAACACTGAGCTGGCGGCTCTCGGCACTATACAAGGCGGATCCCAGACGTTCGACGGGCTGACCATCGATGCCACTGCAAACGGTGCCAAGTTTGCGCCGCGCGCCAATGACACCCAGATCAACGCCGGAACCATCATCAGCATCCCGGTGCCAGCCCACACCAATACAGCCACCATCACCCTTGCGTTGTCCGGCGGCACCACCACTATTACCGCGGATGCCGGTGAAGTGAGCAGCGACAACACAGTTATCGCCTTGCCTGCTGCGGAGTCGGCTCGTACGGTAAACGTCACCTTCACTGCCCAGACCTATCTCAACGGCATCGCCCTTGCCGAACAGCAGCCGGAACCCGAGTTCCCCGGTACGCCCACGGTCGCGGCCAAAGACACGAACTGGGACTTCACGGAAACCGGCATCGATCGACCGGCCGTGCAGGGCCTACCGACAACTACCAAGGCGTCGCCATCGACGCTCGGGCGCAAGGCGCCAAGTTCAACCCGCGTACTACCGCGGCAAGCGGCGGCAGCGATACTCAGGTGAACGCTGGAACCATCCTGTACATTCCGGTCGCACAGGCCGAGGGCGGCGCTACAGTCACCGTGAAGGGCCAGCTGTACGGTCCTACGCTCAAGCTCGACGGTACGGACATCACCACCGGCACTGCTGTAACCATCGCAACCGACAGCACGCGCTACGTGCCGCTCTCCGTTGAAGGCACGGGCAGCCTGTACCTGACCGGCATCGCCATCGACTACGCGGCCGGCTCCCCCGCCGCCACCAGCCACACGGTCACCGTGGGCCCGAACGGCCAGTACCGGACCATTCAAGCCGCTCTGGATGCTAACGACTCTTCCGAAACCGACCGACTAGTGCTGAAGATCACTCCGGGCGACTATCGCGAGAAGATCACCGTGACCAAGCCGGGCGTCACCTTCGCCAACGCCGACGTGACCGCCAAGCGCGCGGTGACGATTCGCGCCAGCTACTATTCGTCCAACACATTCGATGCCGACGGCAAGTTTGTGCCGCAGGATGAATTCGACCTTGGCACCAACAAGTGCGCCACCGTGACCATTGGCGCGGGTGCCACAGGTTTCTCCGCCTACGGCATCACCTTCCAGAACGATTACAACGTGGTGGATCACACGGCGGCGGGCGAGCAGACGCCGGCCGTGGCGCTGAACACCCAGGCAGACAAGGTGTACCTGAAGAACAGCCGCATCATCGGCCGTCAGGACACTCTGTACGTGTAGGGCGCCGGCAACCGCGTGTACGTGGACGGCGGCTACATCGAAGGCACGGTTGATTTCGTGTTCGGCGACGCCAACGCCTACTTCGCCGGCACCGAGCTGCACATGGCCGCGTTCGCCGGCAAGAACAACGGCTACTTCACCGCCGCCAACACCAAGAAGTCCGGCGTGGGCCTGGTGTTTGACCGCTGCAACTTGACCGTTGCCGCAGCATATGACGACGATGCCAAGCTTTCGCTGGGCCGCCCGTGGCAGACGTTCGCGCAGTACACGCAGGTGCGTAAGGGCGACGGCAGCAGCTATGTGACCGGCGTGGATTTGGGTACGAAGAACTCGGCGTATACGGACACTTCCTCGGCCGTGACCTACCTCGACAGCACGATGTCCAGCAAGATCACCAAGAATCGTTGGAATGTGTGGACCAGCAAGAACCAGAGCGGCAAAAGCGTGGACGTGACCTTCCACGATGATGTGCGATTCGCGGAATACGCCAGCCACGATGAAACCGGCGCGCTGCTTGATCCGGCTGATTATAAGAACGTCGTGCTCGGCTCGATGTCTGCTTTGGATGAGGCTCAGGTGCAGGCGAAGCGTGCTGAATTGCTCGCGGCACTGGGCTTCGGCTCGGCGGCTGGTCAGTGGGTTGTGCCGGATGGCGCGTGGCCATTCGCTTACGACCCGAACTACTCGACCGGCACTGATGTGCAGCCGACTCAGCCGGGCGGCAACGCCTCGCCTAACGCGGATTCGGCGGCCAAGGCCGACACCATGCCGGAAACCGGCTCGGCCATCATTGCGGTGGTTGTAGTCGCCGTGCCGCTGCTCGTTGCTGGCTTGGCGCTGGTAGCAGTGCGCCGCAATCGCCAGCAGTGATTGAAAGCGTTGCTGCGAACCGGACCTGGTGACCTTGTAGACGGGGGGCTATCTCCGTTGAAAGAGGTACATTGATGGCTTTGCAGAAAGCCAACTGCTTTCAAAGGGGTACCTGAACCACGAAACCTCGAGTATAAGCGTTGCAATGACGGCGTTTATACTCGGGGTTTCCCATATTCAGTACCCCTCTGAATGCAGTTAGCTTGGATCGATGATCATATCCAAGAATTCACTCGTATAGTGGTGCGTAATGCTTACGTATTTGGGATAGCACTTGTTGCTCGTTGTACATATAGCAATGCCCTTGCCTCCTCACGGGGAAGCAAGGGCATTACGCTACTGCTTAGTACTGCTTAGTATTGCTCAGCACTGCTCAGCGATTGCTCAGCGGCAAGCGTCACAGCACGCCCTGGGCAACCATGGCGTTGGCGACCTTGACGAAGCCTGCGGCGTTGGCACCGAGCATCAGGTCACCCTCGTGACCGTATTCCTTGGCGGCGGCCAGGGAGTTGGCGACGATTTCTTCCATGATGGACTTGAGCTTGGCGTCGACCTCTTCGAAGGTCCAAGACAGGCGGTAGCTGTTCTGGCTCATCTCCAGGCCGGAGACGGCCACGCCACCGGCGTTGGCAGCCTTGGCCGGGCCGTACAGCACGCCGTTCTTCTGGTAGACCTCGATGGCCTCCGGGGTGGACGGCATGTTCGCACCCTCGACGACCACGGTCACGCCGTTGTCCACGAGCTTCTGTGCGGATTCGCCATCAACCTCGTTCTGGGTGGCGCACGGCAGAGCGATGTCGCCCTTGACGGTCCACACGCCCTTGCTGCCCTCGTGGTACTCGGAGCCCGGAACGCGCTCGGCGTATTCCTTGATGCGGCCGCGCTCGACTTCCTTGATCTGCTTGACGACCTCGACGTTGATGCCGTTCGGGTCGTAGATGTAGCCGTTGGAGTCGGAGACGGTGACGACCTTGGCGCCCAACTGCTCAGCCTTCTGAGCGGCGTAGGTGGCCACGTTGCCGGAGCCGGAGATCACGACGGTCTTGCCCTCGAAGGAGTCGTTGCGCAGCACGCGCAGGGCTTCCTGGGTGTAGTAGCACACGCCGTAACCGGTGGCCTCGGTGCGGGCCAGGGAGCCGCCGAATTCCAGACCCTTACCGGTCAGGACGCCGGAGTACTCGTCGCGGATGCGCTTGTACTGGCCGAACAGGTAGCCGATCTCACGACCACCGACGTTTATGTCTCCTGCTGGAACGTCGGTGAACTGGCCGATGTGGCGGCTCAGCTCAGTCATGAAGGCCTGGCAGAAGCGCATGACCTCAGCGTCGGACTTGCCCTTCGGGTTGAAGTCGGAACCGCCCTTGCCGCCGCCCATCGGCAGCGTGGTCAGGGAGTTCTTGAGAATCTGCTCGAAGCCAAGGAACTTGACGACGGACTCGGTCACGGTCGGGTGGAAGCGTAGTCCGCCCTTGTACGGGCCAATGGCGGAGTTGAACTGGATACGGTAGCCGCGGTTCACCTGAACCTTGCCCTCGTCGTCAACCCAGGCCACGCGGAACTTGATGGTGCGCTCCGGCTCGACGATGCGCTCCAGTACACCGGCCTTCTCGTACTCCGGGTGCTTCTCGACAACCGGCTGCAGGGTCTCGAAGACCTCGCGAACGGCTTGCAGGAACTCCGGCTGATCGCCGTCACGGGCAACGACCTGGTCGTAGACACGCTTGATGTACTCGTCAGTGAGCATGATTCTCCTCGATTTGCTAGGGAATTAAGACGGTTTTATTCTATGCGCGCAGGCCCTTGCTGCATAGAGTCTCGCTCGGATAACGGGAAAGCTATCGGCGTGGTTATGGGGTGGTTCAAGTTTCCGTTTGTTAGATTTTTCGGCGATTGCTGGATGTCTGTCTGTGCGTGAATCGGGTCGAAATGGAAGCTGCATCACACCGAAGGTGCGTTCATATAGTGGACATAAAGGTGGACTTGGGTGATGTCGGATGTGCCCGTTGGGAATCGTGCGCCGTAGGGGCCGAGGTCTTCGGCGCGCAGGTTACCGGGTTCGCGGTCAGTGCGCGAAGTAGGTCTGCAGAATCATCGTGGTCTCGGTGCTTACCGGCACCGTGCGGTGGATGAGATTGAGCAATTCCTCAAGGGCGGTGGGGGAGGCCACGCGTACCACCAGTACGAAGCTGGGGGCGCCGGCCACCGAATAGCAGGAGACGATGCCGTCGATATTGTTCAGCTTGTCCGGAATCGAGGATTCGGCTGAGTAATCGAGCGGGGTCACGTTGACGAACGCGCTGATGGGCAAGCCGCGCTGCTCTTGGTCGATGATGGCCTTGTATCCCTTGATGATGCCGCGCTTCTCCAGCTTCTGCACGCGCGACTGGGCGGCGGAGACGGACAGTCCGGTCGCCTGGGCCAGTTGCGCGAGCGTGGCGCGGCCGTCGGCCTCCAGCATGGTGAGGATGCGCTGGTCGGTCTCGTCAATCGCGGTCATGGTGTCTTCTCCGTTCGTTGTGCTCTGTGTTCACTGTACCTGTTGCCGGAATGCGATGGCTTTCCGATTTTGCCTGGTAATTTCAGTAGTTCTTCCTGTGTTTTCTGTTGTGTGGTGGAATGTTTATGCCTAAAGTCCTAATTGAATGTAATAATTCCTTCTGAAATAAGAGAACGACGAAATAATTCCATTGAGGAGGGATGATATGCAGAAGTTTTCCAACATGCCTCTGTCCGAAGTTGCATCTGCTGCTGTGCCTGCTGCCAGACGGGTTGCTGTGCCGACCGCCAAGCCCGCGAGCTTGTCCGCCGAAGCCCTGAATATCCCGCGCTCCGGCATCCGAGACGTATTCGACCGTGTAGAGCGCGTGCCTGACGCGATTTCACTGACCGTGGGGGAGCCCAGCGCCACGGCCGCGCCGCATATCGTGGCGGCCGCTTGCGAGGCCGCACAGGCTGGCCGCACTCGGTACACCAACGTGCTCGGCGTCCCCGAATACCGCAAGGCCGTGGCCGATTACTCCGCCCGTGTGAAGGGACTCACTTATGATCCCGAAACCGAGATTCAAGCCGTTGACGGTGCCACGATTGGCCTGTTTCTGGCGCTGAAAGCCGTGGTAGGCACCGGCGATGAAGTGATTATTCCCTCGCCGTTCTTCACTTCCTATGACGCCGAAGTGATGCTGTGCGGCGGCCGCCCGGTCACCGTGGCGCTGCGTCCGGAGCACGGCATGCGCGTGAACGCGGCGGACATCGAAGCGGCGATCACCCCGCGCACCCGCGCCGTAATCATCAACTCACCCGGCAATCCGACCGGCGCGGTAACTTCTGCCGCTGAACTGGCGCGTATTGCCGAAGTATGCAAGCAGCACAATATTTGGGCCATCTCCGACGAGGTTTACCATCCGTTCGTGTTTGGGGAAACGTTCGGGGAAACGCTTGGGGGAGAGGCAGCCGTGGCACCATCGATTGCCGCGGTGCCGGGCATGAAAGACCGCACCATTGTGGTGGAAAGCCTGTCGAAAACCTACGCGATGACCGGCTGGCGCATCGGCTACCTGCTGGCACCCGAAGCGGTCATCGAACAGACCGGTAAAATCGCCGAACTCATGCACTCCTCGGTGAACTCCTTGGCGCAATACGCAGGCGTGGCAGCACTGGCCGGTCCGCAGGATCATGTGGCCGCCATGCGCGAGGAATACCGCGCCAAGCGCCAGATCGTGCTGGACGGTCTGGCCGGATGCCCGGTATTGCGCTTGATTGAACCGCAAGGTGCGTTCTACGCCTTTGTGGACGTACGCCTGACTGGCCTTGACTCCGGTGAATTCGCAGACCGTCTGCTGGACGAAGAGCACGTGGCCGTGGTCCCCGGCGAGGCCTTCGGCGAGGAGGGGCGCGGCTTCGTGCGCCTCTCCTACGCCGGAGATGCCGGCGAGCTGCGTGAGGGCGTCGCCCGTCTGCGCGCATTCGCCGAACGGGTATGGAACCCCATCACCGGCCACCACACCGCCACCTATCACCCCATGGAGGTGCTGGCCTGAGGCTTAAAGCGAGGCTAGGCCGCCAATTCAGACTCGTCGGCGCGAGCGATGGCCTGCTCGTAATCCTTGGTGCCTTTGAACACTTCCTTGGTCCACGGGTTGATGCCCTGCTTCTTGGCGCGTAGCAGGATGTAGCCAAGTGCCAGCACATTGGCCGCCAACGCGATTAACGAGACTGCAAGGTTCACATTCGGATTGTTCACGGACTGGGTGGAGAACATGGAATAGTCCTGGAACATCGGGAACACCTGCGCGAACATGCACCAGATGGCCAGCGTGTTGGCGCGGTTCTGAATCCAACCGCCCTTGTTCCAGAAGAAGTTGGCCACGGTGGGTGCCAGCAGCAGCGCCAGGCCGCAATACCAGGCGTGGGTGGGCAGGCAGTTGTAGGTGTAGCAGAAGTTCCACAGGTCGTAGGCCACGATGAACACCCAGGTCATGTCCGGCCAGAGCATGTCGTCCTTCTTCTTGGAGGCGTAGATGCCGAACCAGCCGGTCATGCAGAAGATGTTGAGCAGGCCGGCCACGCCGTTGAAGACGTTGTGCCAGCCACCGTACAGGGTCACGCCTTCGGTGGAGATCCACGTGGTGCCCCAGCCGCGGATGGCGGATTCGAAGTCGGACACTACGGCAATGAGGATGTTGATGGCCACGATCACGAACGGGAAGCACTTGAACCAGTGCGATTTGCCGATGGATCCCCACTTGTATTTGAGGGCCATGAAACCGATGCAGCCGATGGTGGCCGCGTACAGCTTGGCATAGTGGAACCAGCTGGTCATGTGTACGTAGGTCGGGTTGTTGAGGGCCCAGTCGGCACCCATGGCGGCGGCCGTGTAGATGGTGATGAAGTAGACGGTCAGCACGGCCGGTATGACGAGGAAGGCGATAACGCCACCGGTTTTGGTGCGGCGGGCCAGTTCGTTGGCGCCGATAAGACAGCAGAAGACGAGTATCCATCCGATCCATTGGTAGATGGCGTTGTCGCCGTAGACCTGAAACAGCATAAGCGGTCCTTTCCGTGTGTGCGCTGTGCGCCTCGCAGTCCTCCATTGGGTTGCTGAGACGCCTATAGACGCCGCTATGTTGACGCAGCGTCAATTTCTCTCACGGCACAGTCTAGCCTCAAGTTGACATCGCGTCAAAACAACCGCATTAAGGCTGCCGCGTTTCGTATCGTTACGCGTAGGGGCTGGCTGAGGCGTAATGCTGAAGAGTAACATTGAAGCAATGGCAATCAAGCCGATTTGAGGAAGAGAAGCACACGATGGCGTACTGCGGCCACTGCGGAAATAGAGTTGATAGGCCGGCACGATTTTGCCCGGCATGTGGAGCGTCTGTAGACAGCGCACCGGTTGCGTCTGTACCAGTGCCGGCCGCATCGTCAGCCGTACCGACTGCGTCGATACCGGCACCTGCTGTGCCAGCGCCTTCAGTACCACCATCGATACCAGCCGCGCCGGTTGCCCCATCGGTTTACGCCGCGCCCGCTGCCCCACAGCCGGCACCAACTGCTCCCTTGCCAGCTTTGCCGATTCCCGCTCCTGCCGCATATCAGGCGACTGATGCAACCGCCGTCCTGGCACCGCCGCGCAAATCCAGCAAGAAGCTGATCGCCGTTCTCTGCGCATTGCTTGCGACGATTCTGGTGGCGGCCTTGGCATTCATCGTCCCCAACTTCACCGCCGTCAAAGCGATGCTGGGCTTCCAGCCCACCAATCCGCTGGTCGTCACCTTCGACGCGATCAACTCGCTGTCCACTCTGCGCAGCACCAAATACGAACTCAGAACCCACAGCAGCACTGACGACTCCCTTGACGCGCGGATGTCTGGCATGTATTCGCTGGGGCAAAACCACCAATGACTCCTCCGCGTCTGTGACCATCAAGACAGATGAACAGGCAACAACCCTCGCTTGGCACAAAGGCGCATTCGCCGGGAAAAACGTTTGGTATGATGACGACCCCTACTACATCTACTACCCGGCCGACCAATATGAAGATGACTTAAGGAACGGCGTTGGTAGTGATGTGGCGGACTTGATATTGAACGTCAAGGATGCGTTGGTCAAGAACGGTGCTTGGGACATCACCGGCGCGGAGCGAACGTTCTACGATCAGCTGGACAAGATGAACGACGATGGGTACTCGAACGACATCGACCGGGCCAAGGGCACGAAAACGTCTGCCGAGGTGAAGGCCGAGGCCAGCAAATTCATCCAACAATATCTCGGCGTGGAGCTGGAAGATAAGAATGTGCGCAGCCAGCTGTTCCCGAATACATCGTCTGCCAAGTCTGCCGGCAACACGCAGCTCTCGTATCAAATCGATGTCAAGGCATTGGCCCAGCACTTTGTGAATTACTGGATCAGCCATGAAGCGCAGTATCCGCATCTGAAATCATGGGTGATTCAGCAGATCGAGGATACCGGTGTGGGCGATGCTGAAGGCGAGTACCGTCAGGCGCTCGACAATGTGCGCAACTGGGACTTCGGCACGGATGAAGAGCCGGATATGCCGACTATCACCGTGGATCTGAACTACGGCAGGAAGCGTCTGATGAGCTCGATTGCCGTAAGCGTGTCCGGCAAGGACGAATACGGCGACTCCTACAAAGGTTCGCTGTCGTTGACGCTCAGCCAGCAGAACGCGGTGTCTGTGGACGACCCCGATTTGACTGATACGGTGAGCAAAGCCAAGGACAACAACGGACTGGATTTGTCCTGAATATGGTGCGTGGGATGTTGCGGCGGCGCTAATTTCCTCGGTGGGCTATCACGCACTCTTCCCGCTTGCAGCGGTCTGCTCGCTGATTGGCGCGGTGCTGATCGTCTTCATCAAGTCAGTGAAGTAAACATACTTATTCATCCCTCTTCCTTCCATAACAAACGAGCGGAGGGGTTGGGCCATTGTTTTGCGGTGTGTCCAGTCTCTCCGCTCGTTTATTTGCTTGATTCTGTGGAATGGAAGGGGCATGCTCTATGTCAAATAAGATAATGCGGAAGGGCTGTTCTGCGTGCATATATCTTGCTGAACGTATTTGAGGGTACTTTCTGGTTAAAGACACGCCCTATGGTGGGCAGAATGCTGCCGTTGTGTCTGGCGTCGGTCGCAGGACATGTCGTATCATGAGGGCCCAAGCTTAATTCAGCCGTCCTCAATCTGATTAGTCGTCGGGTCGGGTTGGCGTGATCGGCTTGCAGGGAATCATCCGGCTCTTCCGGTTTTGGCGTGACCCGCAGCCTCCTCCACACCGGCGGCTTCAGACACACCATACAAGCCCACCTATAAGCATCCCCCTACACACCAAAACCGGAAGAGCCAATTATCTGCCGGTACCTTCCACCCGAGAGGAAGGTGTAGTCCTCCGGGTCCGGGCGATATCGCCGCAAGGCGAAGGATTTTCGTGTACCGTTCCATGAAGACGGAGCGACAATGACCACGCGGTTGGTCTGAATCCTCGAGGGGTGGTCCTTAACAGGACCACCCCTTTTTCGATGGAGAGGGCCATGGCGGACTGGGAGAATCCCTCGAACAAGAACGCAAAAACCCTCAGAATCGGTATTATTCCAAGGGTTGTCTGTGGAGCTAGCCGGGTTCGAACCGGCGACCCTCTGCTTGCAAAGCAGATGCGCTACCAGCTGCGCTATAGCCCCATAGTTGAAAAAAAGCGGCCGCGCCGCTCTTAATCACCGTGGGCCCGGGAGGACTTGAACCTCCGACCTCATCCTTATCAGGGATGCGCTCTAACCAGCTGAGCTACGGGCCCGATCCATACGCTTCAAAAGCGCACAAGTGATTACAATACCATTGAACGGCGGTATGTCAATAACGGCGTGTCGCGATTGTCGCTTGCGCCATGATTGCCGGCTCGACGGTCAATGCCCAGCTACGTAACCTTGCGTTCTCACACCGTAATGCTGCGGTTACACCTCCCTCTCTGCGCAGAAATGTCCAATACATATGAGGCTTCTGCTGTTTTCGTGGGTTGGGTTCTTGGTTGTGGTGGGCGTATGTCGAGTCCGCCGCGGCGGAGCATGACGAGGGCGATGGGATTGTTCGCGTGGTGGAAGCCGTAGGCCATGCGGATGGTGACCTTGATCCTGTTGTCGGACGCCTCGAGCCTGGCGTT
>OHAU01003994.1_pt1 | contig 10811 bp, 8 predicted proteins | sample 1577181 | NCBI WGS metagenome assembly OHAU01 (sample SAMEA3541472, study PRJEB24748) | human gut metagenome | biome: human gut; feature: human-associated habitat; material: faeces | place: China | collected 2012
TGGCGGGAATCGTAACGACAGCGCTGATGATGTTTATGGGCCCCATCCTTATTTTTTTTAATGTACCGTCCAATATTTATGAAGATGCGCATATCTATTTGACGATCTCTGTCCTTAGCACGCCGCTTATCGTTGCGTATGATATCGCGGCCGCTTTGTTACAGGCGACAGGAGAAAGCCGCTTTACTCTGCGTGCAATGGTTTCGGCTACCTTTGTTAATATTACGCTGGATCTGTTATTTGTAGCAGTATTTGACTTGGGTGTTTTGGGGGCGGCTTTGGCGACGGCCTTTGCACAAATACTCAGTGCATTAATCGTGCTGAGAGGGGTTTGGGTATGTGAAGTGTTCCACATTGAACATTCTCACTGGAAGCCCGACAAGCATATTCTGAAAGAAGTGGTTTCGCTTTGGGTTCCAATGTTTTGGAATTCTGTAATCATTGCCGTAGGCGGTATGGCCGTGCAAAAACAGATCAACAGCCGGGGAGTGGCTTTTTCCGGCGGTATCAGCACCGGGGTAAAAATTTTTAACCTGATCGAAGCGGTGATTATGGCGATCCAGTCTGGAACCTGTATTTTTATCGGCCAAAATTTGGGCGCAAAAAAAATCAGGCGGGTAAGCGAAGGGTTGCGGCGTATTACGGTGGTCTCCGAATTGCTCACTTTGGGGATGATTCTGTGCGTATGGCTCTGGGGTGACCGGCTTCTTGCGCTTTTGATGTGGTCACAGGACCCCACCACGTATGAAACGGCTTTCTGCACGGCCTGGGATTCTATCCGTGTAACAGCCTTGGGAACGCTGATCATGACGCCGATGTATCTGCACCGTGGGGCGATACAAACCATGGGATATGCTATATACCCCATGATCGCTGGATGTTTGCAGCTTGTGGCGCGCACGATGACAATATCGTTTCTTCCGCCGCTTTTGGGCAATCTGGGCTATTATCTGCCCGATATAGCGGCGTGGGCGGTTTCATTGGCCGTTGTGTATGCAGCATACCATTATCATATCCGGAAAATGCTGCGGCAGCCGGCCCCGGAGCGGGGAATATAAAAGGAAAAATAAAGCAGGCCCGGAGAAAACTTCAGCTTTCCTTCGGGCCTGCTTTTTGATCGTTTGATTGCAGGCGCCATATCCTATAGGCGGCAGGCGTCATGGAAACAATCTTTTTAAACTGTTTGGTGAAATAGCCTTCATCCTGAAAGCCTACCGCGATGGCGATTTCCTGTACTTGCATATCAGAGCTGACAAGCAGCTCTTTGGCATGCTTGATGCGTATGTTTGTCAGATAAGCGACCATTCCGCTTCCAAAGGTTTCCTTAAACTTACGGCTCAGATAATCTTTGTTGATATGGAAGAGATCGGAATATCTGCATTGATCGAAAGGCTCTTTATAATTCAGCTCCAAATAATCGGCAATCTCATACATAAGGTCCCCGCTTTTTCGCACGGTGTAGATTTCCTGATGAATGTGCTCGAGCACCGAACAGAAGAAGGCGGTAAGGCTTTCTTTTATATTGCACCATGCATCATTTGTTAATGAAAGCGGGAAGGGGCCATTCAGAGGGGACATAGGGGAAAATGAAGTGTACCGGTTGTATAGGTATTCCACCCAGCGGTGATACAGCTTATCAAAATAGAACCAAAGATCTTTCAACAGGCCAAGAGTCATCGGCCTTTCGCCCGACGCAAACTGTATCCAGTGATGTACTGCATTGGAAATAGCGGCGTTGTCTCCGATGAGCAGGGCAGAAAGCATCTGATTTTCCAGTTCAATACTTGTCTTGACCTTTACACGGGGCGTTTCGGCACTGTACCGAACAAGGAGTGTTCGTCCATATGAGGGCCCGGCGGACAGGAATGCCTGCTGCGCTTCTGCATAGGACTGAGTGAGGGCATCAGGGAACGGATTACAACCGCTGCAGCCGACGTATAATCCGTGAGAAACGGACAACTCCTCTAAAATCTGTACGATCATGCGCTGTGCGTCAGAAAACTCGCTATATAAAAGAATTACAATCTGTCCCATTGTTTGGGTATGATACAACAGCACACCGCAGTTCCATTCTTCCAGCTGGTGAGATATTTTTTTCGCGGCGACATTCAGCCGATTGGAAAAAGCTGTATCCTGAACAGGCCAAAAGAATAGATCACATACCAGCACCATACAATATTGCGCCTTGGCCAGAGTTGCATCACTCTGGCATAATTCGGCATATATTGGAGAAATGTTTCCGTGCTGGAGCAGTTCGCTCAACAGCATTTGCTGATGCTGTCTGGAAATTTCTTTCACCTTGCTGGCTTCAACCCCATTTAGACGGCTGTTCTCTTCCTCATTTTGTACTGCGGATACTGCTTTTTGAAGTGCGGTAATGATTTTATCTTCTTCAATCGGCTTAAGAAGATAGTCGATGCAGCCATACACAAACATGCCTCTCACGCAATCAAAATCACTGTGGCCGGAAATTGAGATGATTTTTGTTGCAGGCGCTTCGTCTGTGATAAACTGGGCCAGATGGATTCCTGTATCATTGCCGATCATAACATCCAGAATTGCAATTTCCGGGCGGTGGGTGCGAATCAGCGCCTGGGCTTCGGGCACGGAGCTGGCCGCAAAAACCTCGCTGATGCCGAGTTCGCTCCAGGGAACCAGCAGTCGAACGGCCTCCACAACATGCTCCTCATCATCTACGATCAGCGCTTTCATATGCATCGGCCTCCTTTCAAAAGAAATTAACCTAGAGAACGGTACGGCAGCTGAAGCACGACCGTGGTTCCGCCCAAGTCGTTTGCAAAAATGCTCACTTCGCAATCCTTACCGAAGTTGAGCAACAGACGCAGAAGCACATTTTCCATTCCAATGGAGGCGCGCCCGCCTGCATCCCGCGAAAAGATGTCCTGTAACGGTACGAAAGCCGGCTGGCTGTTGGCGTGTGCGGTATGCTCCAGAAAGGTTTGACGCAGACATACGACACGTTCGTGCATTTGCTGTGCAAGCTGGGATGATACGGCTTTTCCGTTATCGACAACCGAGACATGTAGCATATTTCCAATTTGTTGTGTTTCAATGTGCAGGATGCTGCCCGGCACCTGCAGAATATTCCCATGCAAGATTGAGTTTTCTACCAAGGGCTGCAGTGTCATACGCGGGATCGCGCATATATCCGTACCCGGCAGGATGGAAAAGGAGATATCCGCTTCATGCTTAAAGCGCATCTGTTGTAATGCGAGATAGCGTTCCACATAATCCAGCTCCGCCTGCAGGGGGACGATGACGGGTTCCAGTACCATAGCATAGTGTAGCATTTGTCCAAAGGAAGAAATAAGGTGGTACTGTTCAAGATCTTGCTTTTTCAAGGCACTTGTGGCGAAACACTGCAGTGTATTATAAATAAAATGCGGATTAATTTGCGCCTGTAGCATCTTCAGTGTAGAACGGATGTAAGCGAGTTCCAGTTCATATTGTTGGATGATATAATATTGTATAGTGGAAAGCATCGACTCGAAGGTGGTTACCAATAGGCCGAGCTCATCGTTGCCCCGATATTCTACATAACTGGAAAGAGGAGAGACATCCTTCCACTTCTTGTTGCGGACAATGGTTTGCATGTAGTCAGTGATACGGCGCAGCGGTTTGGTATAATGCAATACCTGGCTGGCGTTGATGGCGACAACCACACCCAGCCCACATAGAAAAACAGTGATCAATACAAAGGTCTGTATCAAATTGGTTCGATATATTTTTTCCAGAGGAACGGTTTTGACAATCTTCCAGTTAAGATATTTGGATTCCATCTGCCGCTGCAGGACAAGCTGTCCATCCGCAATATAGTAAGAAGCTGCTTGCTCCTGAAGCCGAGCACCATCGGCACAGATCTCGGCCAAATTACGAAAAATAGCAGTTTCGTCCGACGCGGCCAGGATCATGCCGCCCATATCTGCAATATACATCTGTTCGTCATCTTCATAAACGAGTTGACAATTCTGATTTAAAAACGCAATGGGAAAATCGATTGCAACCAGTGCGATGACTTCATCGCCCTGGGGAAGATTGTATACTGGAAACCATAAAGTAAATACCAGTTCATCCGGTGCTTCCCGAACCGGCGCGTCAAAGCGCGTTACATGGCCGTAAGAAGACATCGTATGTGTAGGCTGAACATACAGGCTACGCCAAGAGGAAAAAGAAGGCAATTCTTCGATGCTGAGAGAAAGCTCGGTAGCCGAGGACTGCAGATATTTGGCAATGTATAAAAAGGATTGGCTCAGCCGAAGAGAAGCGAGAAAAATCTGTTCCGAACCGGAAGTGGAATAATAAACCGTTTGAAGGTAGCTATAAATCTGTTCCATTTGTCCGGTGGTGAGAGGGCCACGGCTATTCTGCGAAAGCAGTGACACAATATCATTGTCCACATAGATACTGCGCGCAGAGGAGATACAGTTTTCAATATAATAATCAATATTATGTGCAGATACATCTACAGCGTTTTCAGAACGCTGGACATATTCCTGGACTGAATTCTGGCGTACGGAAAAGAAAAAATAACCACTGAAGAGAAGAATGGACAGAAGGACGGAGACGATTAAAACAGTCATTTGCTTCTGGCCGATGCTTCGGTACCGGTCGCTTTTTTCTCGGCGCTGTTTTTTCATCTTCCCACCTGCTTTGTTTCAAACAATGACAGAACTTGTCGCGCATTTTGTGTGTGCAAAAGGCAATATACGAAACAGGATATACAAAAATATTATAATATGTTTTAAGCTAATTGGCAACTGTGGTTTATAAACCTTCCGCAGAGAAAAATTCTGAACTAGAAAAAACGGAGAGCTGAAAATATGTTATCGGCGCTCCGTTTGCTCTTGGACAATGCTTTCCGTCAAAATTAACAAAGTGATTCAAAGATTTTATTCAGATAGGAGATGTTTGCTGCGCTGCGGTATGTGTATCCGGGCGGAGTAATTCCTCCAAGGCTAGGGCTCCGTCATACCCGATGCCACAGAACGTCTGCAGTGTTTCATGGAAATCATAATGGGTGTGTCCGGGATACCATTGGTCGCTATCGGACGGATGGATGTGGCAGATGCGGCCGTATGTAGTTCTGATTGCGTCGCCAATGGTTGCTTTGCTGATGTTCATTGAAGCAGCATCGATATGCAGCGATGTATGCGCCAGAGCTCCGCTTTGCTTTAGGTGCTCCATACCTTCATGGATGGTACGAAGAAAATCACACCCAAAAAGTTTATCATTTCCCGCCCGACGGTCACGCTACGGAGAGCCAAGCCCTCAAGCACACACAAAACATCGGCAAGACGCTGTTTTTGGGGTATCGGAGGGGCGCCGCAGTCCGTGCTGCTCTCAGCGATTAACCCTATGATAAAGTACCCCACGGAAAGGGGAAAGTTTTTCCACATGGGGCTCCAAATAGTGAATGGGCTCACGTCTGACCTCTGGTTTTGGGGCTACCGAGTTGTAGTCTCTAGCGACATAGGCGGAATGGGTCTGATGAAAGTAAGACAAAGATGGTTTTTCTTCAATAAGGTTCAAAGCGCATCACAGTCCGTTTCTCTGGAGTCCAGGATATGGAGTGCGAAACCGTAAAAAGATACCAATTTTTGTCACTCCTGTATCGGTTTTGTGCCGAATCCCTTCTTGTAGACTGCTCTTAAAATGAATATAACACAAATCAATGACATTTTCGGGCATGACAAAACTTTCATGCTCTCTACTGATATGTTCATGAGCAGTATAACATGGAGGTTTCTACAAAAAGGAAAGCTACATTTCAGCCTCGTTTATAAGGCTAAAATGTAGCTTCCAGATTGGTGCGCCTGACTGGACTCGAACCAGCGGCCTTCCGGGTCGGAGAACTGTGACAGACAGATTTAAATGGCGTAACCGTGCTACTTTTAGATGAAGTGTACAAGTTGTAAAGATTGATAAAAAACCCGCGGAACCTGATATTAAAGGACTTTGCGGGCTTTTTACATATTGATAGTCAAACAGTAGTCAGAAAATAAAGGCAGACAAAAAAGAGAAACGAAGGAGTCAATGGTCTGAAATATTTTAGACTATCTCAAAAGACAATATGCTGTCCATTGACCATGACGAACGAGACACTAATGTGTTCATCAAATATGATTAAATCGGCCTTTTTTCCATTGGCGATAGAGCCGGTTTGGTGGCTGATGCCTAGAAGTTTGGCCGGCGTCAAGCTTGCCATTCTTACTACTTCGTACAAAGGTGCCGAAGTCAAATTACGGAATGTACGCACCAGTCGTTCACTGGTCGCCACACTGCCGGCGAAGGAGCAGCGGTCCGGCAGTTTAGCCACACCGTCTTCCACAACAGTATCGAGGCCGGTGTTTTTATTGCCCAAGACATAGTGGCCGTCAGGCATGCCGGCACCGCGCATGGAATCGGTCACCAGACAAATCCGATCTGCGCCTTTCACTTTGTAAATCAGCTGCAAAAGCTCTTTGGGCAGATGGCAGCCGTCAGCGATCACTTCAACAAACAGATCATCCAGCAGATATCCTGCCTCTATGGCGCCGCCGACCCGAAACGCATCAATGCGCCGGACACCGGACATGCCCGAGTAGAAATGAGTGAGTGCACGCATCCCGTTTTCATAAGCACGGAATACCTGTTCGGTGGTGGCATTGGAATGCGCGAGAGAGCTGACGATTCCGTGGTCTTGCAGTGTGCGCAAAAAACGTTCGGCTCCATCCAGTTCTACAGCAAAAGACCAGCGCCGAATACGATCGGTTTTGGAGAGGACCTCTTTGTACTCTCGCTCATCGGGATCTCGCAGGTATTTTGGGTCCTGCGCGCCGCGCTGTTCGTATGCGAAATAAGGGCCTTCCAGATGCAGTCCCAGAATATTGGGCATGTCGGGACGGGTAAGGTCCACCTGATTGAACAGCTGGATAAACTCCAGCAGGGAAGCTTTGGTGCTGGTGATGGTGGTTGGAACGATGCTTGTGGTTCCGTGACAAAGATGAGACCGGCATGCCCCATAGATAGAGTCGAGGTCACCGTCCATAAAATCAAACCCGCCCGCGCCGTGCGTGTGGGTTTCGATGAAGCCGGGAGAAAGGTATTTGCCGTTGACATCAACAGTATGCTGTGCTTCAAAGTGAGGCAGAGCATGGTTGATGGAAACGGTTTCTATTTTGTCACCCCGCACAAGCAGTTCACCGGGGAAAATGCCGGTTGGGAGAATAAGCCGCGCATTTTGCGTTGAGCATTATCTGGTCACCCTTGGGCGGCCGTCCTATTTTAGAATGAATGATAATATTCTTCACTCGATGCCATTGTTCATCGGTTAATTTATACCCCCTATTTGTTATTTTCATTACCGCTACTATAATAAAACAGCTTGCATGCTTGGTCACTTCGGTTTTTTAGAAAGGCACTAGTACTCTGCCAAGTTAGAAATTACAAAATAATGGGATAAAGCTTTCTGAGTTTACATCTGGCATCACAGGAGGAAAATCTCCAATGGACAGTAGAACAAGCGGCATTTCTGTGTAAAGTCCATGCGTTGACCTGACGAGTCATAAGTTCAAAAGAGGACAGGGATTGGGACAGGCACTGTCTGGAAAGAATGCCGATTTCGATTTCAGCCATATTCAGCCATGAAGCGTGAATGGGTGTATAGTGGATCTCCAAACGCCGTGCGATGTGTCTGGCTGTGGCTGGATCAAAGACCTTATACAGCGAAGCGATGGAGTGGATATTCAAATTATCCATGACCAGTACTATTTTTTCGCAGTGGCTGTAATGAACCTCTATCAACTCGCGCAGGAAATGGGCAAAATCCACGGCAGTTCTGGTATCGGTCAGTTTTACCACTCTCTTGCAGGCCAACGGTTCAAATGCAACGAACAGGTCGACCACGCCGCAGCGGCGATATTCATAATCCTCCCGCTCTGGATTTCCGGGCTTTGGCGGAATGCTTCGCTTCTCAATAAGTTGCCGGTTCGTCTCATCCAGGCAGACCACCGGGCCCAGAGGATCATAAGGACGCTGATATACATCCAGAACGTCCTCCATCCGCGCTACAAACTCCGCCCCGGGCTTTGGAATGCACCATTCCTTCTTTTGCCAGGGCTTAAGTTCGTTTTTTTCAGTGTTTCCATTACCGCTGTGTCTGAAATGCTGCCCACAACGCCAAGCCGTACCAGTTCATCCGCTATCAGCTGCAAGGTCCACCGCTCCCGTCCCTCTGGCGCTTGTGAACAGGCAATGGCTATGATGTGAGCCTCCACCCGCCCATCGATCTTTTTATGTCGGTTGGCCTGCTCTTTCCGCCCCAGCGCCGCTTCCACTCCGCCTGTTACAAATCGTTTCGCAATCTGGCTGATGGTGTGGGGGGTGGCATGATACGCTGCCTTTATTTTCTCGTATGTCCACCCCTGGTTCTCCGGTCTTTCATCCAGTTTCAACAGTATTTGCGCGTGTTTGATCCGATATCCCTGGGTCTGCCCTTTTTGGACCAGTGCTCGCAGTTCCTGCCGCTCTTCTTCTGTTAATGTTACGATATATTTGTGGTTCACTTCTCATCACCCGACGATAGTTTACCATTTCTTTCTTCTTTACGCTACTTCTATTTACTAACTTGACAAACTACTAGTAGTCGAATAGTAGTTAGAGGGACGACGTATCTGCAGAATTTCAGATGACGTCTATCCAAGTTAAGAACGAATAGTGGCCCCAATAGTGATACATTGAACGTGTACTGCGGCGATAAAAGCATCCGAAGTTTTGGCTCAGCGAGAGGCAATGCCACGCCAGCGTTTTAGCGACAGAAAACAATTTTCGCCCAGAAGGCGCAGTTTATAGAGATATTTATCATAGTTACATTGTTCTTTATGGTTTTAGGGCAGAATTATGGGCTCCATTCCAGCCGAAATCACATAGACTGGGATATCATTGGCGTCATAGCTCCGGTCTGCCGACAAGGCTTCTGTAGAGATACTCTCGATTAGGCGGACAAGTCTTTTTCGACCCGTTCGGAGACCTTCTATGTTTTCAAACTGTTTTTTGCGATTGACGAGCGGTATGTGTAAACAGTTCTGTTGCGCATGCCCTAACAATGAAAAACTATCTTTTATTCACTGCAAATGATATACTGAAATCAAAGTAGGGAGGTGTCTGAGGATGGCAACGAAAAAACGGCGGATATACTGGGCGACGTTGCTACTGTCTTGGATATGCTGCCTGCTGACAGGCTGTGCGGGTGTGCAACGAGAGACGGCTATGACCGTAGAAATATCGACCGGCACGGCTCCTGCGTATACGCAGGTTCTGCACGCTGCCGTTTTGGACAGGGCCATCCGTACAGCACCGTCTGGCGTTCTCTTCTCCCTGCGCAACGGACAGGCGGCGTTGGCGTACGATGCACAGGCACAGGGAATATTGGAAGCCGGGGCCGCGGAATATTGGTATCCCATTGCGCGCGCAACGGCGGTCATTGCGGTGAACCGCGAGCTTGTGGACGAGCCGGTAGATGGCTGGCAGACCCTAACGCAGCTCGATGCCAGCATCAGCCTGCAAGGGACGGAGGACAAGGAACTGCTGCTCTGTGCCATGGCCTACGGTTTGGAAGGGGAGGATTTCTCCCTGGACAGCGCAATTGCTTTGCTGCAGCGCCTGCGGCGGGAAGGACACCTAAAGGAAAATGACGCTGCCGCACCCATACAGATATGCTTTGACGAAACGGCGGCAACCCGCATTGAGGCAGATGAAAACTGGGAGATCATTGTGCCGCGGGAGGGTACGCTGTGTTACACCCGGGGCATATTGTCCCGAATGCCTCTGCAACTTGCTGAAGATACGGAGACACTGGCTCGGGAGGCCGGGCTGCGCCCTGTGCAGGGCGCAGGGGAGGAGACGCTTTATCCGGCTGAGGGAAATTATGTCGTCGCGGTGTCGCTGAAGGATTATAGCCATTTGCAGCATGTGCAGAAGGATATAACACGGAGACTGCGGCGTGAGGTGTGGCAAACGCGTTTGTATACCACGGCGGATGGACGCGAACACAGCCTTGCAGCATTGGGGTTTATCTGTATTGTGCTGATATGGGGGGCCAGCGTTCTGCGGCGTGTGATGCAGCGCGGTATCCGCATCGCTGTGTTGGCAGAATGTGCGTTTATCATAGGATGGGTGCTGCTGCGGCATTTCAAATACCAGATAACCGTCAGTGGTACGCTAAGCCGGTACTGCTGGTACGGATACTATTTTTTTCAAACAGGGCTTCCACTGGTGTTGCTTTGGATAGCCTGGATGGTGGGACAGGGCGAGGTGAATGCCGCGCCGCCGCGCTGGCTGCGGGCGTGCACTTGGCTGGACGCGGCGCTGGTGGCTCTGGTGTTCACCAACGACCTGCATAATTTGGTGTTTCGGCTCGATTTGTCCAGCTCCGGTTGGACGGATGTGTACGGATATGGGTCGGGATATTTTCTGGCGCTGGGTGTGATGATTGCGCATGTAGCGATTGCACTGGGAATCCTTTGGGAAAAGGCCTGGCACAGCCCGCGCCGCTGGAAACGGGGCCTCCCGTTGCTGTGGTGTCTGCTGATGCTCGCGTATGGCCTGGGATACGTGGCGGGTATCCCTGTAGCGCGCCAGAGCGATTTTACCGTTACGTTCTGCCTGCTGGCTATCCTGTTTTTTGAAACGGTAATGCATGCAGGGCTTATTCCTGTTAATACACGGTATCGCGCTCTGTTTGCCCATACTTCAGCGGCGCTGCAGATAGTGGACGGCCAAAGGGTGCTGCTTGCCTCGCGGCGGGCGCCTCA
>OHAU01003995.1_pt1 | contig 10810 bp, 7 predicted proteins | sample 1577181 | NCBI WGS metagenome assembly OHAU01 (sample SAMEA3541472, study PRJEB24748) | human gut metagenome | biome: human gut; feature: human-associated habitat; material: faeces | place: China | collected 2012
GAACGTGCGCGGAGGAATATGCTTATCATGTCGAAGGTGCATGCATCTGGAGTGTGTGTCTTCCACACATGGGTGCCGTCCTTCTTCTGGCGGTGCTGCTTCACGTGTACCTTGCCGTTGGGATAGCTATAGAAAGCCTCGTCGACGGTGTAGCGGTCGCTCTCGCATGCTCCCTTGCGGAAGTAGAGCGGCTCCATCTTGGTCGAACTGTAACAGAGCAGGGTGTCGCGCAACACGAACATGTCGTCAACGCGCTTGTTGCCTCTCGTGGTGAGCGACGAACGCCAGGCATGATAGCCGTGATATTTGCTCTGCACCGTCGACATGGAGGCTGTGCCTGCCTTAACCCATATAAACTGCCAGTTGTAATAGAGATTATATTTGAGAAACTCGCCCGACTTGAAGGCAGTGTTCTTGTATGTGCATTGTGCTTGGGCTACTACAGCCGCAAGGGCAATGACTAATGATATTATTAATCTCTTCATAATTTCTTCTTCCTTTATTTCAGCGTCAGCCTTTTTACCTTTAACTCAAACCGGTCATTAGGCCGTTTTATGTCGTTTTTTATAACAGCTTGCAGCCTTTTGTTTTTTAAAAGTTGTCATTTGCTTGTTTTTAATTCGCAATAGCTCGCTATCATTCATTAAAATCCAAACAAAATCAACTCTTATAAAAATCCAAAATCCAAGCAAGCCCTAACGACCGATTTGGGTTTAAGAAAGGCAATCGAATTCTTCACTCTTCACTCTTCACTTTTCCCTTTCTTTCGGCGGTTCAATGCCCATCTTCTGTGCTCTTTGCAGGTTACGTTGCTGAATGGTCTTTTGCTTCTCTGCCTTCTGCTTTGTTATGGCGTCGGGCTTCTGGTGGTCGAGGGGTCGCTGGCGCGGAGACCAGTTGCGGGTGATGTCCCACTTGGCTTTACATTCTACCTTCTCGTTAAAGTAGAACACCTCCTCGGGCTGCAGTTTCTCCTCATAGAGGCCAGTGTCCCAACGGCCGTTGTTGTTGCGGTCGACGATGAGACGGGCATAATATTCGCCCTCCTTGAGGTAGAAAAACTGTGCTGTGCCGTCGCTTGTCACGGGTGCCTGCTTTATGGGCTTGTCGTTGCTGTTGAGCAGCTCCACGAAGCATGGCGTGCCGTCCATGCCGCTGATGTTGAAGAGCAGCGTGCCGTAGGCATCGAGCGACGGCACCTTGAAGCCCTTCTTTATCGTGGGCGACTCAAGGCCGTAGATGTCGGCAAAGGCTGCCGAGTCGATCTCCAGGCTGTATTCAATGTCTGGCCTCCACTCGCCGATCAGCTCAAACTCGCGTTGCATCTCCAGGCGGTCCCTGTCGGCTGTTGCCGCTGCCCAATAGCAGGCCGTTGCTGCCGAGTCGCCTTTCAGCTTCTCGTTCTCCAGCGGTCTGAAGAAGAAGCGCGAGTTATACCACAGCGTGTCGTGCTTGGCGTAGAGATGAATTTTTGATGTGTCCACCCTTGCCAGCGGCACGCCAAACGTGAACTTTATGTTGCGGTCGGGGTCAAGGTCGGCAGGAGCTTCCAGCTTCATGTCTATCTCTTTTCTCGGGAACACCGAGTCGTAACGTTCGCCGCGCTTCTTCAGCTTGGCCTGCTTCTTCTGCCAGTCGTCCATCTCCTTCTTGAGGTCTTTCATGCGTCGCTCATAGGGCTGCTTCGACAGCAGTTCGAGCGTGTCGGTCTGGCTCACGATGTGTCCGAGCGTGTCGGTCATGTTGTAAGTCAGCTCCACGTTGAGCGTGTCGCGGTTAACGAGGGCTGTGTCTCTGAGCCAGTAGGTTATGGTGTCGAGACGTGCCGACGGCTCCACCACGAAGGCGTTCTTTTCGTCAAAGTTGAGGCCTCTGATCACGGGCAGCTGCTTGTCGCCATGGCTGAAGAAGAGCTTGAAGTTGTTGGCCTCCTTACGCTCCTGCTTCACAAAATAGCGGTCGGTCACCTCCTCGTTGAAGGCTCTGAGCACGATGTCGTCGGGCAGGAAATGGCGATATTTGATCTGCTTTATGTCTTTTATTCGCAGCGAGTCGCGCCACAGCGTGTCCTGCCTCATGTCGTCGATGACGTGTGGCTTGATGGTGTCGGTTGAGAACGCTATCTGCTCGCTCTTCTGGCTGAACATGTAGTTGCCGTCGGCATCGGCCAAGGCGTAGACGCGATAGGTGCCCGGTGCCACACCACGAATGATGAAGCGTCCTCGGCTGTCGGTTCGTGCCACGCGCAGCATGGGGACCTTAAGGAAGCACGAGTCGGCCATCTCCGAGTAGAGCCCCACGAGCGTGCCCTTCACCGGCTCCAGGTTGTCGGCTTGCAGCACCGTGCCCGCCACCTCAAGCGTGTCGATCTGCGGACCGGTGGAGAAGCTGTAGGTGTAGTTGCCCAGCGGGTTGCTCTCGTTGTTGTCGGTAATGGCGTCGGAGAAGTCAATGGTGTAGGTGGTGTTTGCCTTCAGACTGTCTGCCAACTTCACCTCTATGCGTTTTCCTGCCGCCTTGATCTCGGGCTGTTCGAGCTGTGGAGGCGACACCACCACCTTTTCCGACGGGTTCTCGATCTTTATATACTCGTCGAAGAAGATGTTTACCTTCTTAGCGCTCACGTTCACGCCGCGGTCAGCAGGTGTTGCGCCGATGACCTTTGGCGGTGTCTCGTCGTACCATCCGCCGTCGGGCTGTCCCATTCGGGCGCACGATGCCACAACCGCAACCAAGAGCAGAGCCAAGCCAAGGGGCGCAAGCATGGCAACGCTCCTTTCTCTCTGCCAGCTCTCTGTGGGCGTGGCTTGCCGGAAAGCGTTGTGCTGATGCTGCTTTTCGCGCCTTTGGCGCGTTTGGCTCATTACGCGCTTTTGCTGCGTTTGGCGCTTTTGCTCATAGCGGCAGAGCATAAGGGTTATATGGTCAATAATTTTCTTTATCATTATAATGATTTCAGGATAATGCTTTTTCTTGCGCTGTGCTCTGCTTCTTTTTGGAACCAAAGCTCTCTTGCGCTGTGCTCTGCTTCTTTGAAAACCAAAGCTTTCTTGCGCTGTGCTCTGCTTCTTTGAAAAGCCAAAGCTCTTTTTGCGCTGTGCTCTGCTTCTTTTTGGAACCAAAGCTCTCTTGCGCTGTGCTCTGCTTTAAACCAAAGCTCTTTTTTTTTGAAGAACGAAGCTTTAAAGAGTTTTCTCTTGTTTGTTCATCTCCAGCACCTCATCAATGATGTTTCGGTTGTTGGCCAGTCGTGGCACCTTGTGCTGTCCGCCGAGCTTGCCCTTCGATTTGAGCCAGTCGTCGAACAAGCCCTCCCGTGCCACCACCACCTCGAGGTGTTGCAGGGTGATGTCGTGGAAACGCTTTGCCTCATAGTCGGAGTTGATCTGTTGCAGACTCTTGTCGAGCACGTTGGCAAAATGTTCTACCGAGTCGGGCATCTGCGCAAACTCGATGACCCACTGGTGTCTGCACTTTGCGTTCTGGTCCATGAACACCGGCGCGGCGGTATATTCCTTGACCTCGGCTCCCGTCTCGCGGCAAGCCTCTTGCAGACCCTTCTCGGCGTTGTCCTGTATCAGCTCCTCGCCGAAGGCGTTGATGAAATATTTTGTCCGGCCTGTGATAACAAACTTATAAGGGTTGCGCGAGGTGAACATCACGGTGTCGCCGATCATGTAGCGCCACAGTCCGCACGACGTGCTTATGAGCATGGCGTAGTTCTTGTTCAGCTCCACGCCTGTGAGCGGCACAACGGTGGGGTTGCTCTTGCCCACCTCTTCGAGGGGTATGAACTCGTAGAACACGTCATAGTCGAGCATGAGCAGCATCGACTTGTCCGCCGGGTCGTCCTGTATGCCGAAGAAGCCCTCGGAGGCGTTGTAGGTCTCCATGTAGTGCATCTTTGGCGAGGTGATCAGCTTCTCATATTGTGAGCGGTAGGGCGTGAACGCTATTCCTCCGTGGAAGAACACCTCAAGGTTGGGCCACACCTCCTCCAGGTGCTCCTTGCCCGAGAGCTCGAGCACGCGCACCAGCACGCTCATCATCCATGACGGCACACCCGACAGGTTGGTGACGTTCTTCTTGAGCGTCTCACGCGCAATGCGGTCGCGCTTCACCTCAAAGTCGCTGAGCAGCGCCGTCTGCTTCTTTGGCACGCGCACCAGGTTGGCGAGCGGATTAATGTTTTCTATCAGTATGGCGCTCAGGTCGCCCACGAGCGATCCCGGCAGGTTATAGTTGGGCGAATGGCTTCCACCCAGGATCAGACCCTTGCCGTCGAACATCCTGCTCTTGGGGTTGTTGCGCAGATAGAGGGCCACGGTGTCGAAGCCGCCGGCATAATGGATGTTGTGCAGACCGTCATGAGAGACAGGGATAAACTTGCTCTTGTCGTTGGTCGTTCCCGACGACTTGGCATACCATCTTATCTGTCCCGGCCACAGCACGTTGCTCTCGCCGTGGCGCATGCGGTCTATGTCGCCCTTGAGGTCTTCGTAGGTGTTGATAGGCACGTTGCGTGCAAAATCGTCATACGATCTTGTGTTGTTGAACAGGTGGTTGCGTCCATACTCTGTCTCTGCGGCCTTCTCCAGAAGATGTCTCAGCACGGTGGCCTGTAGCAGTTCGGCATCTGTCTGATGTCGTTGTAGATTCATTTGTCTGGGCAAGAACACCTTGCCCACAATGCTTGTCAAGCTCATTTCGTTCGCTTTTATTGCTTTTTGTTTAAACTGCAAAATTAACTTAATCTTTTGGAATAGTGGTGATTTTCACAGATTTTAAATAATAGGAAAGAAGATTTTAAAAGGAAAAGTGAAAAACGAAAAGAGAAAAATCCAATTGCCTTTTTACGTTTAAATGGATTTTTCCCTTTTCGTTTTTCACTTTTCCTTTAAATCTGTCCCGCCTCCACCATCAGCACCACGCGTTCGGTCATGCGGTCGGTGCCTTCGGCATCATATTTTTTTGTCAGGCTGGCGCCGAAGAGGGCGGCGAAGGCCTGGTAGAAGCCTGCGCGGATGGGACCGAGGAAGGCCTGGATGAGCTGATACGACGACGAGTTGCACTCGCGGTAGACAAGCTTTATGAGCAGTTTGCCTTGCTGGTAGGTGAGCTTCTTCATGCGCGGGGTGTACTCGCGCTTGATTTCCTTCTCCACAAACTTCATGTGCTCGTCCTTGGCCTTTTTGTTGGGCAATGTTTGCAGATAGTCGTAGGTTTCGACAATGAGCATGTTCACCTCCTTGGCGATGGGCAGCACCTTCTTCACGTTATAAACCAGTCGGTTGTAAGCCTGTCGCTGCTTGGCATTCTTAAATACGGGCTGCGGGTAGCAGTAGACGGGGTTCAGCTCAACATACTGTATGCTGTCGCCGCCCTCAAGTGCTTTTCCCACCTTCACCATGGGCACAAACGTGGGGTCGTCCATGTCGACCTCGCGGTCCTCGGGATGCACCTTGGGTTGCACATGATCCGTCTGCGCCGACAATCGTGCCGCCGTGACGCATAACATCATTATCGTGAAAAAAATTGTCCTTAACATTGCTTCTCTTTTTGCAGCTTTTGGGGGTGGAATAGCCACTTTTGCCAACCTTTCAGCTCCTTTTGGGTAGTCTTTCAGCTCCTTTTGGGTAGTTTATAAGCTGTTTAAACCATCCCCATCAGCCTTTCGCTGCAAAAATACTATTTATTTTCCGATAAAGACGGGATTGTTAACGGTTTTTTACTGAACTTTTGCATTTAAAATTCGATGGAAATTATCTCACGCAAGCGTCGCCGAAGGTCGAGCGATGGAGGGGTGATTAGCGAGGGCTATCGAATTCTTCGTTCTTCTCTCTTCACTCTTCCCTTAAAAAGCGTCAGCTTTTTTTTACCTTTACAAAGAACGCCTCGTGCCTGTTTCCCGGTCTGTCTGACCTCAGACTGATGTGGAGCCAATAGATGCCGTGGGCGGGATTGTGTTCAAGGATCAGTTGGTCAAAGGGGATGTTTTGCTTTGCGAAGCCAAACATCTTTTCTGACAGTTCGCGACCGCCAGTGTGGATGTCGGCTGCCTCGCCCAGCACATGCTGCGACGTGGGCGACCCTCCCACCAGGGCGTTGAGCTTCTTGCAACGAAAGCCGCTCGTTATGCGAATGGCGCCAAACCTGCGGCGCATGGGCTCCAGACTCTTCACACACAGAAACCGCAGACGCTCCACCTCCCTTGGTCCAGGCACGTTCTTGACCTTATGACGACGGGCGGTGCCCGACTGCGTAAACTCGCTCAGCTTGAAGTGCTCACTCAACTGCTGCTTGAGGTCCACATCTATAGCCTCGTCCTTAGCCTGCTCTCTCACAGCCTCGTTCTTAGCCTGCTCTCTCACAGCCTCGTTCTTAACCTGCTCTCTCACAGTCTCGTTCTTAACCACCTCTTTTATAGCTTCTTTCTTTATCTGTTCTATAACCTTGTTTCCAGTTTTTTTGTTCATCGTGTTTTCCATAATTGTTTTTTTTTGAAGTAGATTGTTTGTAAAAATATGGGCGCACTATGGCGCCCATATCGTTTTTCTCTCGTCCCAAGAAATTCTCTCGTTCCAAGAAAATCTCTCGTCTCAAGAAAATCTTCCGTCTCAAGAAGTTCTTCCGTCTTAAGAAGATCTCTCGTCTCAAGAAGTGATGACAAGATCTTTTCCGTGGTCCTCGGGCGGCGGCAGAAGCACCACCTTGTTGGCGAGCGGATTGCTGATGCCCCTTTCGAACATAAGCCAACAGAAGCGCCAGAGCATGGTGGGCATATACATTCCCTTTCGGCTTTCGGCCATATAGCTCAGACGGTACAAGGTGTTGGCGTTGTAATGGGCATGGAGCCGGTCGAAGAACACCCACACCAGTTGTCTGAACGTGGCCGGTTCGCCCTCTTTGGTTCTGATGATCTGCGCCTCATACACATAATGCACGATCTCAATGAGGTCGGTCTTGGTGCCAATCCACTGAGCATGGTCCTCCTCCTTCAGTTTGAACCATTTCGTTGCAATCTGCACCATTCGCCTCTTGCCTTCCTCCATCTGTTCGCGCGTGAGCGAGAGTTCGCCGTGTCCGGGAATTAGCCCCACAACAAGGTTCTTGCTGCTCAAGGGCCTGGCTTTCAGTCGTCTGAACTGCTCATAAATGCCCACCTGCCGCATGCTCCGATGCTTAAGTCTTTCTCTTGAACTTGTAAACACCTCTTTCGAGCATGTGATCATCTCGTTCTGGCTTTCCTGCCTTCCGTTTGCGCTTTCCAGCCTTCCGTTTGTGCTTTCCAACATTCCGTTCTGGCTTTCCTGCTCCTCGTTTGGGCTTTCAAGCCTTGTCTTTGCGCTTGCCAGCTTTTTGTTCGCGCTTGCAAGCCTTTCATTTGATTTACTCATCATTTTTACACACACATTTTAATTAATAATTAAGGGTCAGATTGTTCTGTCTGTTTTCCTTTTCCGTTTCTTTTACCTTAACAGGAATCAATTTACCTTTTGTTTGTCTTAATAACTTTTTCCACATTTTACACACTTGTTAATTTTATAAATATTTGTTTTGCTTTTAGTTTTATGCTAAGACTAATCTTTCCTAATGCGGTTGCAAAATTAACGTTAAAGGTGGAACAAACATTTCCATGCACCATCTTTTTTCATGTCCAATCGTTAAATGAGGTGAAACGTACGACGGTCATAAAAAATTGTCTCTATTGTCTTTAACCCCACGCAAGGAGCATGAGCCAAGGATAAGCTGAGATTGTTTTTTTTTAAATCAATGGGTATAAGCCGAAGAATGGGCATCAAATTTTTCAATCAACGCAAGGGGCATAGGTCGAAGAAAAAAGCCCCTTTTTTGTCTTAAAAACCCAAGAGCGGACGGTAAAAAACAAGCGGTCGGAAAATAGCAAAAAGACAGAAAAAAGTCCGTTTTGCTTACGCGAAAACTTAACAGATGTTAAAAACCTCCTGGTTTTGTCAAAGAGCCCATTTGAGGCTGTCAAAGGGCCTTAATGAGCTCGTCAAAGAGCCTCTTTGAGGACGTCAAAGAGGCCCTTTCACATTGTCACTAAAGCATACTTATTTCTGACGTTTTGCTTTCCGCTTTTTCCGCCTTTTTTTGCAGGTTTTGCCAGCCTAAAATATCGGTTTCAGCCACCTTAAAAATCGGCTTCAGCCCGTATAAAAAAAGCAAAGACTCTCACCTTTAACAAGTGAAAGCCTTTTGCCCCTTTTTTATCAATTTAACTTTTACTTCAAAATCTTCTGTTTTCTCTTCCTCCCCGTTTATCGTTCCTTCTTAAACGTTATGGGCAGCGTGGCGGGCTTTTTGTTCAGTCGCACCACGGTAGAGTAGGTGCCCTCGTCAGAAGCTGTCTTCTTGCTGTAGGTATGGTCGAAGGACACGGTGTCGTCTTTTGTGCCGTCGTTCCAATGGATGACAAACTGCTGGTTCGTGAGGTTTGTCTTGCCGCCAAACTCGCCAAACTGCATGAGATAGTTGGTCGTTCCAACGGGCTTGTAGAGCCACAGGCCGTAGAAATTGTCGGTAGCCTCGTGGGGCACGCCCGTGGGCAACTCCTTGGCCGAGGGTATGGTGTCGAGCTGATAACTCATGTCGCCGAAGCTCACGGTCACGCTGTCCTTCAGAATGTTTCCCATGGCCTTGGGGTCTAACAGGTTGGTGCCGTCGTTGCTGAGAACACGCATGGAGATGGTGTAAGGAGCCACATAGTCGGGGTCGGTGGGGTCGGTGGGGTCGTCGTTGCTGCCACAGGCTGTCATGAGCGCCACGGCCACCACGGCCACGATGCTTGCAAGGGCCATCGCCATGCGGCGCAGCTGCTGTAGGGGTGAGTTGAGGATGTTTTTGTTCATGTTCTGTTTATGAAATGTTTGTCGCTATCTCTCTTTAAAAGTGCAAAGTTACGAAACATTGCACGGCCACAGGGTGCAAACAGCCAACATTAATATTATTTAACAGCGCGAACATGCTCCCTCTACGGCTTTTAGCCTAAATTTGTGTTCTTAAAATCAAAGAAACCGATGGCACAATTAAGCATCATCATACCTGTTTATCGCGTTGAGCAGACGCTCGACCGCTGCGTGAGGAGCGTTCTCTGCTGTGAGCGCCGCGACATAGAGGTGTTGCTCGTCGACGACGGGTCGCCCGACAGCTGCGGCACGCTCTGTGACCAGTGGGCAACGCGCGACGCCAGGGTTAGGGCCTTGCACAAGCGCAACGGCGGACTGAGCGATGCCCGCAACGCCGGCATAGAGGCCTCGCACGGCGACCTCCTGATGTTTGTCGACAGCGACGACGAGCTTGCCCCAGGCACCATTGAGGCTGCCATGAAGACAATGGAGGAGGATGAGGCTTGCGACATTGCCGAGTTTGGGGTGCTGCGCGTGAGCCGTTCTTCCGACGACAAAGAGGTGAGGGCTTACAGCAAGCCTGTGTATGGATCTTGCAGCAACAAACCGTTGTTCCTGGAAGGAGAGCTTGTTTTTGATCCCCAAACCGTGCCAGAGACCCATTATGCCGACATGCGGCTCTATTGGCTCCGCACCCGTGCCTACACCCACTCTTATGCGTGTAACAAAATCTACCGTCGATGGTTGTTTCAGGATGTGCGTTACCCTGTGGGCCGTGTGTTTGAGGACATGTTCACGCTGCCCCAACTGCTGCTTCGTGTCCGTAGGCTGCGCATCATGCCTCATGGCTGTTACATCTACCACATCAACTCCTCGGGCATAACGGCCCGTGCCGACCACGATGCGTCCATGTATGGCATGCTGCTCACAGCCAGTTTAGATGCTTGGCGTGTGCTTGATATTGACACCGCGCCGTCTGCCATGCGTGAGCTTCAAGACCTCTATTACATGCACATCCTTAACATTCAGATTGATTATTATCGTCTGGCGTGCAACAAGGGTGTGGTGCTGCCCATGCGTTGTGTGGTGCCGTGGCATCTTTCTTTCATGTTCATGCTTAAGGCTATGGCCCTCAGGTTGTTTGGCGTGAAAGGGGTGTGCAAGCTCTTTTCTTTTTTTAAAACCCAAATCGGTCGTTAGCGTTTGCTTGTATTCTGATTTTTAGAAGAGTGGATTTGGGTTTAGGACAAGCGCATCATTTCTTTCTGATAAGCGTCAGACCGTCGCGGAGAGGCAGAATGACGCGTGTCACGCGCGGGTCTTGTGCCACGAAATCGTTGAACAGCTCAATGCCGTGCGTTTGCTTGTCGTGGTTATAGGCGCTGTCGACCACATGGCCGTCCCACAGCGTGTTGTCGGCCATGATCAAGCCACCGGGGTTCATGAGCGGCAGAATGTTTTCATAGGTCTCGAGATATGTGCGTTTGTCGCCATCGAGGAACGCCATGTCGAAGGTCACGCCGAGCTTTGGTGCCAGCAGGTTAGCGTCGCCGATGGTGAACGTTATCTTGTCGGCATAGGACGAGTTTTCTAACCATGGACGTGTGAAATCTTCCATCTCGTCGTTTATCTCGAAGGTGTAGAGCATGGCTCCGTCTTCCAGTCCCTCGGCCATGCACAGCGCACTGTAGCCGCTGAACGTGCCTATCTCCAGAATGTTTTTGGGACGCATCATCTGCACAAGCATCTTCAGGAGTCGTCCCTGTAGGTGTCCGCTCGCCATCCTGCCGTGTATGGTGTGTATGTTTGTCGCGCGATACAGGCGGTAGAGATAGTCGCCCTCAGGGTCGGAGTGGGAGAGGATGTAGGAGTCGAGGGTGAGGGGAGCGGAAGCCTCACCAGAAGCAGCCCCACCACCAGCAGCCCCACCCCCTCGCCGC
>OHAU01003998.1_pt1 | contig 10799 bp, 5 predicted proteins | sample 1577181 | NCBI WGS metagenome assembly OHAU01 (sample SAMEA3541472, study PRJEB24748) | human gut metagenome | biome: human gut; feature: human-associated habitat; material: faeces | place: China | collected 2012
CCGCTGTGGTGCTAATGTTTGATTATTTTTGAGACATTATCAATTTCGGTTGACATATATACATCTTTTTAGGATTAATCTAAGAATTTCTCATATCAAAATCATCCCAATATATTAACATATATTATAAAGCTGTGATAATTAACAACTTATTCTTGCCTATAGATTTCTGTGATATGAATCATAAATGGAACAGCCGTATACGGTAGGTGGTTATCCTTGGTCGTTACGACGAAGGGACGCAACCCTTCGTAATTCTTCTTTTAAGTTGAAAACAGAGGTGATGCCTAATGACAACGTATGAAATAATCATGCTTATGTTGACTTGTTTAACACTGATCATATCTTTATTTAGTCTTGTTGTTAGATTGCTTCTTATTATCATTGATAAGAACGCAAAAAAAACAACTACCTCGCTCCCTGGTAAAGTTTGAGGTAGTCATTTACTAAAAACAAATCCAAGGACAACCGCTTACTGGCTGTTCCTCTTTTCGTCTCCATTATAATTTACAATCAAACTAAAGTCAATATATACATCTGTTTGAAGCTTCTGAATGAGAAAAAAGAAAAAGCAGACTTTCGTCTGCTTACTCTACAGTGAATTCTTCACCCTTCAACATTTTCTTAATATACTGCTTATTCTGTTCTACACTATTTTCATCAGGAATAAGGTAATAAAGTTTTGTATCAGGCATATAATATCCACCCTTCATCATAATACCATTACCTGCTACCATAGAAGACTGGAATGACCATGAAGCATTGGTATTAAGCTGATCATTCGCAATTCTAGCCATTTCGTCCATCGGCATATCAGTCACAAATGTACCTTCAATAGATTTTAAGATATCAGTATAATGAGTAAGGATTGCTGGACTTGCCATCTTTCTAATAATAGCCTGTAAAACTGCCTGCTGGTTCTGTGCTCTATGACGATCACCAGTAGTATAGGCATGTCTTTCTCTAGAAAAGGCTAGAGCCATCTGACCATTCATATGGTTCCATCCTTCTTTAATAGGCTGTCCATTCCATGCAGACAAGTCTTTATCTGAATAAACATCAACACCACCAAGGGCATCTACTACTTCTACTAATGATTCAAAGTTAACTCTTGCATAATAGCTAATATCTACATCTAAGAAGTTTTCTACTGTCTTAACTGTATTTTGTGTACCTGTTAAACCAGAATGTGTAAGTTTATCTTTCTGAGAAGCATCTGCTAAAGTCACATAAGCATCTCTAGGAATACTAGTCAATAATACTTTATGTTCAGGAACATTAATAGTCATTAAGATATTCACATCACTACGTGATACTTCCTGTACACTGCCACGAGAATCAATACCAGAAATATATACACAGAAAGGATCCTTTAATATATCTAATGTCTTTTCTTCTTTAATCTTATTGTATGCTTTAAACTTTGTTGTCCAGATGACTCTTGTATCTTTATCAAAGTTCTTTTTATAGTCTGTGACTAGATCTCTAGAACCTTCATTAATAAGTATTGCATCTACCTTTTTATCATATAATGCATCTACAATCGCTTCTACACCATATAACTCACTCACACCATAGTTAGTAACTTTCTTACTTAAACGATTCAATGCTTCATTTATTTTAGTTCCATTAGGATTATATCCTACTGTCTTCTTTAAGAGATCATTCATCTTTTTATATTTACTATTTTTTCTAACTACGAGTGAATATGTTACATAATCATATTCGCTAGTCACTTTATTGTAGGCTGCTTTACCAGACTGGATAAAGATACATCCTATAATTAAGAATATACTAATAATAATAGAAATAATCTTACCTGCAAGAGGTCTTTTCTGTACCTTTCTAGATACGATAGGTCCTGGTTTTGCGACTAAATAGACAAGTAGTGCAAGTACTGCCAAGAAAGAACCTATCACTATCAAATAACGCATAGGTAAAACTTTCAAAAATATGATACTAATCATAAGTATGATGCTTAATACTATCTGAACACCAATAATAAAACGATGATCAGTCATAAACCCCAATTTCTTCTTCATCTTTTATATCTCCCATTCATAAAACAACACGAATATACATATTTCGAAAAAATATTATAAAAACGTGGCTATACATACATAGTATAGCACATAATCTTAATATTTGTAAGAATATCAGCTAGTTAAATCATTATTTGTTACAAATTTACATTTTTTGTGACATATATATATTGCATTTTAACACTTATATAAAAAAGAAGAACCTCCAATGAGGTTCTTCCTAAAAACATTAAGCTTCTTTCTTCTTTAATAATACATAACCTAATAATGAGATCATTGAGAAGAATGCGAATACTCCACCCATAGTAGTATCACCAGTTGTTGGTTTAGTACTTGGTTTTACTTCTGGTTTAGTTGTTTCTTCTGGTTTAGAAGGAGTAGTAGGTTTTTCTTCAGGAATACTTGGTGTAATAACTGGTAACTTTTCTAATGCTTCCATAGCTTTTCTTAAGTCTTCAGTTAATGCATCTACTTCTTCCTGAGTTAATTCATTTTTATTTTCTAATGCTTTTTCAGTGGCTTCAATGACGTCTAATAAGTTCTTATAGCTCTTTTCTGTATATAACTTACTATCAGTCTTCTTAGCCTGATCAAGTAATAGATCAAGTTCAGCTGTATGACCACGAGTCACAAGCTTCTTAGAAGCTTCTTCTAACTTATGAGTTAAAGCTTCAATTTCAGCACTTGTATGTTCAGCCTTTAACTCTTCTTTGATTTCATTTAATACAAGTTCAAAGTCTTTCCAGCTAGATGCTGTATAGTCTTCTTCCTTATAAGAAGCTATCTTATTTTCTAATGCTTTTATTTCTGTATCAGTTGCTTTAAGAACTAAGTTCTTTCTTGCATCCTGTAATGCCTTATAAGCATCTTCTACTTCAGTGACAGTTGCATCTTCTTTATTTAAGATGTCTTCCGCATTCTTTAATGCTTCATTGAATGAATTTACTGTAGAAGTTAAGTAAATAGAATTATCTAGAGGCTTTAAGTTATTAGAATCGATATAGTTTCTAAGTTCCTGTTTACTCATAGATGCCTTAGTTACAAGTCCTGCTTTAGCCTGACGTAATGATTCAATCATTGTATTGACTTCATCTTCAGTCGCATCTTTATTAGTCACTAGTCTCTTTGCTTCTACTAATACTCTTTCTAATGCGTTATAGCTTTCTTCTGTATAGTCATCTTTAGAAAGCTTTTCAATATCTTTAATTTCTTTTTCGAGAGCTTTTAAGTCACCACGTACTACTAATGCATCATAAGAGGCTTTAAGTTCAGCTTTTGCAGCTTCTAAGGCATCCTTTTCACCCATCTGAGTGTTATATACTTCTAATGCTTTAGTTCTTGCTGTACTATATGCTTTATAACTTGTTGCAGTGTACTTATCTTCATCTACATGTAAAGAGTCAATGTAGTTCTTTAAGTCCTTAGCACATTCACTCTTATATTCATCATCAGTTAATGTAATAATTTCAGAAATAGTAGGACTATGGTTTTCTTCCCATTCAAACTTTAACTTATATACATTACCATGAGGGATATAGAATTCATTTAAAGATTTTCTTAAAGTACCTAACTGTACCCATTCTTTATCTTCTTCAGGTACATTTCTAGTTGTTACTTCTTTGTCAATAAGTGCATATACCTTTGCATTGCTGATTTCACCCTTCTGGATCATATTTAATTTCTTTACATCAAGCTTATCAGAAAGAGTATAAGTGATATAACCTGCTTTATTTGATCCTGGTTTATAAGCTGTTAAAAGGTCACCATCAATCATATACTGAGGTTTATAGCCTTTTGCTTCTTTGACATTAGAATCAAATGTAGGGTCATTATCTTCAGGTGCATATTCTCCATCATTAATCATGATTTCGTTGAATACAACAGCTCTAGAATTGTTAGATGCTGTAAATAGGATTCTTAAGTAACGTGCTGGTACATGTTCTGCAGTACCTGATACATATACTTTGTTTGGATATGTACTAGATGCTTTATATCCTGCATCAGAATCGATACACTGAACATCTTTATCTCCAATATTTTCAACACCATCACCAATTGTCACAACATCTGTCCAGTTTTCTAAATCACTAGAAACACTAATCACAGCATCTCTAATATAGTTCTTTGCAGTATCCTGACAATACATGGCAATTTTATCAATATTTCTCATCTGACCTAAGTCATAGATAACATACTGACCCTTTTGTGGAAGGTCACCAAATTCAGTTGTAGAATCAATGTTGCCATCAAATGCAGCTCCATTGTTTCTAGAATCTTCTGCAACACCCCAAGAAGGGTTAACAGTCATAGTTGTCTTATATAAGTATGGTGCTGTGATTTCTGTAGAATGTACCACAAACTTGTTAATAGTTAACTTCACATCAGAACTCTTCTTATTGATTAAACGTACATAACGTGCATCTGGAAGATTCTTGTTTAAGTCTTTCACTTCTACCCAATCATGTGCATTTACTGAAGCTTCTAATACAACTTCACCACTATAATCAAGTTCTAACTGTTTTAAATCTTTGACTCTTGATAACTTCACACCTACATACTGTTTAGGTGCTAAAGTCATTTCTTTTGTATACACTAAATCTGTACGATCTAATGTACTCTTTGAATGTAACTTATAGTCTGTATTTGTATAAACAGCCTTGTCATCATATTCATTCACTACATCAGTATGGTTGAATGTCTTTACCTTCCACCAATAACCTGCTGTATTACTTGAAAGATGTAATTCAAGGTTTCTTACACGAATTGCCTTAGCTGTAATATCCTGATCTTCTACATTTAAATGAACTGTATCATCACCAGCATATTCTTTTAATGTCTTCCAGTTAGTCCCATCAACACTGTATTCTAATGCAAATCTAGTGATCTTATCAGTACCACTATCCTGTACAAAATTGATAGTACCTAACTTCTTAGGGTTATTGAATGTAAGAGTCACTGCAGCATCTACTGGAATATAGTCCTTGATCTCTCCTGCTTTATATGGAGATTCAGCAAAGTGCGCATATGTTGATTCATTATCATCTAATAAGTTATCTAATGAACCACCCTTTACACCAATCTTAGTCATAGATAATGTACCCTTATCAGTGCTTGTAGAAGGAGTAGTCGTTGGGTTAACTAAGATATCTCTTACACCTAACCAAGTATTACTCTTATCTTCAGTCGCAATCATACGGATACCCTTAACACCCTTAAGGTTAAGGTCTGTTAATTCTACATTGTTTGGTAATTCATAGATTGTTTCATTTACATCAGTCCAGTTCTTACCATCAGTAGTATACTGTACTTTCGCTTTTAAGAATGTATCTCTAGGGTTAGAGTTCGCACCCATTCTAAAGATGACATGGTTTACATCAATTGCCTTAGAATACTTGATACCTACATAAGTACCTGCAGAAATAGTATTAGGGCTCTTGTAAACTAATTCTGTAGAAGCATTACCATCAAAAATGTTATCTTCTTTACCATCTGGAGTATCTTCACGGTTAGTGATATATTTCGCAATCTGTTTATCTGGATTAACGATTGTAGATACGACTTCAGATAAATAAGAATCCAATGATTTAATAAATGGAACGATATGCTGTACACCTACTTCAGCATATTCTAAATGATCTACATAGTGGAAACCATAAGACTTGCTCTTTTCAAAAGCAGCCTGTGCATTCGCATAATAGTCCCAGATAGCTGCATTGTCTTCTTCATTCTGTGCAGCTTTGATACCTTTAATATAGTTTAAAGCAGCATTTGTTGTATCATCCCAGCAGTTTAACCAGTAAACAATCTGAGACTTGATTCTTTCATTACCGCTTTCACGATATACTTTAGATGCATTCTGTAATACTGTGAATTCATCGATGATGTCATTAAATTCTTCATCAGTGATCTTTTCACCTTTAGTTACTTTAGTCTTGAATGCATTGAGTTTTTCTTTTAATTCAACAGATTCCTCTAAACGAGTCACTCTGCCATCCATGTTCTGGTTGATCATATGTTTAGATAATTCTCTTAAAGCAGTTGAAGCTTCAGTTTCTTCATAACCATTATGATCTACATATTTGAATGATGCATTATAGCACTTATTTGCTTCTTCTTCAGTCTGCCAGATATTCCATGAATAACATGCATTACCGAATATTGCGACTTTACTTGGTTCTGACTGCTGCATTGGGTTTAATACAATACCCTGTATCTTAGAAGGATCAACACCTGGATGAAGGAATGTTGTATAACCACCCATGATTAGATGCTTCTTAGAGTTATCAGTACATGGCCAGTTGATCCACATATAAGGACCACGACCTGCAGTATTAGTGAATGAAGAAGTAAAGTTATTAGTTACTTCACCCCATACACGTCCACCAGTCATAATGATCTGTACGTTTTCAGGGAAGTCACGATAGTAAGACTGACCCCATCCCATATATTCCTGAGTACAGAATGGTAATGTGAGCTTTAAGCCAGGGTAAGAAGGCTGTAATTCTTTAAGCCAGTTAGACATATCTGTCAATGTTCTTGTATAATTAGCACCACCTACGTTACCAGCATCGTCTGCAAGAATTGCAATCTGACGAACACCAGCATCAATAACCTGTTTAAACTTAGCCTGCATAACCTTTAAGTCAGCCTGATAGTTTGCTTCAGAGTTATAACGAATAGCGTTATTCATATAAGGATGTAAGGCAAATACGAAACGGCATTTAGATTTATTTCCAGCCTCAGCAAGTGGCTTGATCTTTGTTTCAATTTCCTGATCAGTATAAAGTTCACGCCACTTAGCGTTATGCTTTGGATCATCTTTAGGAGCATAGAAATATGAGTTAAGCTTATAATAGCCTCCCCATTCCATCAATTTACAACGATCTTCTGTTGACCATGGATTACCATAATAACCTTCAATAAATCCACGGCTTGCAACATCCGCATAATCCTCGATAGAGAAGTTTCTAATTGTTTTCCCCTCTACCTGTTTAAAAATGTGATATAAGCTTGTAAGTCCATAAAAAGCAGCATCTGTATCTTTACCTAAGATAGAAATAGTGCCTTTATCAGACTTTAAAGCATAAGAATCAAGTTTATCAAATAAACCTGCTGAAGTTGTTCCAAACTGTGAATCTACATATTGTTTAGAACCCTTCACACCAACAAGAATGTTTGTCTTTCCAGCTTTCTTTTCACTAGAAACACTTGCATTCATGCCTTTTAATGCAAGAACTTCATTCAGTCTTGCTTTTGTGTCTTCATCAATACCATCTTCATAGACAACATTGACCTGACTTGTCATTTCATAATCCCCATCACTATAATTCATAGAATGTGGATTAGGATAGACTTCATACCCTGTATCAGCTTTTACAGTCACTGGAAAAGCTGATACACAGCCTAATGCAACAAGAAAACTTACTGCATAAGTAATGACTTTCTTTCCTTTCATCATGTTCTCCTTTCTTTTATATTTTGTCTCATTTCATGCTCCTAGTTGATGAAATGAGTATTCAAACATGGATTTTTACAAAAAATAAAGACAAAAAAATGTATGTCATAATCTTTATTTGGTCTTGCCTGCTTAGAGTAACAATCCACATTGACTCAATCAGTATAACAGTATCTTTTATATTACGCAAGCGTTTTCATATCTTATTTTATGATATTTTTAGACGTTTGAAGTCAGCAGAACATGAAATTGATAATTTAATCATACCAATAACTAATATTTTATTATGAAATTGTGATAATTGATAACTTATCCCGCCTTATAGATTTCTATGATATAATACAGGCATGGAACATCCGTATACGGTAGGTGGTTATCCTTGGTCGTCATGACGAAGGTACGCAACCCTTCGAAAGCTTCTCTTCAGTTGCGAACGGAGGTGATGCACAATGACAATGTATGAAGTAATCATGATTATGTTAGCATTCTTAACATTGATCGTTTCTTTACTAACACTTGTTGTCAAAATGCTTCTTATTATCATTGATAAGAACGCAAAAAAATAACTACCTCGCTCTCGGCAAAAGTTTGAGGTAATTATTTCAAACATACAAATCCAAGGGCAACCGCTTACTGGTTGTTCCTTCTTTCATATTCATTATAGTTTACGCTAAAATCAAAGTCAACATGCATCTTTTTATAGTATTACTGCATGACACGTTTAATATGTATACATAAAAATGTCTGTTCATCCGGTGATAAATCATATTTATATTTCTCTTTAATATGTTTCACAATACGGTTGATACACATTGAGAGTCTTAAGTTCTCTTTTAATAGTTGTCTGATGTCTTCTGTTGTATCTTTAAGGTTTATTTCCTGCCCTGTAAAGATACGTTCAGCTAAGTATTTTAAATGCGTAGAGAGTCTTGCATAACTGAGTGACTGAGGAGAAATAGTCACCTTCATACTATTTTCAATAATACCGATAATATCAGTCACAAAGCTTAATATCTTAGTCGCATTATGGGTATTATTGTCCATTGAGAAGTTCACTAAATGCAAGGCTATATAGTTAGCTTCTTCTAGATCTAATGTAATACCTGTTTTCTTCTTAATATAGCTTAATGCCCATAAACCTATTTCATATTCATTCTTATAAAGAATACTTACATCTCCAAGTACGACATAAGGGATTCTAATATTCTCCTGCTTACGTTTTAAGGCAAAGGAGATATGATCTGTCATAGTGAGGAATATTTCCCCATAATAGCGTGATTTAAGCTTCTTAATTGCACGAGAGACAATCTTATCAGTAATCTCATAACAATCAGGAGAGATATCATCTTCTCTTTCTAATCTTTTATGAGGGTCTTCTTTAAACATATATGTCTTTTCTATTTTAGTGGAATCAACACTATCCCCTACCTTCTTTTGGAATCCTATTCCTGAACCTGTTAGGATAATATCTCCTAGTTCTGGTGAGATAGCCGCAATGGAATTGTTGTTGAAGATCTTAATAATTCTCATAATAGTCCCCTTTACATCAAAATATCATTCATTGCATCCGCAATGAACTGGGCATTGGTGCCTACTAATATCTGTACATTATGGTTTCCTGCAATTGTGACATGTTCATAGCCTAATTGAGATATTTCGTCTTTATGAATAGAATGTATGTCATTTATTTCCACTCTTAAACGTGTAATACAGGCATCTGCAGATATACAATTACTTCTACCACCAAGAGCTTCCACAAAACAAATAGCCAGATCATCATAATCAAATGATTGTTTTGTACTAACTTCTTCTGTCATACGTCCTGGTGTCATGAGATTCAAATGAAGAATCATAGTTCTAAATATAATATAATAGAGCACACCACAGATGACTCCTAAAAGGATCAAATAGTTTGCCTGATAGGAGAATGGTGCCTTAAAACTCAATATATAGTCTATAAGACCAGCTGAGAAGCTAAAACCAGCGAGCCAGTGGAATGATGCAGCTATAAACATCATAATTCCTGTCATGACTGCATGGGCGATATATAAACTAGGTGCTAAAAACATAAAAGAAAACTCTAATGGTTCTGTAATACCTGTTAGAAAGGATGCAAGAGCAGCTGAAAACATCAATGCGCCTACTTTCTTTTTCTTATCTGGTGAGGCACATTGATAGATGGCTAGTGCACCTGCTGGTAAACCAAACATCATAACAGGATAGAAACCTGCCTGATACATACCAGTAACACCTTTAATACCTCCTGATACCGTACCCCAGAAGCGTCCAATATCATTAATACCCGCAATATTAAACCAGAAGACAGAATTAAGGGCATGATGTAATCCTGTTGGTATAAGGAGTCTATTAAAGAATCCATATAAACCAGCGCTGATTGGTCCTAAACCTGCCATCCATGTTCCAAACTGAATAAATGCTTCATAAAGCATCGGCCAGACATACATGAAAACACCAGCAAATAAAAGTGTAATCATTCCTGAGATAATAGGAATGAATCTATCACCACTAAAGAAGGATAAAGGTCCTGGCATTTCTATATGATTGAACTTCTTATAACAGAAAGCGACAATCAAACCTACCATAATCCCTATAAACGCATTATCCGTCTCTGCAAAGGCAATAGAGACTTCACTTATATGCATTCCTGAAATAAGAGAAATACCCTCTGGAGAGAGTATTTTAGTAATCATAAGATAATTGGTGACTGCTGATAAAGCCAATGATGCATTCTTCTTATCCGTCATACCGATTGCGATTGCAATCGCAAAAAGGATAGGAAGATAATCTATGACTACACCACCCGATAATATAAGAAAAGCCGCAAATGGATTATTGACACCCCATCCGATAGGATCAATCCAATAGCCAATACCCTTTAATAATGCAGCCAGAGGCATAATAGTCACCGGAAGCATCAGGGATTTACCTAATTTCTGTAAAAATTTCATAAATAAATCCTTTCGTTTGTCATAGGCGGAAACCCACTGCCTTTAGGCGGTGGGAGGAGCCTCGTAAATCGTTATCTATTAGACCTGACTTTCAATATATTTTTACATAGTTGCTGATGACACTTCTCCAATGCTACAAGCAAAATAACCATCTGACCAAAATACTTTTTCCTTCCAATACTGTTTTGATAAGACCGAACTATACTTATGCCATAAGTGGTATGTTGTTTCCTACTTTACAATTTTGAAAATATCACAAACTCTATCTGTTGTATCGCAACTTAATAAGAAATGTATATGGTCTTTGTCAGTTTCTATCGCAATAATTTCGTA
>OHAU01004006.1_pt1 | contig 10760 bp, 8 predicted proteins | sample 1577181 | NCBI WGS metagenome assembly OHAU01 (sample SAMEA3541472, study PRJEB24748) | human gut metagenome | biome: human gut; feature: human-associated habitat; material: faeces | place: China | collected 2012
TCTGCAGGGTGCTGGCCGCTTCGCTGGACTGCGGGCTCGTCACGCCGCGCGGCTACCGCATGTTCAAATCCAGGCCCGTCAGCCGCATGGCCGCCAGGCACGAGGCGCTGGCCCGCGACATCCTCGAGATCCATGCCGATTTCTTCATGGCCGTGTACGGGTACCGCAAGACGCACGCCCGGTTGTTGGCGCGGGGCTGGGATCCGGCCGAGATCGGCCGCGACCAGGTGATGAACGTCATGCGGGAATCGGGAATCCGCGGCGTGCGCCGCGGCAGGACGCCCGTCACCACCAAACCGGCGAAGGGCACGGGCGGCAGGCCCGACCTCGTGGAACGCGGGTTCGAGGCGGAGGCGCCGAACCGGCTGCACGTGGCCGACATCACCTACGTGCGCATGGCCAACGGCTCGTTCGGCTACACGGCGTTCGTCACCGACGTGTTCGCCCGCAGGATCGTCGGATGGGCGTGCGCCACCACCATGGACACCAGGGAGCTGCCGCTGCAGGCGCTGGAACAGGCGATATCATGGGCCGCCCCGCATGGCGGCACGGACGGTCTCGTGCACCATTCCGACCATGGCGCGCAGTACATCAGCCTCGTGTACACCACCAGGATCGGGGAATTCGGCATGCTTCCCTCGACCGGCACGGTCGGCGACTCGTACGACAACGCCATGGCCGAGAGCGCCGACGGCGCGTACAAGACCGAGCTCGTCTGGCGACGCAAGCCCTTCCAGGATTCGAGGGACCTGGAATCGGCGACGTTCCGGTGGGTCTCGTGGCGGGGACTCGAAGCGTCTGCACCAGTCCTTGGGCTACAGGACACCGGAACGGACCGAAACCGAGTATTATGCAAACCAAGCGGCGCAAGCCGCCCCACTATAAGGGCGGAACAAAAATCAGGCCATATCAAATCGACACCGCCCACGGCCAGATGCGGTGCCTTCTGCGTGGAATACTTGCTGCGTGACCTGCCCTATGAACGCTCATACTAACTCCCAAAACTAATCTTATTGACTTGTAACCTCTTGCAATAACTAACCGCCTATTATGCCCCGGTCTTGTGCACAAAGCGTGTTCGCCCCCGCTTCTGCACATATTCCGAACCGACTGGACCACCCCTGGGTATAGCGTATTGGGGTGCTTTGAGAGGCTGCTCGGCCAAGCACGCGAAGACGACGGTCGCCGAATACATCGAATACGCATTGATATGCGAGGCGCATATATCACTGAACAGATGCGCCACCGACACCGCCAAGGCAACAGGCCGGGCAACAGAAGTGGGGTAGTGCGTGGCTGGAGAGAGCAGGATCAAGAATCGTCGCGGCGAACTGCAGCGGGTGCTGAGCCGCGAGGAATCATATGTAGACGGCAAACTCAGCCGGGCGGCGTTCATCTCCATCGCGATATTGACCTTTATTACCTTCGTGGGCAACTTCACGCAGCTGCAGCTGAGTTCCGCGCTGCCGATTATCGTTTCCGAATTCCACATCTCCGTAACCACCGGGCAGTGGCTCACCTCCGTGTTCCAGCTGGTCATGGGCGTCATGGTGCCGCTGACCGCGTTCCTGACCCGTCGTTTCTCCACCCGCCAGATTGTAATCTGCTCGATGGCGGTGTTCACGGTCGGCTCCCTGCTGGCATGGTTGGGGCCAAACTTCGTATGGGTGCTGGTCGGGCGCGTGCTCGAAGCTGCCGGCACGGGCGTGATGTGGCCGGTGCTGCAGATCACGGTGTTTTCCATCTACCCGCTGTCCCGACGCGGCTTTGCTATGGGCACCGTGGGCATGGCCATGAGCGTGGCTCCGGCAATCGGCCCCACCTTGGGCGGCTGGCAGACCGATGCCAACGGCTGGCGTTCAATCTTCCTGACCATGACTATCATTGGCGTAGTCTCGCTGGTGGCGGCCATGTTCGGACTGCATAATTTCGGTTCGCATGACCCGTCTGCCCGCGCGGACTTTTTCTCGGTGAGCCTGTCGGTGATTGGCTTTGGCGGGCTGATGTTCGGCTTCACCAATTCGGAGACCTACGGGTTCGCCGCGCCGGTAACGTGGGGACCTATGGTTGTGGGTCTGATCGGCATCGTATGGTTCGTGCTGCGTAACCTGCGCGCCGGCAAGCGCTATCGTGAGGCCGTAGCCGAGGACAAGTCGGCACTCCCCCAGCCGCCGCTGCTGGACTTGGAAGTGCTGAAGAATCGGTCCTTTACCGTCGGCACCATCACGGCATCTCTGGCGTTCTTTGCATTCAGTTCGATTCTGGTCATCATGCCGCTCTACATCCAGACCGACCGTGGGTATTCTGCCACGATGAGTGGTCTGATCATGTTGCCGGGCGCTATCGGCCAGTGCGTCTCCCAGTTCTTCGGCGGCCGTGCGATGGATCGATTCGGCGCACGACCCGTGGCTTTGTTCGGTTCGATTGTGTTGACCCTTGGCACCTTGGGCATGTCGCTGGTGGCGATGGATACGTGGATCTGGTGGGTATCGATCTGCCAGTTCATCCGTCAGATCGGCATGGGTTTCCTGCTGATGCCGATTACCACGTGGTCCCTGAATTGCCTGAACGGGCCGAGCGAAGTGTCCGCCGGATCATCGGTGACGAATACCGCGCGTCAGATTGCGGGCGCTGTGGGCGCACCCGTGTTGGTGATTCTGATGGAAACGTTTGCCGCTTTGCATAAGCAGGACGGCGCCTCCGCCGTCGCCGCTTCGATTTTTGGCATTCAATGGGCGCTGCGCATCTCCGCAATGATTTGTCTGGCAATGGTGTTGATGGTGTTCTTCGGCGTCAAGGGCGACGGTGCCGGTCGTACGCGAGACATTATTTCCTTGCGCGCGCTGCGCGAACGGCGTGCGCGGCGTATGGCTGCGAACTGACGGCAGATCCAACCATTCTCAACATAATAAGAAGCCCCGGTTTCCAACACCGGGGCTTCTTATTATGTTGTGCTATCGCAGGATTTCAGCTGGAGTCTATTACGCCCTACCCATCAGCGTCAGGACAATCAGCAGCACGTTGAGCGCCACAATCAGTGCCACGACGATCATGAAAATCACGTGCTTGACGGTTCCATCAGCCCACTTGCCCATGAGTTCCTTGTTATGCGTGTATCGCATCAGCGGAATCACGGCGAACGGGATGCCGATGGAAAGCACCACCTGGCCGATGACCAGCGCCTGAGTCGGGTCCTTGGCGAACCACAGCACAATCAGTGCCGGCACCAGCGTGACCACGCGGCAGGCCCACATCGGGGCGTTGACGTGCAGCAGACCGTGCATGATTTCCGAGCCGGCGTACGTGCCAACCGATGTGGAGCTCAGCGACGAAGCCAGCAGGCCGATGGAGAAGATCGTGCCGATCACCGGGCCAAGCACCTGCGTGATCGCCCGCTGTGCGCCGTCGATGGAGTCCGTGCCAGACATGCCATGCAGCGAGTTGGCGGCGAGCACCAGCATCGCCAGATTCACGGTGCCGGCCAGCAACAGCGCCCAGACCACATCGATTTTCGAGCCTTTCAGCTGCGTTTTGATCGACGGCTTTTCGCCGCCTGCGTAATGGTCGTTCACCAGCGTGGAGTGCAGGTAGATGGCGTGCGGCATCACGGTGGCGCCCAGAATCGAGGCGGCCATCAGCACCGAGTCGGTGCCCTGGAAGCGTGGAATCATGCCCTTGACCACTTCGCCGGGGCTCGGCGGGTCCACGAACAGGCCTGCGATGAAGCCGAATGTGATAATCAGCAGCATCACGATGATGATGCGCTCGAACGTGGTTTGCGTCTTGCCACCTTGGAACCACAGCATCACCGTGGAGATTGCGCCGATCACCAGACCGCCGATGAACAGCGGCAATCCGAACAGCAGGTTCAGGGCGATGGCACCGCCGATCACCTCGGCCAGATCGGTGGCGATGGCGATGACCTCGGCCTGCATAAAGAACATGAATCGGCCGGCGTCGCTCATACGCTCACCCAGCAGTTCCGGCAAGGATTTGTTGGTCACGATGCCGAGTTTGGCGGACTGATACTGGATAAGCACGCTCATGGCATTGGCGAGCACCAGCACCCATACCAACAGGTAGACGTACCTCGCACCGGAGGTGATGTTGGCCGCCACATTACCAGGATCGACGTAGGCCACGGCCGCCACGAACGCGGGACCAAGGATACTGGCCAGCGCATGGTCATGCGGCTTTTTCTTGTTGTTCGCCCCTGCTCCGGTCCCGGTTCCGACTCCAGCAAGCTGGCGTTCCTTCTCGATTTCCGGTGTTTCCTGTTCGATGTCTGCCACAGCGTTCGTCATAGCGGTTGCCGCAGTGGCATCTGCTTCGGTGTGTGTTACTGCCATATCGTTTGTACCAGTTCCCTTCTCCCTTCATACCGGGCTCAGTTATAGCGCGGGCATGTTTCCCGCGTCAACAGACGGACAATCTGCGGACGATTGATGGATGACCGGCGGACTGGCAGCTGGCATTCCCCGCCATCTCGCTCATGAAATGTGAAAAACCGCCGAAAACTCGCTCATGAAATGTGCCAGACGGTAGAAAACTCGCTCATGAAAGTGTAAAATCATTGATATAGCAGTAATTCGGAAAGGGGCTCCTCATGTATCTCAAACGCAAAGCCGATGCCTATCTCAATGCATGGAAATCCGACCCGAATCGCTCCCCGCTAATCATCAAGGGCCCTCGTCAAGTAGGCAAGACAGAGACTATCGATTACTTTGCCGCACACAACTACCGTTCGGTAGTGGAAATCAACTTCGTTGAGGAACCGAAATATCGTGCAATCACTGCGGACGGTTATGGCGCGAATACCATCGTCCGCAATATTTCCCTGATCGACCCAGCTAAAAAGTTCATTCCGGGCGATACGCTCATCTTTTTCGACGAAATCCAGGCCCATCCTGATATCGTCACTGCACTGAAGTTCTTTAAAATCGACGGCAAATATGATGTGATTTGCAGCGGTTCAATGCTGGGCATCAGCTATAAGCAAATCGAAAGCAATAGCGTGGGATATAAGACCGACTACGAAATGCGATCGTTGGACTTCGAGGAATTTCTGTGGGCTCGCGGATACGATGAGGCCGTCATCGAAAGCATGTTCACCCACCTGTGTGATGCTACGCCATTCTCTGAAGTGGAAATGAACGTCTTCTCCACGGCATTTATGGATTACTGCGTGCTTGGCGGCATGCCTGCGGTTGTCGCCTCCCATATACGCACTGGCACGTTCGAGGGAACACTGCAATTGCAGCGCCAGCTTATTTTGGACTACCAGGAGGATATCCGCAAATACGCGCAAGGACTCGATCAGGCACGAATTCTCAACGTGTTCAACCATATTCCCGTGCAACTCGCCAAGGAAAACAAGAAGTTCCAAATCAGCAAGGTTGCCAGCGGAGCGCGTTTCAAAGACTATCGAGGATGCGTGGAATGGCTTGAAACCTCGGGAATGGTGAATATCTGCCGATGTATGTCCTATCCTGAACTGCCGTTGAAAGGCAATTATGACGAAAACAAGTTCAAGATATATTTCGGCGATACCGGTCTGTTCGTAGCGATGCTTGACGACGAGGCCAGTGATGATCTGCGGGCCAATCGTAATCTTGGTGTCTATAAGGGTGCTATGTACGAGAGCATCGTCTCTGAAGCGCTACGGAAATCCGGCTATGACCTGTACTACTACAAAAAAGAGGATTCCACACTGGAACAGGATTTCTTCGTCCGCACGCGCGAATGGCTGGTGCCGGTGGAGGTGAAATCGAAAAAAGGCACCGCCAAATCCATGCGGACGCTAATCGCTTCGGATTCTTATCCGGAAATTCAGTTCGGCGTGAAACTATCCGCCGGCAATATCGGTAGTAGCGAACACGTGTTCACCGCACCATACTTCACCACATTTTTGCTCCGACGGCTCCTGCGCGCTTATGACGAGGGGCAGGCACCTATGCTCAACAATCCTGAGCGGTAGCCCCTATTCGTCTGCGGGCACGGCCTGGCCCGGGCAGGTGTGGAGGACGGCGAGCATGGCGTCCTTTTCTTGGGAGGTGACGGTGAGCTGGTACTTGTCTTTGACGCCAATCTGGCGGGCCACGTAGTCGCAACGGTAGTCGGCGTTGGTGGGTAGCCAGTAGGCGGCGGAAGCCGACCCCTTCTCCTGATTGGCCGGGCCGTCGACGGCCAGCAGGTTGTAGGGGTCATTGCCGAATTCATGGCGTTTGGCAGTGGACCAGTCGCGCGCACCGGATTGCCAAGCGTTTTCAAGGGCCACCACATCGATCTGCTCTTTGGCGCTGGTGGCGCGGCCACGTACAAAATGGATGGTCTGAGCGGTGTACGGATCGGCCAGTGTGCCGGACTCGACCACACAGGAACCGGCGTATTTGTAGGTGATGTCCGTGAGATCACGGGCGAGCACGTCGTCGCGTACGTCGCAGCCATTGCCGTCGACGTCGGTGGTGCGGAAACCGAAGGAATCGCGGTCGTAGCCGGAGGAGCTTTGGTTGTCGTCTACGGCGAGCGCGTTCAAAGTGTCGGCGGCTGAACCGGTGGCGGTGTAGCCACCTGTGATTTTGGCCGCGTCGGAGCTGACCTGCGGCAGTAGCAGGCCGATGGTCACGCCGATTGCTGCGGCGAGAACGATGAGAATCAGCACGCGCTCCAGCGGACCAGAAGCGTTGAAACGACGGCGGAAGTGGGCGTTACGACGTGCCATCAATCACGCATAGGTGAAGGTGAGGGGGTCGTGGCCGGCGCGGGTGGGGCCGTCGAGGGCGTCGATGGCAGCGTGTTCATCGGCGGTCAGGGCGAAGCCGAACAGGTTGAGATTCTCCTTCTGGCGGTCAGCATGCACGGACTTGGGGATGATGATCGTGCCGTTTTCGATGTGCCAACGCAGAATCACCTGGGCCGGGCTGACCTCATGGGCGGCGGCGATCTTCTCGATGGTGCCGTCGCCGGCGTTGAGGTCGGCGCCACGCGCCATCGGCGAGTAGGCCTCCACGGCGATGCCGTGCTCCTTGCAGAACGCCACCACTTCGCGCTGCTGCCACGTGGGGTGCAGCTCAATCTGATTGACGGCCGGCCATGCGCCGGTCTCCTCGTGCAGACGCTTCAGATCGGCGGGCATGAAGTTGCATACGCCGAGTGTGCGTGCCATGCCTTCGTCGCGCAGCTTGACGAACGCCTTCCAGGTGTCGGTGCTGCGCCAGTCGAACGGCGTGGGCCAATGGATCATGTACATGTCCACGTAATCGAGCTGGAGGAGTTTCAGCGAGTTGTCGAAAGCTTTGAGCGCGGAATCGTAGCCCTGCTGGGAGTCGCGCAGCTTGGTGGTGACCCACAGGGTCTCGCGCTTGGCTCCCTTGTTGTATCCGGAAGCGGCGAGCGCGCGGCCCACGCCGGCCTCGTTGTTGTAGCCGGCCGCACCATCGATATGGCGGTAGCCGGCTTCCAACGCGGATTCGACGACGGGGACCACACCCTCATCGTCGATACGTAGCACGCCGAGACCGACTTGCGGAATGGAATGACCGTCTTTCAAGGCGATGTCCGGCACGTTGGCGGGGTTGATGTGTCCGTTGGTCATGATGTGCGATGCTCCTTTATTGCTGCGACTACACGCCACTGTACACGGTTATGTGGGTGATGTGCGGCCGGTGTGCAGGGAGCGTGCGGGTAAACGGCATGATTATGACTGGCCTTCCATGTGGGAAAGCCGGTCATAATCATGACAACATCACGCTCTACTCCTGCGACCGGGGCCTCGTCCCATTGTTCCCGGACGCGAATTTGCCTCCAACCACAATGATGCCCAGCGCCATTGCGGAGCCCCTCTTCCCCTCCTCTGGGCACAAATTTGTCCCGGTGAAAACGTCAATCGATTGACGTTTCTACCGGGACAGAAATCGTTGTCCCGGTACGCAATTTCGGCCCATTTTTGAGAACCGGGACAAACCAATTTTCAAAGTCCACATACCCCGACAAGCAGAATCGGCGGAATACCGTCAATCCCGAGATCGACATGTTGTCCCGGTTCGCACATAAAACGATTGACGCTCGTATCGGGGCAACGAGAATTGTCCCGGTACGCGAAAAACGCCCGTTTTTTCAAACCGGGACAATGATTTCTGTCCCGGTATTAACATCAATCGATTGATGCGCGAACCGGGACAGAATCGCATCGCTACGCCGAGACAGCCGCATCTGGCAGACGACAGCCGACAGCCAGCAACTGGCAACCGCATCATAATGCCGAGTCAGTCCTTATCAGGAGCGCTTACGACGCAAAGCAAACGAGACCCCGCCGGCTGCACCGAGAACGACGACCGCAAGACCCACGGCAGTCACCGCGCTACCGGTCTTGCTCAGCACGCCAGTAGCCTTGTTGCCATTCGCACCGTTGGTCTTATCGCCATCGCCATCGTTGTCGCCGATATTGTTCACGGCCTCGGCGACCATGCGAATCTCATCGGCCTGGCCTTGCGGGCTGATGTCGTATTTCTTGAGGTTATCGGCGGTTACTTTACTGGGTACTGTGTTGGAATCGTCGTCGCCATCATCCAAGGTGTATGCCCACGACGTTTCCGCCATGGAACACCGGCAACAACGTGCTCGCGTGGCATGGCGTGTACTGGCGACAGTCACCACGGCGACCCCGCCATGGAACGTGGCACAACCATGCGGGGGACGCTCTATGTGCATTCAGTCATGCTGCCGATGCTCTTTAACTTGCATATCCACGGGGGCGGCACGAGGCAATTCGGCCGCCTTTACCCGTACATCCATGGGGCGGCGAAAATCCCATGGGGCGGTAACTTGCCCATGGGGCGGTCGGTAAAATTTTACCTTCCGCAGAATAAAGCCATTTTCAACCACCGCCCCATGAGGAATTCACCGCCCCATGGGCCAATCACCACCCCATGAAACAGCTCATTCGCACAGCAACACTATTTGCCGAGCAACACCCGCTTGGCGAGTTCGGGACCGTATTCCGCCAATGCGGAATCTTCCGACGCGATGCTGGCGTGGCCACCATTATGCTCACCATTGTCACCAACACCAACACCAACACCAACACCATCGTCGTTACCACCACCATCGCCAGCCGTCGCAAGATTCTCAGTGAGCTTGGCGACCAGACGCGCATGGGCCTTTTCGTCGATCTTCACGAAAATCGCGAACACAATCAGGCCAAGCACAATGCACACCAGCGGAATCATGAAGGCGAAGGTCTTGAAGATGGTGATGTCCTTGGCCGTCATGACGGCGGCGGTGGCGGAACCGATCATGCCGGCGGCCACGGCCACGAAGCCGACGAAGCCGTTGGAGAATGCGCCGGCGATCTTGTCGAGCATCGGACGCACGGACAGCGTCACGGCTTCGTTGCGTTTGCCTGTTTTCAGCTGGCCGTATTCAATGGAGTCCTCAAGGCACACGATCACGGTCATCTGAATCTGGGTCTGCGGCAGGTAGAACAGCACTAGTGCCACCAGCAGCAGCGGTATATTCGTGGAGGCGACAATCAGCAGCAGGTAGGCCACGACCATCACGGACATGCCGATGAGGAACAGATAACGGCGGGGCACCCACCTAGTGATGACCGGGAACAGTACCGACATAATCAGACCGCACACAATAGGGATGACGCCGGTGACCGGGAAAAGGTCCATGCGACCAATCACGTATTTGAACAGGTAGACCATCACGCCACCGGTGGCCACGTTGGCGACGGCGTAGAACACATAAGACAAAGCGGTCCACATGAGCTGGTCGTTGTGAATCAGGGCGCGGAACGCTTCAATCGGGTTACCGTTCTCCTGGGCCTTGGTGCGCAGCGTGCTCTGTTTTTCCTTGACACCGAACACTACACTCAGAGCCGTGAGAGCGCCGAGCAGGGCCACGATGATGATGAACGCGGTCCAACCATTCTGGTTCTGCTGGCCGGCATCGAAGCTGAAGAAGGTGACGATGGGCATCACGGCGATAGTCAGACCGTTGTACCCGAGCGATCCGGTGAAGGTGCCGGCTGCGGTGTAGATGCCGCGCTGATGGGAGTCGGAAGAGATGGAGGGGATCATTCCCCAGTAGGAGATATCGCGCAGGGAGTAGAACACATCGAGCACCACGAACACCACCACGAACAGGACGATGAACAGCGTGGTGTTGACGTTGACCAAGCCGAACAGGCCAGTGTAGACCATGACGATCAGCACGGCGGACACCAGACCGCCGATGAGCTGCCAAGGGCGGAATCGCCCGAGTTTGGTGGTGGTGTTATCCACCAGGTTGCCCAGCAGCGGGTCCACGAAGATTTCCGCGATACGAATGATCACGATCAGCGAGGTGATGATGCCGATGAGCTTGCCCGCCACGGCCTTGTCCACTCCGGAGAACAGCGAGTTGGTCACATAGACCACGAAGTAGGTGCTTAGCGCGTTGTAGAACGCCGACTGGCCGAAGTTGCCGAGCGCGTAGGCCACAAGTCGCGCGGGAGCAATGGCCTCTTTCTCATCATGATGGGATTGCGTAGACGATTCAGTTGATGCCGTCATCAGATACATTCCTCCAGATTCCATGTACGCATATCAGCGATGTTGCGGCAATTCACACATCGTGCGTGCGATACACCGGTAAACCAAAAATAATGTACACCAGACCGTAGAGAAAACACACATAAAGTTGCTACTTAAGCACAGAAATTAATAAAAAGTCACTAAACGATTGAACGGCGTCTCTTATCGCGGTGGGGGGGG
>OHAU01004012.1_pt1 | contig 10744 bp, 12 predicted proteins | sample 1577181 | NCBI WGS metagenome assembly OHAU01 (sample SAMEA3541472, study PRJEB24748) | human gut metagenome | biome: human gut; feature: human-associated habitat; material: faeces | place: China | collected 2012
ACACCAACATCACCGTGGTCAAAGAGCAGGAGCAGCCGGACGGGAACTTCCCGACCTGCCCGTACCCCAACCCGGAGATCAAGGAAGCCATGGCACTGGGCATGGAGTATGCCAAGAAGTGCAATGCCGACCTGCTGCTGGCAACCGACCCCGACTGTGACCGTGTGGGCATCGCTGTCAAGAACAAGGCAGGCGAGTATGAGCTGCTGACCGGCAACCAGACCGGTATGCTGCTGCTGGATTATATTTGCAGCCAGCGTATGAAGCATGGAAAGATGCCCGCTGACCCAGTCATGGTCAAGACGATCGTCACCATGGATATGGGTGAGCAGATCGCTATGCACTATGGTCTGCGCACCATCAATGTGCTGACCGGCTTCAAGTTTATTGGTGAGCAGATCGGCAAGCTGGAAAAGCAGGGCAAGGCAGACAGTTATGTGTTTGGCTTTGAGGAAAGCTACGGCTACCTGACCGGCTCCTACGTCCGCGACAAGGACGGTGTAGACGGTGCATATATGATCTGCGAGATGTTCAGCTACTATGCGACCAAGGGCATCAGCCTGTTGGACAAGTTGGACGAGTTGTACAAGGCTTACGGATACTGCCTCAACACCCTGCACAGCTATGAGTTCGATGGTAGTGCCGGTTTTGCCAAGATGCAGAACATCATGCAGGCATTCCGCGGCGATATCAAGGAGTTTGGCGGCAAGAAGGTCATCAAGCTGCTGGACTACGCGCCGGGTTTGGATGGTTTGCCCAAGTCCGACGTGCTCAAGTTCCTGCTGGAAGATAACTGCTCCATCGTGGTGCGCCCCTCCGGCACTGAGCCCAAGCTCAAGACCTATATCTCTGTCAGTGCAGAGAACAAGGAAGCCGCCGAGAAGGTGGAAGCAGAAATTCGTAAGAGTGCTGAAGAATTCTTGAAGTAAAGATAGAGGAGAAAAAATTATGAATATTATTTTACTTTCCGGTGGTTCTGGTAAGCGTCTTTGGCCCCTTTCCAATGATGTGCGCAGCAAGCAGTTTAGTGACATTGCCATATTTGACACGTGTTTTATCGAAGGATTGTTATGGTGTCGTATCTTATGTTAAAGCAGTTATGCAGTATATGCAAGTTGTGGTTGATTTTGGATTTATTCTTTCAGCGACAAAAGATGTGGTAAATTGTAAAGAGGATAAAAAAAGGCTTAGCTATATAATTGGCGATACAATGGTTGCGAAATTAATTCTGGTATTAGTTTCATTTGTTGCATTGGTAATTATGATATATGCCATTCCAATCCTTAGACCACATGCATTGTACACAATTCTTTCTTTTGTGGTTGTAGCGATGACATGTTTTTTGATGGATTTCTTATTTAGAGGTCTTGAGGAAATGCATGTTATCACTATTAGATATGTATTGATGAGATCTATCGCAGCACTCTTGACTTTTGTATTTGTCAAAAATGACACAGATATGATTTGGATTCCAATTTTAGATATTATAGGAACGTCTGTGGCGATTATTTTAGTTTTTTTTGAAATGCGTAAACGAGATATTAAAATTTGTTTTACAGGCATTAAAAGCGCACTGATAAAACTGAAAGAGTCTGCTATATTTTTCTTATCTAATATGGCAACAACGACATTTACTGCGTTAAATACATTACTTATAGGCATTTATGTGGATGCCGCACAGGTGGCAGAATGGAGTGTTTGTTTGCAAATGGTATCGGCGGTAATGTCAATGTATACACCTATTACAGATGGAATATATCCACATATGGTAAAAAGCAAGGACTGGAAATTAGTAACAAAAACAGCAAAAATATTTATGCCAATAGTGGCGGTGGGATGTATATTCACATTTGTGGTTGCAAAATATGCCTTATTGATAGTTGGTGGAGAAAAATATGTTACAGCAGTACCATTGCTTAGAGCATTTATTCCTCTGCTATTCTTCTCTTTTCCTTCAATACTTTTTGGATGGCCTGCATTGGGAGCTATTGGAAAAGAAAAAGAAACAACGTTCACGACAATTATTACTGCATTTTTGCAGATTGGGGGACTCCTGGCTTTATTATTAATTGGGCAGTTTAATGTAATTGATCTTGCACTTCTTCGCGGATTTACAGAAGCATGTATGTTTGCTATGAGGTATAGATATTGTAGGAGATTTAAAGGAGAATTTGCAATATGAAACAAGCCGCTTTAATAACTTGCCACAATATAAAAAATTATGGTTCTGTTTTTCAAACATATGCTACAACAGTTGTTTTTAAAGAATTTGGATATGATGTTTTAGTAATAGATTATCAACGTCCTGGAACTGATAATGAAGGATTTAGGAAAAAAATATTGAGTGAGTCTCATTTGGCACATAAACCGATTTTAAAATATGTTTTTCCATTGATACTTAAACCATCTTTTGACAGAATGGAGAGAGTATTCGAGAGATTTATTGAATCGTACGTTAAGACGACAGATGAAAAATATCTATCAGAAGATGAATTGGTAAGAAATTGTCCAGATGCAGATTTATATATTTCTGGTAGTGATCAAATTTGGAATAGTGACATAAATGGTAGAATAGAAAGACCATATTATCTTTCCTTTGCTCCGCAAAATAAGAAAAAAATATCTTTTGCCTCTAGTTTTGGAAAAACTAAATTGAGAGATGAAGAGGTTGAAGAAAATAAGAAATTACTTGCACAATATAGTTGGATTTCTACACGAGAACAATCAGGTGCTAATTTAGTTCAAAGTTTGGGATTAAATGCAGATGCTATACTTGATCCAACATTATGGCTAACAAAGGAACAGTGGGAAAAGTTAGAAGAATCAATTAGAGTCCCAGAAAAGTATATACTTGTATATCAGCTTCATCAGAATAGTGAAATGGATAAATATATAGGGATATTACAAGAAAAATATGGGATGCCATGTTTACGAGTGGATTTATACTATCATTATGTTGTAAAAAAAGGAAAACATGTTATTTGCCCGACACCAGGACAACTTATTTCGTTAATAAAAAATGCAAATTACATTGTTTCTGATTCATTTCATATGACAGTGTTTTCGATTATATTTAATAAAAAATTTATTTCTATATATTCACAGAATAGCTTTAATGACCGTATAGCAAATATTTTAAAGTGGCTTAACCTGGAAAGTCGGCACTTAGAACATTATAATGATTTTGCCATACTAGATAAAGATATCGATTATACGGCTGTAAACAAATTGTTGGATGAAAAAAACAAAGAGATGAGAAATTTATTAAATGAGAAAATTCAATTATTGGGATGAGGATAAATATGAAAGTTTTTGCGTTTAGAAATGAAAAAAGAGTGGAAGAAAAATCATCTTCAGGTGGAGCATTTATGGCGGTTATAGATGCTGCCTTCAAATTATGTAAAACGGGGGGGCAGTGAATCAGTAACTATATATGGAGCTGTATTTAATAATGATTTAGAAGTGGTTCATTCCAAGGCTACGACTATTGCTGAATGTGAAAAATTTCATGGTTCTAAATATGTACTCTCATCTATGGGACAAAATTATAAGGAAGTTGAAATTGATTTATTAAGTGGAAAATGTGTTTTGTTTTCAGGAACACCGTGTCAAGTTGCTGCAATTAAGTCTTTTCTTAATAAGAAGCATATCCCGTTAGAAAATTTTTATACAATAGATATAATTTGCCATGGAGCTCCAGGAAAAAAATTATGGGCAGATTATCGCGAATGGATTCAGAAAAAAAATAGAAGCAGTTTGTCTGAGTTTTCGTTTCGGTACAAGAAAGCAAGATGGAAATTATACCCCTGTATGGCGAGATTTGAAAATGGCAAGATGAAAATAAATACACAAGATGTTCGTGTATATACAACACTTTTCTTTACACACTTTTCTCGGTACGTTTCTGAATCCAAAAACAAAGCATAATAAGAAGATAACTGAATCGGAAGAGTTTTCTTTCTTAACTTATCCATTTTATCTTGATAAATGACAGATCCCTTAAGTCCCCATCCACCCGATTTATCTCTAAATCTAAAATCAACTATTTTACCATTAATATTTTTCGCGATGTGTTTTAAGTATTCAGCAAATAGCTTTGCGCTCGGCGTGCCATGGCATATAATATCTACTGTAAATAAGTTATTCTTCTCCCGATTTTTTAAATAACTATTTAATGCGTCTATTTGGCATGGTGTTCCTGAAAATAGTACCACTCTACCTTCTTCCAAATCTTCTTTTACATTTTTGTAAATGCTCCCCATTTTACTCTGAACATATTTTGAACCCTGTAATCTAGTTAAATCATTTTCCGATTGAACACGTACGTGTTCAGGATACAAAACTCCATCCTTATAAGTAAATGCACAGCCGTAGACTCTTCCCCCCTCTTGCAAAATTTTTTTAGCTAAGGCTGCAAATATACCGCCAGATGCTGATTTTAGACATATTTCTCTGTCTGTTACTGTAGCTGCTTCTGCCAACAGCGGTTCATTAAATTCTGTATTTTCATTCTGATAACTACATACCTTTTTGCATTGACCACATTCAACACATAGACTACTATCAATTTGAGGATATAAAAAACCATATTCATCTTCCTGCATTTTGATAGCATTTCTTTTACAAATATTCACACAGGCTTCGCATCCACAGCAATCCGACTTATCTTTATATAATTCAATTCTACCCATAATTTCTCCTTATAAATTCATATGGCAGAATCATTTTCAATTATAGTTGAAACCATTCGTGATATATTCTGCTCAATATAAATCTTATTTTTCCTTTCAAATCATAATGTGCATATTTTTGAGCTATATAATTGAAATCGTGGTTCTTATAATCTTCTCTAAATTCTTCTATTCTCTTTGGTTTTTCAGTAGGAGAGACTAAATTATGCTGATATTTTATAAATTCCCCTGAAGTGCATTCTTCAATTAAACAACGTTCTTGATTTGATAACACCAAATCCCACAATGTTTTTCCCTTTGAGGAATTAACGAGTACAAGACTAACTCCATCTTCTGCCTTTATTTTCCATCTTGCAGAAACAGTCGGCATAACATTCTCAAAACCCCAAAAATCTCCAAGTGTAATATCTCCTTCGCGTTGTATATCGGCATATTTACAACTGTAACAGCATTCACGATACGCCAACTGTTATTCTTGTAAATACGCTGGAAAAAAGAGAATAGGTGATATTACATTGGGCGATTATTGGGGAGTAGAAGATGAGCATCCAGAAATACTTGCAGAAAATGGCGGACGATTCGATAAATCAATGGGAATTTCGTGTGTCCTTATAAATACGAAAAAAGGGCAACAATTATTAGATTGTATAGAAGAGAAAATTGAGAGAGTTCCTAGTTCGTATGAAAAAATTGCAAAAAGGAATAACCAATTAAAATGTCCAAGTTCACATTCTAATGTTCGAGATACAATATTTGAACTGTATAAACAAAAAGGCTATTCAGCGATAGATCAGTGGTATTTTAAACGCCTGGGAATAAAGCGATATGCGTACAAGTTCTGGAATTATATACCACGGAAAGCCCAGATACTTATAAAAAAAATAATATAAATAGAAGGAGTATCTATGAAGGAATTAAATAAAGAGAGAATTATATGGATTGATTATGCAAAAGCAATTGCGATGTTTTTTGTAGTAATTGGCCATGTTGATTCTGGAAATTATTTGACGAATTGGATATATTCTTTCCATATGCCTTTATTTTTCCTGTTATCAGGAATCACTTTAAAAGTATACAGGGGGGGGGTGGAACCAATACGTTCTTAAACTATCAAAACGAATTTTAATACCATATATTGGCTATTCATTATTATATCTTTTATATGATTTGATGCAAGTAGTATTGCTACATAAAGATATTAATTTAATAAAGGCTCTTATAGGAATATTTGTTCAACTTCGTGGGACAGAATATACCGTGGGATTATGGTTCTTACCATTATTATTTATAACGGAAATTTTGGTATATCTAATTGCTGTGCAAAACAAAAAAACTCAAATTGTAATAATGATATTGATTGCTTTAATTGGCTTTTCTTACGCAAGCATTTTTAAACAAGTGCTCCCTTGGGGAATTGATGCAGTACCAATAGCGGCGATATTTGTTTGGCTGGGGTATATATATAAAAATGAAGCTATTTACCAAATTGGAAATTTAAGAAAATATAGCTTCTTTGTTTTATTCCTGGTTCTATTATTTAATATAATTTGTTGTAATTGCAATATAACGATTCTTGGAACAAGTGTTGATATGCATAAGATGCTTTATGGTAATCCCATGATATATTTGTTAGCTGCTATTAATGGTATTATATTTGTTTTGCTTATATGTCAGATGTTTTTAAGTGAATTTAATATGCAATTCCTACAATTTGTAGGCGAAAATACATTACATATATACTGTTTGCATGGGTTAATTCTTCCGTTTTTAAAAAAAGGCTATCACATCTTGGTAAATAGAATAGAAATAGTGGATATATCGGTAGTGCTTCAAGTAATTATTGCTATGATAGCCATGCTAATTTGTATGCTAATTATTGGGGAATTTCAAAAAATCAGCGGAATATTTGGAATGAAGAGGAAACAGTAAAAAATTGTCATTGCGATTACAAGTTCATCTGTAATGTGGCTTATGAAATTATTGTGCGAAGTGCTCCGTGGATGGTTAGCAAGAAAAGATAAACTAGAAAGAGGTGATTGGTAATCAATTGGTACATAAGATCAATAATTCAAGATTTTAGACAACCCGTGTCATACTTGATTCCGGCCATCATCTTGAGTGGATGCATTGTATTTGCTGTTAGCTGGTTATATGGAAAGAAGAGTACAATAAAACATAGAATCCCATTTTCCATTTTCTTAGCGTACATTCTCGTCATTTTCCGCGTAGTTTTTTTATGTAGGGAACCTGGAAGTAGAAAGACTATCAGTTTAGTTTTATTTGAAACATGGGGACATACCTTTCATATGCACGCTATGTTTGTTGAAAACATTATTATGTTTATTCCGTTTGGCGTCTTGCTACCGATACTATTTAGAGAATTCAGAAATGGATGGTTATGTGTGCTGACTGGATTTATTTGCTCTTGTAGCATTGAGATAGTGCAGCATATTACTCAAACTGGATTTTTACAATTGGATGATGTCGTGACAAACATAACGGGTACGCTGTTGGGATGGTTTATATGGCGTGCATGGAAAGTGACCAGAAAAATATGAACACGATGGGACTCAATTGCCATTGCATTAAGGTATGTCCGATAAAAGCAGCACGAGCATAGGAAGGAGAGAGTATGAAAACAACATTACTTATCATGGCAGCCGGTATCGGCAGCCGTTTCGGAACAGGAATTAAGCAGTTGGAGCCAGTGGATGATGCTGGACATATCATTATGGACTACTCAATCCATGATGCGATTGAAGCTGGTTTCAATCATGTAGTATTTATTATCCGTAAGGATATCGAGAAGGAGTTCAAAGAGGTCATCGGTGATCGCATTGCCTCTATTTGCTCCTCTCACAATGTAACTGTAGACTACGCTTTCCAGGATATCAACGATATTCCGGGAGAACTTCCGGCAGGCCGTACAAAGCCGTGGGGAACCGGTCAGGCTGTGCTTGCAGCGAAGGACGTAATTAAAACTCTGTTCATCGTGATCAATGCAGATGATTACTATGGCAAGGAAGGCTTCAAGGCTGTCCATGAGTATCTAGTGAATGGCGGCAAGTCCTGCATGGCTGGTTTCGTTCTGAAGAACACTCTGTCCGATAACGGCGGTGTGACTCGCGGTATCTGCAAGATGGACGAGGATAACAACTTGACTGAGGTTGTGGAGACCAAGAACATCGTGAAGACTGCAGATGGAGCAGAGGCAGACGGAAAAGTGATTGATGTTGATTCTCTGGTTTCTATGAATATGTGGGGATTAACTCCTGATTTTCTGGATGTACTGGAAGAGGGCTTCAAAGAGTTCTTTGAGAAAGAAGTACCGAGCAATCCTCAGAAAGCTGAGTATCTGATCCCAATCTTCATCGGTGAGCTGCTGGAGCAGGGCAAGATGTCTGTGAAGGTTCTGAAGACCAACGACACCTGGTACGGCATGACCTACCATGAGGATGTCGCAGCAGTGAAAGACAGCTTCAAGAAAATGTTGGCGGATGGCGTGTATAAGGCTGATCTATTTGCAGACTTGTGATATAATGGGAGCGGTAGCTCCCCACGCTGCTCGTAATAATCACACACCTCTCCGTGGTGAGCAGCAGGCAACGATCTTATGATCGGCTGAGATGTGAGAAAAGAAATCTGTTAGATTGGAGGGATTTCGTAATGACAAGTCTTGAAATGAGAAATTTGATATTTGAAGCTCTTGCAGAAAAAAATCCAGAAAAGACTCCTTGGAAAAAGACATTTGAAATGTACGGCTATAGGGGAACTGTTTCAGCTCTGCGAGCATTAGTCGAGTATATCGGCATTGAACATGGCGTGATAGAAAAAGTGGTAGAAATCCCGACAATGGCATGGGGAGTTCCGGGTGAATATCCATATTATCTGAGCAATACAAATTTAGATAATGATAATCTGGATTTGTTTAATGAAGAAGTTCATTTGATGACATATCATAATATTTTATCTCCTGGTGCAATTGGTGGTTACGGAGATAGCCTTCCATATTTTCATGTTACGAAATATGGATTGAAATGTATAGAAGAACGCGATATTTTTCCATATGACCCAGACGCCTATATGCAGAAGATTTCTTCGATTTCATCTATTGATGAATGGGAAAAATTCTATATTGAACAAAGTTTAAAATGCTATAATGCAGATGCGTTTGAATCAGCACTTATTATGCTTGGATTGGCTGGTGAGTATTTGGCAACGCAACTTATAGAAAAAATGGAAAGCTTTCTTGCTAATAAAGAACCGACATTACAAGCAACTTATGTAAATGCTTTACAGGGGAAGAATGTGGTTTCGCAGCGGTATGCGGAATATGAAAACATATTGCTAGAAGTTCTTAAGTTGAAAGATGCGACTACAAATCAGATTAAATATCCGACAGTGAAGGGTTTGTCGCCTTCGCTTGATAATGCGGCAAAGGCAATATATGCTACATATTTAAGATTAACTCGCAATGAACTGGCACACCCGTCTGGATTAAAAGTAGACAGAGTGCAATGCCTTTCTTTGATGACAAGCTATATCAAATACTGTGAGACACAGCATAAATATTTGGATTTTTATACTGCGAATTCATGATATTGCCCGTCCCCCAACACAGTGCTATACTTAAACCACTATAAAAGGAAAGAGGTTATCACCTATGCCCAGAACAAAAGGCAGCAAAAACCGTCCCAAAACTACCCGTACCGACTACGCATCTCAGATCGCGGAGAAGCAGGAATCTATCACTTCCCTGACTGCTGAGATTTCATCCATCACCGCAAACATTGACACTTTGAAGGCTGATCTGAAAGAGAAGAAGACTGCTCTGAAGAAGGCCGAAAAAGAAGTGGCATCTCTGGAAGCGAAGAAGGTAAAGGCAGATGCTAAGGCCGCTGAAGAAGCAAAGAAGGCTGAAGCCGAGAGTGTGGTTAAGAGATTATTAGCCAGTGGTATGAGCGCGGACGAGATCCTTGAAAAACTAAAATAATATTTGCCGTGTGGACAAAACTGAACTCCAGGAGTTCACACAGTATTTTTTGAAGACAGCTGTATAGTTTATAACGAAAATAAAAGAAGAACAAAATTTAATGAAATGGAGTGTGACATAAAATGAACTTATCTAAAATACATCACATCGCAATCATCGTATCTGACTACGAAGCCGCAAAGGATTTCTATGTGAACAAACTGAGATTCTCTGTCATCAGAGAGAACTACCGCCCGGAGCGCAAGGACTGGAAGCTGGATCTTCGTGTTAACGAACACACAGAGCTGGAGATTTTTGCAGAAGAAAACCCGCCGAAGCGTGTGAACCGCCCGGAGGCCTGTGGCCTACGTCACCTTGCGTTCTGCGTTGATAGCGTGGAACAGACGGTGAATGAGCTGGCAGAGGTCGGGATTGAATGCGAGCCAATCCGCGTGGATGATTACACCGGCAAGAAGATGACTTTCTTCCACGACCCGGATGGACTGCCGCTGGAGCTGCATGAGTAAAATGAAGAAAACAAGAAAACCAGGCGGTGGCCGGAAGAAGTTGAAGCCAGAGTACGATGCCGGGAAAAATCTGAAAGAGCAGCTGGATGCTGCTGTGGTACTTTATAATTCTGAGATGTCCTTGCAGGCCATTGGCGAAGAACTGGGATTAAATCCCATCAAGGTACGGAAGCTGCTCATCACGGCTGGTGTGTATGAATCGGAAGTGGCGGAAAAAGTAAAAAACACTTTTGAAGAATACCGAGAAACGCAAGATTACAAAACCTCCATCCTCTCAACATCCTCTACTCTTCAGCTTTCCAAAGCCTCCGTCACTTCGTACCTGCCTTATAAAAAAGGCGTGTACTTCCCAAGTACAGAGAAAGAAAAGATCAGTGTCGGAGCAGGGCGGCAGAGAAGATACAGAGCAATGAAGCTGTGGAGGGCTCATCCGACAGAAGAAAACTTTTGGGGAGTGGTTTTGGCTTATGCTGGTGTGAAATTCAAAACTTACTCCGGGTTGCCATTCTCTTACGAAATTAAAAAAGGCAGGAACGGTGAGTACACAAAAGAGC
>OHAU01004015.1_pt1 | contig 10737 bp, 12 predicted proteins | sample 1577181 | NCBI WGS metagenome assembly OHAU01 (sample SAMEA3541472, study PRJEB24748) | human gut metagenome | biome: human gut; feature: human-associated habitat; material: faeces | place: China | collected 2012
ATCATGATCGCCATTCGCCGTTCGCGCTGAACAAGCATTGCTTGCTCCCGCTCACTAACGCTCATTATATCATATTTGCATCTGCATCGACTTTTTTCACTGTCATATTTTTATTTTTCCTATTTTATGCTCCAATTACTGGTCCATGCCAAAATAGCTGAGCATCCCTTCATAAATACCTCTTGCGAATTCCGGCTGCATGGTCTCAAGTTTCTCTGCATCCCCTGCATTGGTCAGATAAGCCAGTTCCACCAGAACCGCCGGCATGTTAGTTCTTCTGAGCACATACAGCGACGGGTTTGCCCGAACGCCATTATCTTTGGTTCCCACAATATTAACAACGGCATTTAATATGTGCTGTGCCAGATAATAGGACTGAGTATATTTGCGGTAAACATAGACCTCTGTCCCATTAATAGCAGGATCTGTATTGGCATTAGCATGAATACTAACAAAATAATCTGCCGGCCATGCATTTGCCGCTCGCACCCTTGCCGCCAGACTTGTCGCATTGCTGGTCCCCAGACGTTCTTCCGGGGTATTCCGTGACAGACGGACTTCAAAACGTTCATCCGCCCGCAAAAGCGCTGCCAGTTCTTTCCCCACATGATAAGTAATATCCTGCTCTTTCAGCCCAAAGCCCTCCGCGCCGGTATTCGGGCCCGAAGGATTATGTCCCTGATCAATAAATATCTTTATGGCCATCTGTTATACCCACCATTCCAAATTCATATATCAGCATATGCATCAGATACTTTCTGTGTGCATTGACATCAGACAGCGTGAATGTTACTCTAAACATCAGGAGATATATTTCAAGGAAAAAGAGGTTTTAACCAATGAGTAATTTTATGTTCAGCCTGAATGCAACACTGCCGGTCTTTCTGGTTATTGTTCTTGGCTGGTTTTTAATGCAGAAAAAGATGTTCAACGAGAATTTTGTTGATATCATCAACAAGTTTGTCTTCAAGGTATCATTGCCCGTCCTGCTGTTCAAAGACATTGCCACCACACCGATCAGAGATGCTTTCGACCCGAAATTTGTCATTTTCTGTATGATTGGCACCACCATCATGTTTATGGGCATCTGGGCATTGACAAGTATCTTTATGAAAGACAAGTCTATGGTGGGCGCTTTCACCCAGGCCTCCGCCCGGGGCAGCGCCGCCGTTCTCGGCATTGCCTTTGTCCAGAATATCTATGGCAATTCCGGTATGACACCGCTGATGATCGTTTCTGCCGTACCTCTGTACAATATTTATTCCGTCATCATTCTGACGTTTTGCGCCAACAATCAGGATCACTCAGACAAAGCGGCCACTCACGGCCTGGGTCCTGTAGCACAAGCATTGGATATCCATCGGCAATCCGATCATTCTCGGCATCGCCGCAGGTGTGCCATTTTCTCTGCTGAATATCGAGCTACCGCCTCTGGTATTAAAAACAGTGACAAATGTTGCCCAGACAGCCACGCCGATGGCACTGCTTGCTGTAGGTGCCGGTTTTGAAGGCCGCAAAGCCATCAAGAAACTGAAACCGACCATGATCGCCACCTTTATCAAACTGGTGGCCCTACCGGCCATCTATTTTCCATTTGCCATTGCCATGGGCTTCCGCGAAAGTGCTCTGGTGGCCATCCTCATTATGGTTGGTTCTCCGACAACGGTTACCTGTTACATCATGGCCAAAAACATGGGCAATGACGGTGTTTTGTCCTCCAGTATCATTGTCATGGCAACTCTGTTGTCCTCCGTCACACTGACTTTCTGGATCTTCCTTTTAAAAAGCATGGGACTGATCTGAATTTGAAAATTTTTCCGTACATAATGAAACGGCCACTGCGCACAATAGATACGTAAACATTGTAATGATTCCTTCACAGCATGGCAAATAATGCCTTTGAAGCATTCAATCTGTAATGTTTCGTGTGATATTTTCATTACATGTAATTTTTCACAGGAGGTCACACTATGGACGAATTATCAGTATTGGATTTGCAGAATCTCCGCCATCTCATCGGCGGCTACGAAACCTCTCACAAGAAAATGATGGAATATGCTTCCGGCGCTTCCGATCCTCAGATCAAGCAGTTTTTCCAGAAATCTGCCCAGTCGGCCATGCAGAACAAACAGCAGCTCATGCAGTTTTTCCATTAAAGGAGGTTTTTGAAAATGATCGATGAAAAAACAATGGTTGCCGACACACTGGCCGGCATCAATGGCGAATTAACACGATTTGGTGAAATGATTCCGCAAACAGAAAACAAACAGCTGAAACAGACATTAAAACAGCTTAGAAATGCCTGCGAGACTTCCCAGGAAGAAATCTATCAGCTGGCAAGAGCCCATCAGTATTATGTGCCGGCTGAAAAGGCCAGCACTCAGGAAATCCAACATGTAAAGAATATTCTGACACAGGGATAATCTAATCTCATCCTGATCATTCCAAATCCTGCCGTGCTGTAAAAAAAGCTCCGAAACTCAGGTGCGCAGTCATCCAACACCTGTCTTCGGAGCTTTTCTTTTTCTTTCTGTCTGATCAGACTGTTTTATCTTTTGAAGCTTAATTTCTTTAAACGCGCTGTAACGGACGTACATCTACGCGATTATCATTCATGGTTGTTGCCGCACCGATATCTGACAGTCTGCCATGGGTCAGTGTATTAAACCCGCTGCCGTTCTGCGTCTGATGGCCGGCAAAAATTCCTTCAGATACCGCATTGCCCGCGGCCACCCGGTCATCTACCCGGGCTGTAAACTGCACTTCACCCAGCTCATTAAAGGCCATCACCGGCATACCGTCTGTGATCTGCCGTGTACCAGCATCCTCCGGATTCAGCCACAGCGTCATTTCCTTGCGGGATGCCATCAGATGCTCTCTGTCAAGGAATGTAGAGTTAAGACTCCACACACTTGGGGCGGCCACCAGATGCAGCGGATAGTCCTGACATTTTCCGCTGTAACCTGCCGTATAATGCGGCATCGGTTCTGCCAGTTTCTCATTGACGATCAGCATTTTGCCGGTTTCAGTGCCAAAGGCCAGATGATCTGAAAATGGCAACGCAATAGAACCGCCCTGTCGGAGCGTTTTCTTCGCCTCATCGGAAGTCTCTGCAATCGCCCTGGTCGGATGACTCAGCAAAATATCCAGCATCTCATTCTCTGACCGGTCAAAATAATCATCCGCATACCCCATGCCTTTTGCCAGAAGGCAGAATGTATCCCAGTTGCTCCTGCATTCTCCCGGTGCATCCACCAGTTTACGGCCTGTACTCAGGGTACAATACCCATAAGCCCGATAAATATCCGTCTGTTCCACAGAAAATGTGGCCGGCAGTACAATATCCGCATATCGGGCAGTATCTGTCATAAAGCGTTCATGCACAACGGTAAATAAATCTTCCCGTTCAAGTCCCCGGATAATCAGCTGCTGATCACTGACTGTATTGGCCGGATTGCATCCATACACATAAAATCCCCGAACTGCCTCTTTGCCTTCCATGGCAAGGGCCTGCCCGATCTGATTGATATTGATCTTTCTTGCCGGCTTCTTTCGGAAATCCGGACGGGTGATCAGCGATTTATTCACATAATCCGTATCAATCGGCGTACAGCCACATAATCCGCCGCCAGGATGCTGCCATGCCCCGGTCAGCGCAGATAAAATCGTAATCAGACGCACCGTCATACCGCCATTGCCGTGGCGGGAATTGCCGCTGCCCAGTATAATGGCCGGTGCCTTGGCCTGACCAAATTCTCTGGCCAGCTGCCGGATCACTTCTGCCGGAATACCGGTTTCACTCTCAGCCCATTCCGGGGTATAGGCATCCAGTGTCTCTGCAAATGCCGGATATCCACTGGTATACTTCTCCACAAAAGATTTATCCACCAAATGTTCATTCTTAAGCACATGCATCATGGATAAAGCCAGTGCCCCGTCTGTTCCCGCCTTTATGGTGATCACCTGGTCACAGTACGCTGCCGTCGGGTTCGGATACACATCGATCAATATTTTCTTCTTATGTCTGTTGGCCGGTTTCTGCAGATCCGCCAGAGTCTGAAGTCTTGTGGCTGCCATATTACAGCTCCAGATCAAATACAGATCACTGTCGTTTAACTCTGTCGGCTCAAGACATCCGGTTTTGCCCACAACCGCATCATAGCCGGCACCTTTTGCCGATGAACACAGTGTTTTGACAAGTTCCGACGCACCCATGCGATTAAAAAAAGCATCTCCGCAGTTACGCTGAATATCGCTCATGACGCCGGAATAGACACAGGGTAAAATCGCCTCGGCCCCCCATTTCTCTATGATTGCTTTAAACTGATCTGTAATCTCCCTTACTGCCTCGTCCCAACTAATGGGCTCAAACTTTGCTTCACCCTTTCTGCCCACACGACGCAGAGGTGTCCTCAGCCTGTCTACTGAATAAATATCCTGCTCATAGTGCTGCATCTTGCGGCAAATGCCGTTCTTTGACACCGGATGTGTCTTATCATTCTTCACTTTGATCAATCTGCCGTCTTCAATCTCTGCCTCAAGTCCACAGGTGGAAGGGCAGTCATACGGGCAGGACATTTTATGAATTGTTGTCGCCATCTTATATCCGTCCTTTATCATCTATATCTATTTCTTAAAACGTCTCTTGCCGGTAAATTCTTCAACGGTGATCTTCAGAATTTCAACCGCCAGTGTATGCTTCGCTTCCATCACAAAATCTTCCCCTGTCTGGTGCTTCATCAGCAGTTCCAGGGCTTTAATCTTCTCATCCACATCCGTAATGATCTCACAATGTCCCCGGCCCACAACACTTGCATACCGGAAATTGTAAGCACAGGCATACTTTGCCGGGATCATTTCATGATCATAATCCATTTCAAAGCAAACATGATCGTCCTTCCGAAGCAGATCCAGTTTCTTTCCTTCTTTGGCACTATGAAGATAAATGATCAGCTGTCCGTCCTCATAACTGTAAGCAAAATTCATCGCCAGCAGATACGGCCATTCGCCATCCATCATCGCAATATGACACACTTTGCAGTGGTCGATAATATCAATGATTTCATTCACATCGGTTACTTCTCTATCCGCTCTTCGCATTTCATCGCCCTCCCGGATTCCTATCAATTCTTTTAGTTATTTTATAAATTCAATTTATCACTGCTTATAAAAATAATAGTACCACGAAGCCTTGTTAATTGCAAAACAATTAGAGACATTCAAAAAAGTCTATAGTATAATAAAATTATGTGGTATACAAAGGAGGAACTTTATGTTACGCGAAATAGCCAATGATTTTTATATGAATCAGAATTACAATTGCGGTGAATGTATCCTGCGGGCAGCCAATAAGGCCTATGATCTTGGCCTTGATGAACGTGGATTAAAGCTGGCTTCAGGATTTGGTGCTGGCATGGGCTGCGGCAATACATGCGGTGCCCTTTCTGCTGCTATGTCTGTCCTTAGCCTGCTGTTCTGTGGTGATAAAGCCCATGAGACAGAGGGATTTAAAGAACTCTGCGCAGCCTATGTTGAGACTTTTAAGACTGCCCTTGGCAGTGACAACTGTGAAGAACTGAAGAAGCGTTACCGTTATCCGGAAGAAGACGAACGTCGTTGTCTCATCACGGTTGAAAAAGCAGCCGATGTTCTGGAGGCATTTGTTGCATCCCATCAGAGTGAACCTGCTTCCGATGCACCGTCTGAGGCACCTGTCAGTGCGGATGAGATTAAACGACTGAAAGGCCTTGGCTTTTTAAATAATAAAGGAACAAACAGATTCAACGCTCGTGTCGTTACCGGCAACGGACGGATCACAACTGCCCAGGCGAGATGTATTGCCGATGCTGCAGCCCTTTACGGCAGCGGCCAGATCACGATGACAACCCGTCTCTCACAGGAAGTCATCGGGGTCGAATACGACAAGATTCCTGATTTTATCGCTTATCTTGCCAAAGAAGGACTTGAAACCGGCGGTACAGGTGCCAAAATCCGTCCTGTAGTCTCCTGTAAAGGTACCACCTGTCAGTACGGACTGATTGATACATATGCTTTATCTGAGAAAATCCATCACCTTTTCTACAAAGGTTACCGCGGCTTAACACTTCCACACAAGTTCAAGATTGCCGTTGGCGGATGTCCGAACAACTGTGTCAAACCATCTCTGAACGACTTTGGTATTTATGGTCAGCGTGTCCCGCAGCCGAATACGGAACTGTGCAAGGGCTGTAAGAAATGTCAGCTTGAAGCCGCCTGTCCGATCAGTCTGCCGAAAGTTGTTGATGGCAAGGTATTTATTGACCCTGACAAATGCAACCGCTGCGGACGCTGTCTCCATAAGTGTCCATTCCATGTGAATGAGGATTATATCGCCGGTTATTCCATCGTCATCGGCGGACGCTGGGGCAAGAAAGTAGCTATGGGCCAGCGGATTCCTAAGATTTTCACAACCGAGGAAGAAGTTCTGGCCACCCTTGAGAAGACCGTCCTCTTCTTTGCAGAACAAGGCCAGAAAGGGGAACGTCTCTCCGATACCATCCATCGCATCGGTTTTGAGAAAGTGACCAAAGAGCTGCTCAGTGATGATATCCTCAGCAGAAAGGACACCATTGTGGGCGATGCACTGAAATAAATCTCTGTATCAGCCCTTCTGCTGTATATGAATAATGCTTTGACAAGAACAATAAAGACTCCTTTTCATATGATATATCAGGAAACGTGATTTCCCAGTACACTCATTTGAAAGGAGTCTTATTTATGCCTACTTTTTCCAATCAGGCACAACTTTCCTATAATGGCATCACAGCCAATTCCAATATCGCTTACGGTCAGATTCTGGAAGTGTTAGCTGCATCGAAAACAGCGCTTTCTGACACCTATGCCTCCGGAGACCGTATCACTTATATTTTCAGTATTGTCAATTCCGGCACAACAGCCTTTAGCGATTTGACCGTCAATGACAATCTCGGTGCTTACAGCTTTACAACGGATACCCCGGAAACTATCACCCTGTACCCACTCACTTACATTCCGAATTCCATGCAGCTGCTTATTAACGGCACTTTGCAGCCTGCACCGACCGTCACCGCCGCAGATGGCATCACAATAACCGGTGTCTCTATTCCGTCCGGCGGCAATGCTGCATTTATCTACCAGGCTGATATCAATGATTATGCGCCCCTTGCTGCAGCGGACAACGTGATAAACACTGTCCGTGTCACCGGCGCCCAACTGGCTGCACCGCTGACAGCCACGCACACAATTTCAACAGCCACTGTGCCTAAGCTGTCCATTGTCAAAGGTATCTGTCCTGCTCAAGTTGCTGAAAACGGCCGCATCACTTATACTTTTGGTATTCAGAATTATGGCAATACCGCCACCACCGATGATGATCTGGTTCAGATTACAGACACATTTACACCGATTCTTTCGGATATCTCCGTCACCTACAATGGAACAGTTCTGCCGACATCAAACTACAGCTACAATCAGACAACCGGTGTTTTCTCCACCAACGCAGGTGTCATCAATATACCGGCCGCCACATATGTACAAAACCAGACAACCGGCGCCTATACACTGACCCCAGGCACAGCGACGGTAACTGTGACCGGCAATATTTAAAATACACCACTAACCCTTATTAATCTACAGATTCAGAGGCTGGGTCTTTCCCAGTCTCTGACATTTAGCTGTTGATCTGTTGCTGAATCCTGGCCAGCACCTTTGTTTGCTTCATTGTCATTGTGATCACGATGGCCATGATCGTGCCGCCAACAGTACTAATCAGAAATGGTACAACAAAGGTGAATAAAGCTGCCGTCTGATTGCCCATCAGCACTGCGGCAATCGGATAAGACAGCATGCCGCCGATAATGCCTGTACCGACCACTTCGCCGATATAAGCTGCCGGCAGCTTTTTCATCCACTTGTACAACAGACCGGATAATAGAGCTCCGCACATGCTTCCCGGAAAGGCCAGAAGTGTTCCAAGTCCCAGAATATTACGAATCAATGCTGCCAGAAAGGCTGCCGCCAGTCCATACCATGGGCCTAATAAAATGGCACACATGACATTCACCAGATGCTGAATCGGTGAACATCTCGACCCCAGAACAGGAAATGAAAATAAGCTGCCTGCAACAGCAATGGCCGCAAAAAAGGCGGTTAGTGTCAATTTTTTGATATTCATAACGCTTTTCCTCTCTTTTATACACTAAAAATAGCTGTCCTGACATCCGTCGACAGCTATTTCTATAAAATAACCGGATTTCCTGTATATTATACCTTTGCCGCAATCGTTTGTAAATAAAGCACCAAAATTTTTCTTCTATTCTGCCTTTACGATCTCGTCATACATTTCCAAAAGATCTCTGACCAATCAGTTCACGGATTTCGTAATTGTCCCATATCGATCCGTATTTATGCATAGAAAGCTTCCATTGTCATTGCATATCTGTATCCATTTTTAAGATGTTGTTATAACTATCTGACAATCCCGGTATAATCCTGCGGTATCATTGTATTTTCTATAGTATTGCTGCTCAAATCATGATACATATGGTTGTCCAATGCAGCAATCCATATCGTATTGCTGTCCTCCTCAAAAAGATTCCTGGCTGTATAGAGCATTTCCCCGCTATACACATCATCAGCAGACACATAGATTCCAATGGAATCATCCCCCAAATACTGCGGCAATTCCGTCTTATGTACCAGTCCGGTGGTTTCCTCGAGATTCCCATAAAACACATCTGTCTTTGCTATCATGCCGTCCAACATACTTTTGTCATCACAGATTACTCTGCCAACGGCACTTACAACACGGATGGAGAACGGCTCATTGCCAATACCAGCATCGAAGTGCCGGACGGAAGTGTGTTTTATATCGGGAATAAACAGACTTCTTTCAGACTTTCTGCAGACATAAAGCAATAACAGCCGGAACGTATTGAACTGAATGGTCCAATACATTCCGGCTGCTTTATCTTTTTGCTTGTATATGTGACATTTTCAAAGTTTTAATCGGCAACTTTCTGCTCTAAAGCAAGTCCAATTAATCGATCTGTCTGATCTGCCATGAACAACGGAATATTCAGCATATCATCATCCAATTTTAGATTATCCAGAGAAAAACGCACACGAAGCTTTACTTTATCCGGGAAAATCTCCTTAAATTTCTTCAGACTCTTGCTGGATATATTAGCTTCAGATTTAACCTCAACAGGAAAAATATCATTTTCTCGCTGAATCAGGAAATCCACTTCATAAGGAGGATTACTCTGTGACCAATAACGCGGCGTCACTTCAAATTGTGTAATTAAAGTTTGAAGTACAAAATTCTCCGTTAATGCCCCTTTGAACTCCGTGAACAAACGATTTCCGTCACCAAAAGCTGTAGGCGCTAACTTTGCCAGACGCCGAAGCAGACCAACATCTACAAGATAAATCTTAAAGGCTGACAGATCATCGTAAGCTGCCACAGGAAGACCAGGAGCAGAACTACGGTAAATTTTATGAACAAGCCGAGCATCAACCAACCACTGTAATGCATCCTCATATTCACGAGCCCTTGCCCCTTCTTTGATAACTTTGTAAAGAAATTTCTTATTCTCTCGTGCCAACTGCGAAGGAATAGACTTCCAAATCATAGAGATTTTTGGAAGTTCCTTGATATCCGGGTGCTTTGCGAAATCACGCTCATAGGCACTAATGATATTTGACAAAGCTTCCTGCATAGCAGATACATCTCGTGCTTCCGTCCACATCAGAACAGATTCTGGCATACCGCCTGTAATGTAATACATCTTTAATTTCTCATACAAAGGATTAAAGAATGCATCAGGAATCGGCTCAATGGCATCTACACTTTCCAGATATACAGCAAGGTTTTCGTCACCATTAGCAATTAAAAACTCCGAAAAAATCATAGGATTAATTTGCATAAAGTTAACTTTGCCAACAGGAAAAGATGAAGGCTTTGCCAAAGCAATACCTAAAAGTGAACCTGCACAGGCAATGTGATACTGCGGAGCATTCTCACAGAAATATTTCATAGAATTAATAACCTTCGGACAGTCCTGCACCTCATCAAAGATAATAAGTGTCTTTTCTGGCACGATCTTCTGACCACTTGCCAGCATCAAATTCTGTAAGATACGGCTAACATCCTTAGTCGTCTCGAAGAACTGTTTATATTCTTCATTTTCATCAAAGTTAAAATATGCCGTATTCTCATAATAGCATCTTCCAAACTCCTTCAGAATCCATGTCTTTCCCACCTGTCTTACACCTTTCAGAATCAAAGGTTTACGATAGGGAGAGTTCTTCCACTCCAGTAATTCTTTTAAAATAAACCGTTCCATGCGCTCACCTCTCACATAATTATTATTGTTTTAGTGTATTACGATCACATTATTATTAATATTTTAGTGTACAGTAATCACATTATTATTATATTTTGAAGTTAAAAAAAATACAACCCTTATTATAAAATTATATTTCTCTTCTAAAAACATATGCAGACAAAAATACCTTCTGATAGTCACTGCCTCATATGACTATCAAAAGGTATTTTTATCTTACTTTGTAAGATTCTCTCCATGCAGTTTGTATTCCAGCTACAATAAGTAACCTTAACTTTTTCACGCGTAGTAGACAAATAGTAGACAAACCTTAAAATATAAAGTGTACCCTTTGTCAAGGACACTATGACTTTTTCCTTTTCAGATTTCTATT
>OHAU01004019.1_pt1 | contig 10721 bp, 8 predicted proteins | sample 1577181 | NCBI WGS metagenome assembly OHAU01 (sample SAMEA3541472, study PRJEB24748) | human gut metagenome | biome: human gut; feature: human-associated habitat; material: faeces | place: China | collected 2012
AAACCCCCCCCAGCCGATCCGCAAGGATCTACTGAGCGGCGTTTTTGTCGTTCAAGAAATCAGAACTGCATCAGTTCTGCTTCTTTGTCTGCCAGCGCCGCTTCAATTTTCTTGATTGCAGCATCAGTCAGTTTCTGTACATCGTCCTGAGAACGGCGATCGTCGTCTTCGCTGATCTCTTTATCTTTCAACAGTGCTTTCACTTTGTCGTTCGCGTCACGACGCACGTTACGTACTGCAACACGCGCTTGTTCTGCTTCACCACGAACGATTTTGGTCAGATCTTTACGACGTTCTTCCGTCAGCGGCGGCAGCGGAACACGGATGTCGCTACCCGCAGAGTTCGGGTTCAGGCCAAGATCGGACGCCATAATCGCTTTTTCAACGGCCGGAGACATTGAACGATCAAACACGTTGATTTTCAGAGTACGGGAATCTTCTACCGTTACGCTTGCCAGCTGACGCAGCGGCGTCGGCGTGCCGTAATATTCCACGACAATGCCATCCAGCAGGCTGGGAGAAGCACGACCCGTGCGTATTTTGCTGATTTGGGTTTTGAACGCTTCTACGCATTTATCCATGCGTACTTCAGCATCTTTTCTGATATCGCTAATCACGTTACGAATCCTTGAAAACTTGTCTCAGTCAGACCAGACAGTCACACACAGTGGAAGTGTGCTAAGTATAGCCCTGATTAAACATATTACGGGTAAGATCCCCCGCGATACTTACGCGGAATCTTACCCTTATTTATCCATCACGGGAATTATTCCGTGATTAAAGTCCCTTCTTTTTCACCCATTACCACACGGCGCAGCGCACCCGGTTTGTTCATATTGAAAACACGAATCGGTAATTTATGGTCACGAGCAAGCGTGAAGGCCGCCAGGTCCATGACTTTCAGCTCTTTTTCCAGCACTTCGCTGTAAGTCAGTTGCTCGTACATTGTTGCTGTTTGATCTTTCGCCGGATCAGCGGTAAACACGCCGTCAACTTTGGTTGCTTTCAGCACCACATCGGCTTCAATTTCGATACCACGCAGGCAAGCTGCTGAGTCGGTGGTAAAGAACGGGTTACCTGTACCGGCGGAGAGGATCACCACACGGTTGTTGCGCAACAGGCTGATAGCTTCTGCCCAGCTGTAGCTGTCGCACACGCCATTCAATGGAATAGCGGACATCAGACGAGCGTTCACATAGGCGCGGTGCAGTGCATCACGCATTGCCAGGCCGTTCATTACGGTCGCCAGCATCCCCATGTGGTCGCCCACAACGCGGTTCATACCCGCTTTCGCCAGACCAGCGCCACGGAACAGGTTACCCCCACCAATCACCACACCAACCTGAATACCCAGTTCAACCAGTTCTTTGATTTCCTGAGCCATACGATCCAGTATGCTTGCATCAATACCGAAGCCTTCAGTGCCCTGCAGAGCTTCGCCACTCAACTTAAGCAGAATGCGTTTATAGACGGGTTTTGCATTGGTAGCCATGTTTCTTTCCTGAGACTGTCAACGATTGAAATGAATTAATACTAGCGACATTGTACGTCGCTTTTCAGCGCAGCCCCACAAGGGTTAGCTGAATTTACAAGATGGGCACAAAAAGAAGCCGCCCTCAGGCGGCTCCTTTTTGATAATTAAGACTGCTTGGACATCGCAGCAACTTCTGCTGCAAAGTCAGTCTCAACTTTCTCGATGCCTTCACCCACTTCGAAGCGGATAAAGCCAGTCACTTCAGCGTTATGCTCTTTCAGCAGCTGACCAACAGTTTTGCTTGGTTCCATAACGAACGGCTGACCGGTCAGAGAAACTTCGCCGGTGAATTTCTTCATGCGGCCTTCAACCATTTTCTCTGCGATTTCTTTCGGCTTACCAGACTGCATCGCGATATCCAGCTGTACCTGGTATTCTTTTTCTACCACTTCAGCGGATACGTCTTCTGGTTTGATGAATTCTGGCTTGCTTGCAGCAACGTGCATAGCGATGTGTTTAACCAGCTCTTCGTCAGCGCCTTTAGCAGCAACCAGAACGCCGATACGCGCACCGTGCTGATAAGAACCCAGAACGTCGCCTTCCAGCGCAGCAACGCGGCGAATGTTGATGTTTTCACCAATTTTCGCTACCAGCGCAACACGTTCTTCTTCGAACTGTGCTTTCAGAACTTCAACGTCAGTGATTTTGCCAGCAACAGCTGCGTCCAGAACTTTGTCTGCGAACGCCTGGAAACCAGCGTCTTTTGCAACGAAGTCAGTCTGGCAGTTAACTTCCAGAATGATGCCGTAGTTGCCGTCGATTTTGGTTTTGATCACGCCGTCAGCAGCAACGTTGCCTGCTTTTTTCGCTGCTTTAATAGCACCGGACTTACGCATGTTTTCGATTGCCAGCTCGATGTCGCCGTTAGCTTCAGTCAGTGCTTTTTTGCAATCCATCATGCCTGCGCCAGTACGCTCACGCAGCTCTTTTACCAGGGATGCGGTAATTTCAGCCATTCTAAAATCCTCGGAGATGTGATCTGCCCGGCATTAAACCGCACAGATATAAAAGTGAAAAAGGGGGCCATATGCAGGCCCCCTAACCAAACGTGTACTACCTGGTCTATAAGGGCTCGTACGAGCGTGCCTTATTACTCAGCTTCTACGAAGCTTTCTTCCGCCTGGGAAGCCAGATCCTGAGAACGGCCTTCACGTACGGTTGCAGCAACAGCGCCCAGGTACAGGGTCACAGCACGGATTGCGTCGTCGTTACCCGGGATAACGAAGTCAACACCGTCCGGATCAGAGTTGGTATCAACGATAGCAAATACTGGAATACCCAGGTTGTTTGCTTCTTTGATAGCAATGTGTTCGTGGTCAGCATCGATTACAAACAGAGCGTCCGGCAGACCGCCCATGTCTTTGATACCGCCCAGGCTGTTTTCCAGTTTCTCCAGCTCACGAGTGCGCATCAGCGCTTCTTTCTTGGTCAGCTTGTCGAAAGTACCGTCCTGAGACTGAGTTTCCAGGTCTTTCAGACGTTTGATGGACTGACGAACGGTTTTCCAGTTAGTCAGCATACCGCCCAGCCAGCGATGGTTCACGAAGAACTGGTCGCAGCTCAGAGCAGCGTCTTTCACCGCTTCGCTTGCAGCGCGTTTAGTACCAACGAAAAGGATTTTACCTTTGCGAGAAGCAATCTTGTTCAGTTCAGCCAGAGCTTCGTTGAACATCGGTACAGTTTTCTCAAGGTTGATGATGTGAACTTTGTTACGCGCACCGAAGATGAACGGCTTCATTTTCGGGTTCCAGTAACGGGTCTGGTGACCGAAGTGAACACCAGCCTTGAGCATGTCGCGCATGGAAACAGTTGCCATGATTAAAACCTCTATATAAAAGTTGGGGTTATGCCTCCACGTATCCCATATTACCGACCCCAAAGGGCACCCCGGAATATGTGCCGATACGTGTGTGTTGTTACACAAAGTGAGATTGTCGCTTCCGTCCAGTCTGTGTATACGAAATGGATCGGAAGTCCGGCGCGCTTTATACCACAAATACGTCGTGGACACCAATAATTGTTGGCGCTGTGTACAGCATCAGACGTTGAATTTTCTATTATAGAAAACCTTCAGTGGCACGTTTGGCGAAATTCAGAATGATTCTCAATTTGCCCGGGTGTGATACCATTGACGGCACTTACATATATATTGTCGGTATCACCGACGCTGATGGACAGAATTAATGGCTATCTCAATCAAGACCCCAGAAGATATCGAAAAAATGCGCGTCGCTGGCCGACTGGCTGCCGAAGTGCTGGAGATGATCGAACCGTATGTTAAACCGGGCGTCAGCACCGGCGAGCTGGATCGCATCTGTAATGATTACATTGTTAATGAACAACACGCGGTTTCTGCCTGCCTCGGCTATCACGGCTATCCGAAATCCGTTTGCATCTCTATTAATGAAGTGGTGTGCCACGGTATCCCGGACGACGCCAAGCTGCTGAAAGATGGCGATATCGTTAACATTGATGTCACCGTAATCAAAGATGGTTTCCACGGCGATACCTCGAAAATGTTTATCGTCGGTAAGCCGACCATCATGGGCGAACGTCTGTGCCGCATCACGCAAGAAAGCCTGTACCTGGCGCTACGCATGGTAAAACCAGGCATTAATCTGCGCGAAATCGGTGCGGCAATTCAGAAATTTGTCGAAGCAGAAGGCTTCTCCGTCGTTCGTGAATATTGCGGACACGGTATTGGTCGCGGCTTCCACGAAGAACCGCAGGTGCTGCACTATGACTCCCGTGAAACCAACGTCGTACTGAAACCTGGGATGACGTTCACCATCGAGCCAATGGTCAACGCGGGTAAAAAAGAGATCCGCACCATGAAAGATGGCTGGACGGTAAAAACCAAAGATCGCAGCTTGTCTGCACAATATGAGCATACTATTGTGGTGACTGATAACGGCTGCGAAATTCTGACGCTACGCAAGGATGACACCATCCCGGCGATAATCTCGCACGACGAATAAGATGAAGCCGGCGAATGCCGGCTTTTTTAATGCGATAATTTAATCTTATGGGTGGCGCACAATGAATACCCTTCCAGAACAGTACGCAAACACCGCTCTCCCCACCCTGCACGGTCAACCGCAAAATCCATGCGCCTGGCCCCGTGATGAATTAACCGTCGGTGGGATAAAAGCCCATATCGATACTTTCCAGCGTTGGCTGGGTGATGCCTTTGACAATGGTATCTCCGCAGAACAGTTGATTGAGGCGCGTACCGAGTTTATCGACCAGCTTCTTCAACGATTATGGATTGAAGCGGGATTCAGCCAGATTGCCGACCTGGCATTGGTCGCCGTCGGTGGCTACGGTCGTGGCGAGCTGCATCCACTTTCTGACATCGATTTACTGATTTTAAGCCGTAAAAAGCTCCCGGACGATCAGGCGCAAAAAGTGGGCGAGCTGTTAACGCTGCTCTGGGATGTAAAGCTGGAAGTGGGTCATAGCGTGCGCACGCTTGAAGAGTGCATGCTGGAAGGGTTATCGGATTTAACCGTCGCCACCAATTTAATCGAATCCCGCTTATTAATTGGCGATGTTGCGCTGTTCCTCGAACTGCAAAAACATATTTTTAGCGAAGGATTCTGGCCTTCCGACAAGTTCTACGCGGCGAAAGTTGAAGAACAGAACCAGCGCCATCAGCGTTACCACGGCACCAGCTACAACCTTGAACCAGACATCAAAAGTAGCCCCGGCGGCTTGCGCGATATCCACACTCTGCAATGGGTGGCCCGCCGTCATTTTGGCGCAACATCGCTGGATGAAATGGTAGGGTTTGGCTTCTTAACCTCTGCGGAGCGAGCGGAATTAAACGAATGCCTGCATATATTGTGGCGCATTCGCTTTGCCCTGCATCTGGTCGTCAGCCGTTACGATAATCGCCTGTTATTCGATCGCCAGCTTAGCGTCGCCCAGCGTTTGAATTACAGTGGTGAAGGTAACGAACCGGTCGAGCGGATGATGAAGGATTACTTCCGCGTTACACGCCGCGTCAGTGAACTCAACCAGATGCTGCTGCAACTGTTCGATGAAGCCATCCTCGCCCTTCCCGCCGACGAAAAACCACGTCCAATCGACGATGAGTTTCAGCTACGCGGTACGCTAATCGACCTGCGTGATGAAACACTATTTATGCGCCAGCCGGAAGCCATCTTGCGTATGTTCTACACCATGGTGCGCAACAGTGCGATCACCGGAATTTAATACACAACGCTACGCCAGTTACGCCACGCCCGTCGCCATCTGCAACAACCTCTGTGTAATATTCCGGAAGCGCGAAAACTGTTTTTGAGCATTCTGCGTCACCCCGGAGCGGTGCGGCGCGGGCTATTGCCAATGCATCGCCATAGCGTGCTCGGCGCGTATATGCCGCAATGGTCGCATATCGTCGGGCAGATGCAGTTTGATCTGTTCCACGCCTACACGGTGGATGAACATACTATCCGCGTGATGTTGAAACTGGAGAGTTTTGCCAGTGAAGAAACGCGCCAGCGCCATCCGTTGTGTGTGGACGTCTGGCCGGGTCTGCCGTCAACTGAGCTGATTTTCATCGCCGCGCTGTTTCACGATATCGCCAAAGGACGCGGCGGCGACCACTCCATTCTCGGTGCTCAGGATGTAGTGCATTTTGCCGAACTCCACGGGCTGAACTCACGCGAAACACAGCTGGTCGCCTGGCTGGTTCGCCAGCACTTGCTGATGTCGGTGACAGCTCAGCGCCGCGATATTCAGGACCCGGAAGTCATCAAGCAGTTTGCCGAAGAAGTCCAAACGGAAAATCGTCTGCGCTATCTGGTATGCCTGACAGTGGCTGACATTTGCGCCACCAACGAAACACTGTGGAATAGCTGGAAGCAAAGTCTGTTGCGCGAACTCTATTTTGCCACCGAAAAGCAGCTACGACGCGGAATGCAAAACACGCCGGATATGCGCGAACGGGTTCGCCATCACCAACTCCAGGCGCTGGCACTACTGCGCATGGATAACATCGACGAAGAGGCGCTGCACCAAATTTGGTCACGCTGTCGCGCTAACTATTTTGTCCGCCATAGCCCAAATCAACTGGCCTGGCACGCACGCCATTTATTACAGCATGATTTAAGCAAACCGCTGGTATTGCTTAGCCCGCAGGCTACGCGTGGAGGCACCGAGATTTTTATCTGGAGCCCGGACCGCCCCTATCTGTTTGCCGCCGTCTGTGCCGAATTAGACCGCCGCAATTTAAGTGTTCACGACGCACAAATTTTCACCACTCGCGACGGTATGGCGATGGATACCTTTATAGTGCTGGAACCCGATGGTAGCCCGCTATCCGCAGATCGTCATGAGGTTATTCGGTTTGGTCTGGAGCAGGTGCTGACACAAAGTAGCTGGCAGCCACCGCAGCCCCGTCGCCAACCCGCCAAATTACGCCATTTTACTGTTGAAACCGAAGTGACGTTTTTGCCGACCCATACCGACCGCAAATCGTTCCTCGAACTGATCGCCCTCGACCAACCTGGACTGCTGGCGCGAGTCGGGAAAATTTTTGCCGATCTGGGAATTTCGCTTCATGGCGCCCGAATTACAACCATTGGCGAGCGAGTAGAAGATTTATTCATAATTGCCACCGCTGACCGGCGTGCGCTTAATAACGAGTTGCAGCAGGAAGTGCATCAGCGGTTGACAGAGGCCCTCAATCCAAACGATAAAGGGTGATGTGTTTACTGATATGAAAAGAGTTTAACAATGCAGCAGTTACAGAACATTATTGAAACCGCTTTTGAACGCCGTGCCGAGATCACGCCAGCCAATGCAGACACCGTTACCCGCGAAGCGGTAAATCAGGTGATCGCCCTGCTGGATTCCGGCGCACTGCGTGTAGCGGAAAAAATTGACGGTCAGTGGGTGACGCATCAGTGGTTGAAAAAAGCGGTGCTGCTCTCTTTCCGTATTAATGATAATCAGGTGATCGAAGGGGCAGAAAGCCGCTACTTCGACAAAGTGCCGATGAAATTCGCCGACTACGACGAAGCACGTTTCCAGAAAGAAGGCTTCCGCGTTGTGCCACCAGCGGCGGTACGTCAGGGTGCGTTTATTGCCCGTAACACCGTGCTGATGCCGTCTTACGTCAACATCGGCGCATATGTTGATGAAGGCACCATGGTTGATACCTGGGCGACCGTCGGTTCCTGTGCGCAGATTGGTAAAAACGTCCACCTTTCCGGTGGCGTGGGCATCGGCGGCGTGCTGGAACCGCTGCAGGCTAACCCAACCATCATTGAAGATAACTGCTTCATCGGCGCACGCTCTGAAGTGGTTGAAGGGGTGATTGTCGAAGAAGGTTCCGTCATCTCTATGGGCGTATACATTGGTCAGAGCACCCGTATTTACGACCGTGAAACCGGCGAAATCCACTACGGTCGCGTTCCGGCGGGGTCTGTGGTTGTTTCAGGTAATCTGCCGTCGAAAGATGGCAAATACAGTCTCTACTGTGCAGTTATCGTTAAGAAAGTTGACGCGAAAACTCGCGGTAAAGTTGGTATTAACGAACTGCTGCGTACCATCGACTAAAAGTATGTACACGGGCAGCACGACGCTGCCCGATTGCTTTCTGGCTCAGAATAATTCGTCCTACTCATTTTCCCCCTTTTTTAAATACGTTTTCATCTTGTTTCGGACTGTCATGTAATTCGCAAAATGAAGATAAATGTGCTAATCCATCCCATGGAATATCATCACAATAAAGCAGGTAATTTTTTGATTTTTACGCCATGATAGAAGTCTGGAAGAAAAAGGCTTTCTGCGATCACAGTCGAGCCGGGCGGGCCAGGCCAAATGCTAAAATAAGCACAATTTACTGACTCATTTTGAGGTAACGCTATGTACGACAATCTGAAAAGTCTGGGTATTACCAATCCTGAAGAAATTGATCGTTACAGCCTCCGGCAGGAAGCCAACAACGATATTCTGAAAATCTATTTCCAGAAAGACAAAGGCGAGTTTTTCGCCAAGAGCGTGAAGTTTAAATATCCGCGTCAGCGTAAAACGGTCGTCGCTGATGGTGTGGGTCAGGGTTATAAAGAAGTCCAGGAAATCAGCCCGAATCTACGGTATATCATTGATGAGCTTGATCAAATCTGCCAGCGTGACCGCAGCGAAGTTGATCTTAAGCGTAAGATCCTCGACGACTTACGTCACCTGGAGTCAGTCGTAACCAATAAGATCAGCGAGATTGAAGCCGATCTGGAAAAACTGACGCGTAAATAATGTCATTCTGTGGGCCGGGTAAAGTCTCACCCGGCTGTAATTTTGTAATCGACCTACCGCTCTTCATCCAGTTGTAACGCCACATACAGCAGCAACCTGTCATCAAAATTGCCCAAATCAAGCCCGGTCAGTTCCGATATACGATTAAGCCGATACTCCAGGGTATTACGATGAATAAACAACGCCTTTGACGTTGCCAGCGGTTGCACATTGTGACGAAACACGCCGCCAGAGTTCGCCGCAGCAAGCCGTTATTGTCCATCGCTTTCAGCCGCGCCAGCGGTCGCGCCAGTTCGTTGGCCTGCCAGTCGCCACGCAAACTGTCGAGTAACACAGGTAACATCAGATCCTGATAAAAATAGCAGCGACTTTCTGGCATCCGCTGTTTACCCACCACCATCGTCGTTTTCGCCGTACGATAGGATCGGGCAATACTGCCAGGACCGGTAAAATAGTTGCCCAGCGAAACGCGAAAACGCAGCTGGCCATACTCTTTCATGCGGGTAATCAGTTGTTCAACTCGCTTACGATGATCTTCTGCATCCCAGCGCCCAAAAGAGTTCAACGCCGGTTTCAACACCACCATTTCGGTTAGCGAGACAATCGCCACTAGATTATTACGCTCGGGCGTAGTCAGCGCATTTTGCAGTTGCTGTAACTCCGCCATTGCGCTGTCCACACCAAGCTGACCGCTGTCGACCTCAACAATAGCCACCACTCGCGGTTGATTGAGATCGATCCCCAGCCGTTGCGCCCATTCAGTAAGTGCGGGAGTATTCTCCTCAGCCTGAATCAGGTTCATCACCAGTTCTTCCCGCAAACGGCTATCCTGCGCCAACAGGTGCATCAACCGCGACTGTTCCAGCATCATTTCAGCCGTCATGCAGACCAGTTCGCCATATTTACGCAGATTCTCTGGTTCACCTGTCAGGCCAATTACGCCGACAATTTCACCTTCCAGCCGTAACGGTAGATTAATCCCCTGCCGCACACCGTGCAGATGACGTGCCACCGCGTCATCGATATCGACGACTCGTCCTTGTGAAAGTACCAGCAATGCTCCTTCGTGCAATTCACCAATACGCTCACGATCGCCGCTGCCGATAATTCGCCCGCGGGCATCCATTACGTTGATATTGGTATCGATGATGCGCATGGTACGTGCCACAATATCCTGCGCCATTTTGGTATCAAGATGCCAACCAGCCATAAGTCCTCCATTATGCACGGCTTAGCATAAGGAAGTACGTAACGTACGGCATTGTGCAAATGCCCAAAGGATGATGAAGATGTATGGAGTTGTGGTGAAGTTCACAGATTGTAAGGAGAACCCCTTCCCGTTTTCAGGAAGGGGTTGAGGGAGATTACTGCATTAACAGGTAGATAGTGCTGTCGCCGCGCTGAATGTTCAGTGCCAGCACAGACGGTTTGCTGTCGAGAACTTTACGCAGTTCAGCGATGTTTTTCACTGCCTGCTGGTTCGCGCCAATAATCACATCACCTTTCTTCAGGCCGATCTGCGCAGCCGGAGTCCCCGTTTTCACGTTGTTCACCACCACGCCCTGATCTTTGCCTTTGTTACTCATCTCAGCGCCTTCAATGCCGTTGAAGATGGTGCTGGAATCAACCTGATTCTGGCTGCTCTGCTGAAGTTCCAGGTTCACGTTAACCTGCTTCCCGTCGCGCAGTAAGCCCAGGGTCAGTTTGCTACCTACCGGCATAGTGCCCACCTGAGCACGCAGTGCGGCAAAGCTGCTGATTGGCTTACCGTTCAGTGAGGTGATCACATCACCCGCTTTAATGCCCGCTTTTGCAGCGGAGGAATTAGGCAGAACCTGGCTTACGAAAGCACCGCGCTGGGCGTCAACTTTCATCGCTTTCGCCAGTTCGGAATTCAGCTCAGTCCCCATAATACCCAGCTCAC
>OHAU01004021.1_pt1 | contig 10713 bp, 9 predicted proteins | sample 1577181 | NCBI WGS metagenome assembly OHAU01 (sample SAMEA3541472, study PRJEB24748) | human gut metagenome | biome: human gut; feature: human-associated habitat; material: faeces | place: China | collected 2012
CTTCAAAAAATATTGAGACAAGGAGCTAAGTTTTCTTATTTACTTATGTTAATGCTTGCATTACCTATATTAATGGAAACAAAGACAATTCTTTCTATTTGGCTTAATAAAGTACCAGAATATACAGTAGTTTTTGTCAGACTTATTATAGTGTATTCTTTGATTCTTTGTATATCAACTCCTTTAGTAACAGCTATGTTAGCAACGGGGAAAATTAAGCGTTATCAGATTATTGTAGGTGGTTTCCTAATGCTTAATTTCCCTTTTTCATTTGTAGCGTTAATGTTGGGGGCATCTCCAGTAATGACTTATGTATTTCAGATAGTATTTGAGATATGTTGTCTTTCTTCTCGCTTATGGCTTTTGAGGGAGATGATTGGATTTGAAACGAAAAAGTTTATTTTTCAGGTACTTCAAAGAATTTTTTTGATATCTATAATTTCACTTTTTTTTCCTATGATATTTATATATTACTTTGAACCGTCTATAAGCCGATTTGTTTGTGTTACCATATTGTCTATTGCAGCGGTTATTATTTTTACAATATTATTTGGATTATCACATAGCGAAAAGAGTTTTTTGGTCGAACAGACAAAAATGATTGCGAGAAAGATTCAACGATAAAATTTATTTATAACTAAAAATGAAATTATTACTTTTCCCCCTTTATTATTTTTCAGTAATACGTTATTATGTCCTTGATATGATTCGGTATGTGAGGTATTCAGGTATATTTCATAAAAAAAATACTGAGATTAAGTTTATTTCTGATATTATAATGAGCTATCATGTTCTTGAAAAAGGGTTAACTATGCCCGATATGCGATTGGGGTTTGGAGTAGAACGAGTAAATGCTCTTATAAATTTGTGTAACGAATATATGAGTCGAGGATATGAAAAATCAAATTGTCAATTTTTGCATGCTATAGGAGTGATTGACGAATATAGACGAACTCATCAAGCCTCAAAATTTGAAATGAATACTGAATTGTTAGATAATATTGATAAATTGATTCAAAAGGTTGGTTCTGTTCCTTGTCTAAATCAAATTGGGTACACAAAAGAGTCCTATTTCAAAGAGAATGATTCTACTTTTGAATATTTTTCAGCAAGTAGACACAGTCTTCGAAATTTTACTTCTGAAGAGATTGATATTGAAATTCTTAAAAAAGCGATTTTATTGGCACAAAATGCTCCTTCTAGTTGCAATCGGCAACAAGCGAGAGTCTATGTAATCCAAGATAAGGAAAAAATCAAGCAGGTATTGAATTGTCAAAATGGACATCGAGGTTTTGGACATTTATCGAATAAGCTTATTATATTGACTGCGAGTGTTGAAGAATATAGTGGGATTGGTGAACGTAATTCCGCGTATATTGATGGTGGATTGTTCGGTATGAACTTGTTATATTGTTTACATTATTATAAAGTTGGGGTATGTACCCTAAATGCTTACTTCTCATATAAAACAGAGAAAAGAATGCGGCAAATTTGTGATGTGCCGCCAAGTGAAGTTTTTTTAATGGTTTTAGCGTGTGGAAAAGTACCCGAACAATTCAAAGTTACTTTATCGAAACGGAATGATATATCTAAGATTTTGCATATCGTATGAAAATAGGAATACTAACTTTTCATTGCGCACATAATTATGGAGCTGTTTTGCAGGCTTATGCAATTCAAGAGCAATTGAAACTTATGGGATTTGATGTTGAAATTATAAATTATAGACCCATATATTTACTTCGTCCTTATGGATATTTACCTCAATTCCATTTTCGTACGATAAAGGATGGCTATTTGAGGTGTTTAATTCTTAATGTGAAGATATTGTTACGATGGATTGGAACTCTAATTCCTACATATAGGCGCAGGAAAGGATTTAATAAGTTTATTCAATCAAAATTGTCTTTATCGTTTTGTCGGTATAATAGTCCTTTTGTTGAACATAATGAGTATGACTTTTATATAATGGGAAGTGATCAGGTATGGAATCCTAAAATAACAAAAAAGTTTGATGATGTCTATTTTGGAAACTTTAAAGTTAGAGTGGGAGTGAAAAAAATTAGTTATGCTGTATCAATGCCTTTATATACTTTTTCATCTCAACAAAAGGAACAATTAAATGTGAATTTACGTAATTTTTCGGCAATTAGTGTGCGAGAAACTCAATTGGAAGAATTTATATTTGACAATTTCAAAATTAAATCTCAAGTAGTATTAGATCCAACTTTGTTGGTGGATAACTTTGTGTGGAGGAAAATAGCTATTATACCTAATATAAATAAAAAATATGTTTTAGTTTATGCATTAGGATTACGTAATGAAGCTCTGCGAATAGCGAGAAATATAGCCTCAGAAATTGGAGCAGTTGTTGTTGAAGTGAGTGGAAGTGCTAAAGTTTTTGATATTAAAAACTCTTATTCGACAGCTTCACCGGAAAAGTTTGTAGGGTATTTTCAGAATGCCTCATTTATAGTTACTTCATCATTCCATGGAACTGCTTTTGCCATATCTTATCAAAAGCCATTTTATTCTATTATGAAAGGAAATACACTCGATTCTCGTCAACTTTCATTACTTACAGATTTAGATTTGCAAGAACGTTTCATTAATAAAGAAAGTAATCCTAAATATTCTGAAATAGATTATTCAATTGTTACGCAAAAATGGAGAACTATGCAGAATAAATCTCGTGATTTCTTAAAGCAGAGTATTTTAAATATATGAAAAAACGAATTTTACATATTAATACGAAAGAACTTGGAGGTGCAGCTAAGGCTGCATTGAGGTTGCATGAGAAATTTATTGATTTGGGTTATGAATCTAATTTTCTGATGTTGAAATATGTGTTGCCAGATGCAAAAAATGTGACTACGCTTTCTGACTTATTTAGCCGAATAATAAAACCCTTTTATCGTATGTTGGAGGCAATATTACTTTATAAGAGAAAGAGTGGTATGTTTTCTTCATTTATATTTGGAGCAAATGTTCATAAACATCCTTTAGTTTTGAATGCAGATGTGATATATTTACATTGGATAGCAGGAAATATGATTAATTGGTATTCTTTAAAAAAAATACTGGACTCAGGGAAACCCGTATATTGGTTTATGCACGATTATTTGGCTATGACTGGAGGATGCCATAATCCAATTGATTGTGTACAATATACGAAAGAATGTAAAAAATGTCCTAAATGTAATTCGTTGCTTTTTAATGTCCCTATTTTTGAGTTTATGGAAAGGGCGAAAATGTATAATAAATATCCTAACCTTAAATTTATAGTTCCTAGTTTGTTAGTTAAAAATCGGATAATGACTTCTTTTTTGTTGAAAAATGCGGATGTTACATATATCCCCAATTTTGTTGATATAGATATATATAAACCATTAAATAAACAAGATGCAAAGAAAGCCTTTAATTTTAATTTATGTAAGAAACAGATACTGTTTGGTGCCGCTGGAGGGATACATTCTAAATTTAAAGGTTGGGTATATTTGGAAGAAGCACTATTAGCTTACCGTAATTCGGATATAGAAGTAATTATTTTTGGTTGTACAAAACCAAGTAATTATAAGTCTCCTTTCGATAATGTTGATGTGAGATTTTTGGGAAGTTTTTATGATGATATTTCTCTTTCTTTATTATATAATGCTGCGGATGTTTTTGTTGTTTCTTCAGAAGATGAGACGTTTTGTTTGACAGCCTTGGAGGCATTAGCATGTGGTACGCCAGTTGTCGGCTTCCCAGTTGGTGCTATCCCTGAAATGGTTATTCATAAAGATAATGGTTATATCGCGGAATATAAAAATACTAAAGACTTATTGACTGGTTTGGAATTCGTTTTAAATAATCTTTGCTCAAATATATCTCAAGAATATATTTGTTCGAATGTATCTACCACGTTTGATTCAAATACAGTGATTATGTTGCATCAAAATCTGATTGATGATGAGGATAATTAATTATAAGAATAGAAATTGGATAATTGTTTGCTATTATATTTTTGATGCTTTAACTTATTATTTTTTATTTCTTAGACCGTTTCTATATCCGTTAAGATTAATATTAATTATTGATATCATATCAAATATTAAATACTCTACACGTTCTCAGAAAATAAGTGTTACTATTTTCTTTTGCCTTTTTATGTTGGCTTTGATAATAGGTTTGATAAAGGGAAATTATGATGTTTATTTGTTAACGGATATTTTTACATTTTCTCTCTTTTTATTTTTGTCTTTTGATTCTTCCAATTTTAATAGAACATATGAAGATTTAATTGATAAAATTAAAATTATCCAGCCTATATGTATCTTGATAACAATTTATTTTATCTATAAAACAGGCTTTTCAGTTGGCGATCTTGGGCATCGTGTAATTTTTGATAGTGAGGAAGGGAATTTGGGGTTATTGGCTCGGCCGTTGAAGCTGGGATTATTAATATCTCCTTTTGCTTTATCAAATTCAAGAAAAGATTTGTCGGTTTTGGCTTCTGTTGTATTAATGCTGATTATAGGATTGATGACATTGACTAAATCCGTTGTTTTAATTTCTTTATTTGCTTTATGCATAAATTTATTTCTTTTCAAAATCATCGATACAAAGCGGTTCATATAAAAAAATAATTTTTGTAGTGATAATAGGAATTCTATTTTTTTCTATTACAATTTATTATCTGAATATAAATATTGAAAATCAAATAAATTCCCTGCTATTTAGATTAGATGTTGACGATATAACCTCTGGGAGAAGCACCGAACTTGAAAGATATTTTGAATATTCAACACTTGAAGAGTTAATTTTTGGACGTGGTTTAGGTGGAAGTCATAATTATGCAGATTGGTCATGGAATTTTGAACATGGAGTTCCTTTCTGTCATTATGGTTTTCTTAATCTGATAATGAAGGGTGGCTTTATATATCTAATAATTTTGTATATAACTATAGTCAGGTCTATGAGTATAATGTATCGTAGGAAAATGATAGGTGGTATTTTTGTTCTTTTACTCTACTTTATAATGGATTTTGGTCATACAATTTTTTCCACTTATCCACTTGTATTGTTCTTGTTTGCAACTATTTCTTACGGGTTATCTGCTAACTATCGACAAAAAATAAGATGAACTTTAATAATTCGATATTAATTTTTGATTACCAATTGTCTGGCCACCATCTTGAATACATTCATCATTTGTATATGGCGGCTATAAAAAGAAAGAATGTGAATTTTGTTTTTTCTCTTCCAAACAATTTTCAGGAAATTTCGAATGTATTAGATTGGCCGTCATCTCCTAACGTAGCATTTTCATTTTTTAATAATGAAAAACTTTCTAATTCGAAAAGGTTATTGTTGAGATCATGGCATTTTTCAAAGATACTTAGGTGTGAGGTAATAAAACATGATACAAATCAGATTTTTCTTATTACCAGTATTTTGGGAACTTTGCCTTTTCTTCCTTTTTTTTTAAGTAAGGCCAGCGTTTCTGGTATCATATATAAGATTTATTTATATAAATGGAAAAAGTCATCATTATTAAACCGGATACAAGATGTTATAAAATACCAATTATTATCTAAATGTTCTTTGTTCAAATCTATATATATATTGAATGATGAAGTTAGTGCTATATATCTTAATAGAATTTATAAAACAGAACGTTTTCGCCATTTAGTTGATCCTTTTAAACCTCTTTCTGAAAGTTCTTTGAAGAAAATGAAATCTGACTTAGGTATTTCTTGTTCGAAATATTTGTTGCTTCATTTTGGTTCAATGTCAGATGCGAAAGGAACATTAGAAATTCTTCAATCTATTCCGTTCATCGAAAAAGAGAAACAGGAAAAGTATGCTTTTGTATTTGCTGGAGTAATTGCATCAAATATTAAAAGTGAATTTTATCGATTGGTAGAACAATATCGGAAAGATATACAGATTATTGTGATAGAAGGTTTTTTGGAATATGATACAATTGGGTCTTTGTGTATGTCATGTGATGTAATTCTTACGCCCTATAAAAGAATAAATACTAGCAGTGGCGCAATTGGATATGCTGCTCAATTTAAGAAACCTGTAATAGCGACGGGAGGAGGATTATTAGGGAAACTGGTTAATAAATATCATTTAGGGGTATTGATCTCTGATGTGTCAGGAGAGTCTATTGCTGATGGAATTCGAAGGTTTGAATCTTGGCATTATAGAAATAATAGTTATTTAGAAAAGAATAATATAACTAATTTTCAAAATAAAATTATAGAGGATCTGATAGAAAAGTATTAATTAAATACTCTTGGTGAGTACATATTCTGTAAGTTTTTCATTCGGAACGGTTTATAGCTACTACCATATTATAATCAATGTTCTTTATTCTTACATTAGTAACTTATGGATTTGTTTATTACTTTAGATTATGAACTTTTCATGGGGAAAAAGACTGGCAGTGTAGAAAGCTGTTTATTGTCTCCTATGAATAGCTTTATTTCTATGCTTGACCGTTACGGGATTAAAGCAACTATTTTTGTTGATGCAGCTTATTTATTGCGCTTAAGTGAATTAAAAGATAAGCATGATAAATTGAAATCTGATTTTGAATTGATTTCAGATCATTTGAAGTGTTTAGAGCAAGCCGGACATGATATTCAATTGCATTTTCATCCGCAATGGATATATTCAGATTATGATTCGAAACAATGGATAATGGATTTTGAACATTATAAATTGAGTGATTTACCCGAAAATGTTTTAAGAACATCTTTTTATTCAGCTAGATTATTGCTGGAAGAAATTATAGGGAAGAAAATTATTGCTTTTAGAGCAGGAGGATATTCTCTCCCTACTTATTCTGGATATATTGATTTGTTTAAGTTGAATGGAATAAAAATTGATTCTTCTGTTTTACGCGGGGCGTATGTCGATTCCAAATATCAAAAATATGATTACAGGAATATTCCAAAAGCTAGTATATATAATTTTAATAATAGTCTTTTTATAGAAGATAATAAGGGGGAGTTTTGTGAATGCTCAATTTCTACTGTCGCTTATCAAGGATTTGTATATTGGTTACTGAAACGGAGGCTTTCTTCGATTTATCACCCGACGATACAATATGGTGATGGCTACGGCATTGGGATTTCTGGTAGTAGACTGAAACGGTTAGTAAAGCGTATTAAAATATTATTCCAAAACAAAATCGTTTCTGCATCAATAGATGGTTTTATGTCTACAATGTTGTTGGATATTTATTCTATACATAAAAAACAAGTATCGTGTAATGGTTTTGTTATAATTGGCCATCCTAAAAATTTTTCAAATGTTTCTATTCGTAATGTGGAAGAGTTTATTTTAAAAGTACGTGATGAGGATACTTTTCTAACTTTCTCTTCTATGAAATAATTTTCGTACACAGATGACTACTCTAAAAATTAAGTTTATTCTTGGTCAGATATCTCAACCAAGATGTCTAAAACGTTTGGAAGCAATAAAGAATGCCGGTTTCGAAATAGCAGTATATGGCTTTGATAATGGATTGTATAACGAAAATATACGAAATAAAGATTATAAAATACATAGTATTCGAATAGATGGAAAAGGGAATAAGTTTGTTAAGTCAATAAAAAAGATATTGTTTATAAAAAAAGTTTGTTCTATATCGTCTTCACATGATATTTTATACGCCTTTGGTATTGACATTGCATTTTGGGTTTATTTATTTACAGGTGGAAGAAGAAAATATATTTATGAAGAGGCAGATTTAAATTATACGAAATTCTCGAATAAATATATCGTCCGTTTTTTTAAATCTGTTGATAAATATTTAATTCGACACTCGTATTATGCAGTTTTGACTTCTGATGGTTTTGTAGAATATCTATATGCATTTTCTATTCCACCTAAGCAAATTATAGTTTTACCTAATAAATTGAATGTTTATTTTAGAAATGTTTCCCGGAATTTTTACGAATTACAGAATGTTGAAAAAATTCGATTCGGATTTATCGGTGCAGTTCGTTATCCCAATACAATTGTGCGGTTTGCGGAAGTAGTAGGTAAGTATTTTCCTCAATATGAGTTTACTTTTTGGGGCACAGGCATTGGAATAAATGAGGCAATGATCAGATGTGAAACTTATAATAATGTAAAGTTTGAGGGTGCTTTTCGAAATCCGGAAGATTTAGAGACGATTTATTCTAATATTGATATTAATATTGTTTGCTACGATACAACTTATTTCAATGTCACTATAGCTGAACCGAATAAACTTTATGAATCTATCTTTTTTGGAAAACCTATGGTAGTAAGTGCAAATACCTTTCTTGCTACTAAAGTTAAAGAATGGGGAATAGGCTTTGCTGCAAACTGCTCGACTGATATATATATAAAAGAGTTTATTTCATCATTAGGTGTTGAACAAATAAATAGATGTATAAAAAACTGTGCGAAAATACAAAAGGAAGAACTTATTGATTCTACTACTATTTTAATAGAAAAAATCGTATAAAGATACATTGTACTGCATAATAAATTAATCGCATTTTAAATAAAAAAGAAGATGAAAGCATGTTTTATGGGGTTGGGCTATATTGGCCTGCCCACGGCTATTATTGCCGCAAAGCACGGGGTACAAATCACCGGTGTGGATATAAATCCAAGGGTGGTTGAGATGACTAATCAAGGTAAATTGCATATCATAGAACCCGGTATGCAAGAACTGCTTCAGGAAGTGGTGTCCGGTGGTCAGTTGAAAGCTTCCACTACTCCCGAGGAAAGTGACGCTTATTTCATGGTGGTTCCCACTCCCTTCAAAGGAAATCACGAGCCGGATATTTCTTATGTGGAATCTGCCACCCGTGCAGTTATTCCTTTGCTGAAAGAAGGTGATTTGTATGTGATAGAATCTACCTCCCCAGTAGGTACTACGGACAAGATGAAGGATTTGATCTTCTCTCTTCGTCCGGAACTGAAAGACAAGATTTATATCGCCTATTGTCCGGAACGCGTGTTGCCCGGCAATGTAATCTATGAGCTGGTGCATAACGATCGTGTGATTGGCGGTATGAATGAAGCTTCAACAGATAAAGCCGTTGAATTTTATAGCCAATTTGTGAAGGGGACCCTTCATCGTACCAACTGCAAGACAGCTGAAATGTGCAAATTGACCGAGAACTCTTCCCGCGATGTACAAATAGCCTTTGCCAATGAGTTATCGATAATTTGCGATAAGGCGGGTATTAATGTCTGGGAATTGATCAGCCTGGCCAATAAGCACCCCCGCGTTAATATTCTTCAACCCGGTTGTGGTGTCGGCGGACATTGTATTGCAGTGGATCCTTATTTCATAACGGCTGATTTTCCCATTGAATCCCAGATTATAGCCAAGGCCCGTGAAATAAATAATTATAAAGCTTTCTGGTGTGCGGAAAAGGTTGAAAATGCAATGCTTAAATTTGAACTGGAACACCATCACAAACCGGTGATAGCCATGATGGGCCTGGCATTTAAACCGGATATTGACGACCTTCGTGAAGCCCCCGCCAAGTATATAACCACCAAAGTGATGCAGAGCTGTAACAATGCTGACATTCTGGTAGTGGAACCGAATGTAAATGAACATAAGGTATTTAAGCTGACTGACTATAAAGAGGCCTATGCAAAAGCCGATATCGTGGTTTTTTTGGTTGCCCACTCTGTATTTAAGACTTTACCTTACGATACGGATAAGGTAATTCTGGACTTCTGTGGTATTTATAAAAAATAAGATCAGACTTTTATGAAGAAAATATTGTTGGCTTTCGGGACTCGTCCCGAAGCCATAAAAATGGCTCCTTTGGTGAAGGAGTTTCAAAAACATCCGGACAAGTTTCAAACCATCGTTTGTGTGACCGGACAACACCGGGAAATGCTTGACCAGGTTCTTTCTATTTTTTCCATCCGTCCGGATTATGACCTTAATATCATGAAGCAGGGACAAGACCTGTATGACGTGACATCCCGTGTTCTTTTGGGAATGAGGGACGTTTTGAAAGAGGTGCTTCCTGATGTCGTATTGGTTCATGGAGATACGACTACCTCCACAGCCGTTGCATTGGCGGCTTTTTATCAACAGATTCCTGTGGGACATGTGGAAGCCGGTCTACGTACTTATGACATCTATAGTCCTTGGCCTGAGGAGATGAACCGGCAGATGACGGGACGTATAACGACTTATCATTTTTCTCCGACTTCACTGAGCCGGCAGAATTTGGTAAATGAAGGCGTGAAGGAAGATCATATATTGGTTACGGGTAATACGGTGATAGATGCCTTGTATATGGTTGTGGATAAGATCAAAGAGGATAAGGAACTTGATACTGAACTGGAAGGCATCTTAAAGAAATCCGGCTACGACGTAAACCGCCTGAATAATGGCAAGAAACTTGTGTTGATAACCGGTCATCGTCGTGAAAATTTCGGTGAAGGTTTTATCTCGATGTGCCGGGCTATTAAGGCCTTGACAGAAAAATATCCGGCGGTAGACTTTGTATACCCGATGCATCTGAATCCTAATGAAAGAAAAGCCATTCATGAGGTGTTCGGTGAAAACCTCTCCAATTTTGGTAATATATTCTTTATTGAACCTTTGGAATACCTGTCATTCGTGTATTTGATGGAGAAATCGGCTATTGTCCTTACGGATAGCGGCGGCATTCAGGAAGAGGCTCCCGGTCTTGGTAAACCGGT
>OHAU01004024.1_pt1 | contig 10704 bp, 8 predicted proteins | sample 1577181 | NCBI WGS metagenome assembly OHAU01 (sample SAMEA3541472, study PRJEB24748) | human gut metagenome | biome: human gut; feature: human-associated habitat; material: faeces | place: China | collected 2012
AGTATAACATACCGTTCAAATATTTTTTCCTCAGCCATCTGCCGAAGAGCCGGCCGCATCTGCATTTTTTCCATTGAAGCGCCATGTGCCGTTGCCAGCAGACAACAACCGCAATTCATAACAGCGTCTATCGCCTCCTTATCTGTCCTGCTGCCAATCTCATCCACCGCCAGAATCTCCGGTGTCATGGACCTCAGCATCATTTGCATACCCATATGTTTGGCGCAGCCATCCAGCACATCCGTCCGAATACCCATATCATTCTGCGGAATACCGCGATAGCAGGCAGCGATCTCTGAACGTTCATCCACCACTCCCACTCTTCGTCCCGCTTCCTGTCCACAGCCATTGGAAAACTGTCGGATCACATCCCGAAGCATCGTTGTCTTTCCGCACCCCGGCGGCGACAGGATTAATGTACTGCAGGGTCTGCCCTCTTCATACAGCCAGGGCATTAATTCATCGGCACAGCCCCTGACCTCATGGGCCAGACGGACATTCAAAAATGTAATAGGACGTATACTCCTGATACCATTTCCATCCGACAGAACTTTTCCTGCTATGCCCACCCGATGTCCGCCCTGAATGGTCAGAAATCCCTGTCGTATTTCCTCCTCATAAGCATAGATGGAATAATGACTGAGATACGTCATTGTCTCTTGAATTTCCTGTGCTGAAACATGATAAGCTGCTGATGGTTCTGTCACAATTTTACCTTCCGGGCCTGCCAGATATTCTTTGTTATTATATAAAATCATCAAAGGCATGCCCGTCCGCAGCCGGATTTCCTGAAGTCTGCTTATATGCACCGGCAGTGCCGTCAATATTTCCCTGATACGAACGGAAAAAATCTTCATCAGCTGCTCTTTTCTATCCATTGGCATCACCTCTGGTAAGAAATATATTCAGCTGATGAAGATTTTATGATTGGTTGTCTCTGTTATCTATGGCCGGATACCATTAGCGATCCCATTTGTCACAGAGATTATTGATCTCATTGGTAAATCGGGTCAGATCCTTGTTGGTTCCGCCTTCATTGTGGCGGATCACAAGCATCAGGCGGCGTCCTGCATTAAGCAGACGTTCAAAGACTGTCGCTGCCTTGCGCTGCATCGCCTTCTTCGGCGTAACTCGTACCGGTTCCGGAGCCTGCAGACATTCATTCGTCAACAGGTCATATTCCGCACCGGTATATGGTGCTACTGCATCAATCCCCAATTCGTCTTTGATCCTGGCTGCAAATACATCTGTCACTGTATCCTCACCATGAACAACGAAAACTCTCTTCGGCTTCTTCTCAAAGGCCCCGATCCATTTCATCAGGCCTTCGCAGTCTGCATGACCGCTGACGCCTGCCAGGGAAGTGATCTCTGCCTGTACTTCAATGGTCTCGCCAAAAAGCTTCACTTCCGTCGCGCCTTCCACAAGATTACGTCCCAGTGTGCCTACGGACTGATAGCCGACAAAGAGGATCGTACATTCCGGACGCCACAGATTATGTTTCAGATGATGACGGATACGGCCGGCATCACACATACCGGAAGCAGATATGATCACCTTCGGTGTCGTGGATACATTGATTGCAATGGAATCATCACTTGTAACGGCCGTCTTCAGACCCGGAAAACTGATCGGATTGATGCCCTGTTTGATCAGTGCCATCGCATCATCATCATAATATCCCGGTACATTCCTGTTGAAAACATTCGTTGCTTCCACTGCCAGTGGACTGTCCACATACACCTCAAAATTATCATGGTTCTTCACAAGGCCTTCCGCCTTGATCTGTCTGATAAAGTAAAGCATCTCCTGAGTTCGTCCAACAGCAAAGGAAGGAATGACTACATTGCCGCCCCGGTCAAATGTCCGTTGGATGATTGCTGTCAATTCCTTGATATAATCCGGACGCGGACCATGGCTTCTGTCCCCATACGTGGATTCCATAATGACATAATCCGCATCCTTAATATAATGTGGATTCTTGATGATCGGCTGATTCGTATTGCCGATATCACCGGAAAATACAAGCTTCTTCGTCACACCCTGTTCTGTCACCCATACCTCGATGCTGGCTGACCCCAGCAAATGTCCCGCATCCACAAAACGGATTTCTATCCCTTCGCATACCTGTATCTTCTCCTCATACCGGCATGGTACAAAATACTGAAGAATCCCCACTGCATCTTCCGTGGTATAAATCGGTACAATCGGCGGTATGCCCGCACGCTTGCCCTTACGATTCTTCCACTCCGCTTCAAATTCCTGGATATGCGCACTGTCAAGCAACATGATCTGGCAGAGCTGCTGTGTTGCCTATGTTGTATAAACACTACCTTTGAACCCCTGATTATACAATAAAGGCAGCATTCCCGAATGATCAATATGGGCATGTGTCAAAAAAACGTAATCCACATCAGAAGCAGGAACCGGAATTTCCTGATTCTCATAAAGATTCTTGCCTTGCTCCATACCACAGTCAATGAGAATCTTCTTGCCTGCCGCTTCGAGATAATGCTTGCTGCCTGTTACCTCATGTGCCGCTCCCGAAAAAAACAGCTTCATAAAAAAGCCCCCCTTCTTTGGTAATATTATACCAAAACCAGGGAGGCTATGCCACATTATTTGTAATATTTAATACACTTATTATAAGTTGTCTAAAAAGTGCCGGTCAATTCGGCAATCATGCATCAACATACCCTTTACTCATCCTCGTTCAGTGCTTCCTCAGGCGCCATCGCATAAGTTTCGATGAGTTCCCATATCTCATCACGGCCCTGCTTTGTCACCGCAGAATACGGAACAATCGGTGTGCCTTCTGCTACATTCAGCCCTTCACGGATCAGCTTCAGCTGCTTCTGAACCTGGCTTCGCTTGATCTTGTCCAGCTTTGTGGCGATAATCGCCGGATAAAAGCCGTTTTCAATAATCCAACTGTACATATGCTTATCATTGGCTGACGGTTCATGACGGATATCCACTAACAGAAAGACCATGCGGAGCTGTCTGGATTTTCGGAGATAATTCTCGATCATCTTGCCCCATTTTGCCTTGACAGCTTGTGAAACATTGGCAAAACCATAACCCGGAAGATCGACAATATAAATCTCATCATTCACATTGTAATAGTTGATGGTCTGGGTCTTGCCCGGCTGCTGGGAAACTCTTGCATAGGCTTTTCTGTTCATAAGACCGTTGATCAGTGAGGATTTGCCTACATTGGACTTACCGGAAAAAGCAACCTCAGGATGCTGGTTCTCCGGCAGCGTACTTGTAATACCGCATACTGTTTCCAGATTTACATTCTTTATAACCATTCTTCTTCTCCTGCCAAAACCTTAACTGTTTGCTGCCTGTGCCTTCGGCATACTCTCCAGTGCCACCGGAAGAATATCTGCCATTGTGGATGCATAAACAAACTTCAGATCTTTCGTGATCTCTTTGTCCAGTTCTTTGATGTCTCTGCGGTTTTTCTCCGGTACAATCACTGTGTGAATACCTGCCACCTTAGCCGCAATGGACTTCTCACGAAGACCGCCGATTGGAAGCACACGGCCTCTCAAGGTAATCTCACCTGTCATTGCCACATCTGCACGAACCGGAGTACCTGTAATGGCAGAAAGCATCGCTGTTGCCATGGTCACGCCTGCTGAAGGACCATCCTTTGGTACAGCCCCTTCAGGAATGTGGATATGAATGTCATTTTTCTCAAAAAATTCCCTGTCAATATTGAACTGGTCGCTGACAGAACGAATATAGCTGATGGCTGCCATGGCCGATTCCTTCATGACATCTCCCAGATGTCCGGTCAGTTCAAACTTGCCTTTGCCCGGCATTACATTGACCTCGATAGAAAGGGTATCACCGCCTACACTGGTCCATGCCAGCCCCCGGACGATGCCAATCTCATTCTTCGCATTGGCCATCTCATAATCATATTTCTTCGTGCCAAGGAAATGTTCCAAGTTCTTCTCTGTCACTTTGACATTCTTCTTGCCGTCCTGCAGGATCATGCGTGCTGTCTTTCGGCAGATATCGCCCAGACAGCGTTCCAGACCACGGACGCCGGACTCACGGGTATAGTAGAGAATGATATCTTCAATGGCCTTATCGCTGATCGTCAGCTGTTTCGCCTTGATGCCGTTGGCTTTCATCTGCTTCTCGATCAGATGCTCTTTGGCAATATGAAGCTTCTCATTCTGTGTATACGTATTGATCTCGATGATCTCCATACGGTCTAACAGCGGACGCGGAATGGTGGACAAACTATTGGCTGTTGCGATAAACAGCACATCAGAAAGATCCAGTGGAAGTTCCAGATAATTGTCTCTGAACTTGCTGTTCTGCTCAGAATCCAACACTTCCAGCAGTGCGGAAAATGTATCCCCTTTATAGTCTGTGCTGACTTTGTCAATCTCATCCAAAAGCATAACTGGATTTTTTACACCAGCATGAGAAAGTCCGGACGCAATACGTCCCGGCATGGCACCGATATAGGTTCTTCGGTGTCCTCGGATCTCTGCTTCATCATGAACACCGCCAAGACTGATGCGGACATATTTCTTGTTCAAAGCTCTCGCAATAGAACGTGCAATGGATGTCTTACCTGTTCCCGGCGGGCCCACCAGACAAAGGATCGGGCTGTCTCCCTTTTTCGTCAGCAATCTGACGGAAAGAAATTCGAGAATTCTCTCTTTGACCTTTTCCAGTCCATAATGATCCTCTCGCAAAATCTTCGCTGCTTTGTCAATATTCTTGTTATCACGGCTTGTCTTGCTCCATGGCATTTCAAACAATGTATCAATATAGGTTCTGAGAACACCTGTCTCCGCTGAATTGCCTGCGGATGCCTTAAAGCGTGAAATTTCCTTCTCAAGCTTCTCTTTTACAACATCCGGTGCCTTCAGTTCTTCCAGTTTCTTCTCATACTCATCGATTTCAGACTGCATGTCATCACCCAGTTCTTCACAGATCAGCTTCATCTGCTCACGCAGCACATAATCCCGCTGATTCTTCTCAAGACGGCTCTTGACCTTGTTCTGAATATCCTGGTTGATCAGAAGAACATCGTATTCCTTCTCCATGATACGGCATAATTCTTCATACCGCTCACGGAAATCCATCTTCTCTGCCAATGTCTGTCTATCCTGCCAACGCATCGGCATGTTGGCACAAAGCTGATTCGTCAGTTTAACAATATCCTCTGCCTGTTCCATCTGTCTTGTGATCTCCGGACCAAACTTGGCACCGGCATCGATAAATTTCTGAACGATTTCCTCAAGGACACGGCGCATAGCCTCTGCCTCGTTCTCATTCTCCACCTTTTCTTCTCTGTCATGAATAATGACATCCGTCAGCAAATAGGGAGACACCGAAATCATCTCGTCCAGTTCTGCCCTGAATTTGCCCTCTGCCACAACACGGACCATATTCTCAGGCATCTTGACGATCTGTTTCACCTTCGCCATAGCACCTGCCGTATAAAGGTCTTCCTGTTTCGGATCTTCCTCATCTGGATCTTTCTGTGCCACAAGAAAAACCATCTGGTCTTTGACCATGGCTGCTTCCAATGCAGCAATAGACTTCTTGCGGCTTACATCAAAATGCAGGATCATATCCGGCAGACATACAAGTCCTCTCAATGCCACTGCCGGCATTCTGCAGTTAATATCACTCATCTCTTTTGTTCACCTTCTTATCATTGGTTGCTTGATCTATTTCATTTGTCTGTTTTCTGTATCTGGCCCTAAATTTTTCCAAATTCTATCATAAAAAGGCTGCCGTATCATTTCAACCGGCAGCCTTGTGAATCCTATGCGATTTCTCCGCTGTTCTTGCGGGATGACTTCTTCGTCTGTCCCTTCTTAGATGGGAGCTGCGGCTCACCGTGAACCAGCTCTGGAGCTGCCTGTCCATCAACAACAGCTTTGGTGATAATACACTTCTCAACTGTTTCGTCTGACGGCAGTGTAAACATTGTATCCATCAAAACATTCTCAACAATGGAACGTAATCCTCTGGCACCGGTATTTCTCATGAATGAGCGATGGGCAATTTCATGAACAGCCTCATCTTCAAACTCAAGATCCACACCATCCAGCTGGAACAGTTTCTTGTACTGCTTGATGATCGCACTCTTCGGTTCTGTCAGAACACGAACAAGGGCATCCTCATCCAGCAGATCAAGGGATACACTGACAGGCACACGACCTACAAACTCAGGGATCAGGCCATATTTGACAAAATCCTGAGGCAGTGCCTGTTTCATCAGCTCACTGACATTCTGCTCTTCTTCCTTCACATGAATATCTGCATTAAATCCGATGGACTGACCGCCTGTTCTTGATTCGACAATCTTGTCCAGGCCATCAAAAGCACCGCCGCAGATAAACAGAATGTTCGTTGTATCAATCTGAAGAAATTCCTGATGCGGATGCTTTCTGCCGCCCTGAGGCGGAACAGATGCCACTGTACCCTCCAGGATCTTCAAAAGTGCCTGCTGAACACCTTCACCGGAAACATCTCTTGTAATAGAGACATTCTCGGACTTCTTCGTGATCTTGTCGATCTCATCGATATAAATAATACCTCTTTCGGCTTTCTCAATATCATAATCTGCTGCCTGAATCAGTTTCAGCAGAATATTCTCCACATCCTCACCGACATAACCTGCTTCTGTCAGAGCTGTTGCATCTGCGATAGCAAATGGTACATTCAAAATCTTAGCCAGTGTCTGTGCCAAAAGTGTTTTGCCGGAACCGGTAGGTCCTACCATAATAATATTGCTCTTCTGCAATTCCACATCATTGCCGGCGTTGGATGCGATTCTCTTGTAATGATTATAAACAGCGACGGATAAAACCTTCTTGGCCTGTTCCTGTCCGATAACGTACTGATCAAGGAAATTCTTAATCTCAACAGGTTTCAGCAGGTTAAAGTCCGCATCGTTCTGATCCTCTTCCATCTCATCTTCGATGATCTCCATGCAGATATCTACGCATTCATCACAAATAAATGCATTCGGACCTGCAATAAGCTTACGGACCTGATCCTGTGTTTTATTACAAAAAGAACATCTTGGCTGCTTCTTGTCATCAATACGCCTTGCCATATACTACCTCTTTTACTTCAAGACTTGCCTATGCACGCTTGGTTACTACAGCATCAATCAGGCCATAATTCTTGGCCTCTTCTGCACTCATGTAATAGTCTCTTTCTGTATCTGCTGCAATCTTCTCCAGTGGCTGATGTGTATTGGCAGCCAGTAATTCATTCAGCATACGCTTTGTGTACTGGATACGGTCAGCAACAATCTGAATCTCTGTTGCCTGTCCCTGTGCACCGCCTGATGGCTGATGGATCATGATGGTTGAATGCGGCAGAGCCAGACGCTTGCCCGGTGTACCGCCTGCCAGCAGGAAGGCACCCATACTTGCAGCCATACCCATACAAATTGTTGATACATCGCATTTAATAAACTGCATGGTATCATAGATAGCCATACCTGCGGATACAGAACCGCCGGGACTGTTAATATACATCTGAATATCCTTACCCGGATCTTCAGATTCAAGGAAAAGGAGCTGTGATACAATCAGATTGGCGGATACATCCGTTACTTCTTCTCCAAGGAAAATAATTCTGTCTTTTAAAAGTCTGGAATAAATATCAAAGGCACGTTCGCCTCTGCTTGACTGTTCAATGACTGTAGGTACTAAACTCATCCTTATCCTCCTGTCAAACCAGATATGCCCCGCATATCTGTCAATGTCAGCACTTTGCTCAGTCAAAACGCTGTTTAGACTGATTCAACACCACAGGGCTGCGGCAAACTTCTCTGCGGCAGCCCTGCTATCTTACGTTATGATTATTCTGCGTCTTCTACAGTTGCTTCTACTTCAGTTACAGGAACTTCTACAGCAGCCTCTGTGATCATGTCAAGTGCTTTCTGCGCAGCGATATCGCTCTTGATGTTCTCTGTTTCTTCGTCAGCGAAGATTTCTTTAACCTTGTCTACTGTCAGACCATATCTTTCAGCAATGTTCGCGAATTCTTTCTCAACTTCTTCTTCACTTGCTGTGATGCCTTCAGCTGCAGCAATTGCTTCAAGAACAAGTCTGTTCTCAATGTTCTTCTGAGCCTGTGGTTTCATCTGTTCAAGAAGGCCGTCCGGTGTCAGGCCTGTAAACTGATAGTACTGAGCCATAGAAAGACCGTTGGACTGCATCTGCTGAGCAAACTGATCCATCATCTGTCTTGTCTGAGTAATTACCATAGGATCCGGAATATCCATCTCAGCATTCTCTACGATCTGTCTGATAATCTTCGCCTGTTTCTCCTGACGTACAGCTTTTTCTTTCTGTTCTGCAATGCCTTTCTTTACATCTTCTTTGTATTCATCAAGTGTATCAAATTCAGATACATCCTGAGCGAATTCATCATTGATCTCCGGAAGTTCTTTCTTCTTGATCTCATGAACTTTTACTTTGAATACTGCAGCTTTGCCTGCAAGGTCTTTAGCCTGGTAATCTTCCGGGAATGTTACATTTACTTCTACATCAGAATCTGCTGTCGCACCAACAAGCTGGTCTTCAAATCCAGGGATGAAAGAACCTGAGCCAAGTACCAGAGGATGGTTCTCAGCTGTACCGCCTTCGAATACTTCACCATCTACAGAACCTTCGAAGTCGATAACAACTGTATCGCCGTTCTCAGCTGGTCTGTCAACTGTAATCTCTCTTGCGTTCTGTTCCTGAACTTTCTTCAGTTCAGCTTCGATTTCTTCGTCTGTTACTTCTACCTTATTCTCAGGTACTTCGATACCCTTGTACTGGCCAAGTGTAACTTCTGGTTTAGTAGCAACTTCTGCTGTAAAGATGAAATCTTTGCCTTTTTCCATCTGTGTAACATCGATGGCTGGCTGAGATGTGATCTTGATATCCTTTACTTCTGCAAGTGCCTTGTCATATTCTTCCGGAATAACGATGTTGGCAGCATCTTCATAGAACATGCCTGCACCGTACATCTTCTCTACCATTGCCTGAGGCACTTTACCTTTTCTGAAACCTGGAATGGAGATCTGGTTCTTCATCTTCTTGTAAGCCTGTGTAATCGCCTTATTGAAAGTTTCAGCTGGAACTGTAATTGTCAGTTTCGCCATATTATGTTCTAATTTCTCTACCTGTACACTCATGATATTAATATCCTCCTTCATCTATCCCGAAACCGGTCCCTCCAAAGTGCGGAGTCGGCCTGTTTTCAAGCGCTTATGGATTTAAGTATATTATACATCCGGGCATATGTAAATAGGGGAGAGCCACTTTTTTCTAAAAAAAACATAAAAAAACGGCTGTTATGGTAAACCAATCGATAAAAGGCCAGTAATTTTCGAGATGCCTCCACCGAATCCGCTACCCCGTGCCAGTTCATTGTACTAATCGCATTGATATATTCCTGTGAAACTTCTTTATTTGGAATACTCACAGTTCCATCTATACTGTTATACGTCAAATACCCCAAATGTACCAGCAATGTTAATACATCATCTTTTGTTGCAAATGTAGTCATGTCATTACTGAATGTTCCGGTATTAATCGAAACTGAATCGCCTGTCAGCATACGAATTACGGAAGCTTTTAACCCATCCATATCCATCTGAATGTAAATTTTTAACGCCTCATATGTTTCCGTCTGATTCCAGTATGTTCCAAACTTATGACGCAGCATAGCTTCTACAACAGATTTAGGATTATACATGGAATAACATTCATCTTTCCACTGCCGATGAGCAACCAATTGATAGCCATCGTACCAGGTCTTAGCTTCCTCAAAACTCATCCCATATTTTTCACAAATTGCTGACACTTCCGGCTCTGTAAAACCAAAATATTCCGCCAATTCCCCAGGATCTGTCATCGAATACTCGGTAAACATATTCAGCGCAGAGTGTGAGCCATATTTCTTGATTGGCAAAATTCCTGTCATATAGGCCATTGCAATATAATCTTTGTCTTTAAGCCATGCGCGCAAAAAATCCAGATACTTTTTCTGTGCTTCTTTGTCTTGTTTATATTCCCTAAACAGACAATCCCACTCATCAATCAGAATCACAAACGGGCATTTGGTATAAGAAAATACATCTTTCATAGTCTGAATAAGGTTATTTTTATCCCGAAAACGCACCTCAGGGTACGCTTCCTCAAAATCCACAACAAGATAATCTTTCAGCATTTCCAACATTTTTTCTATTGTCCCTGCCATACTCAAAAATTCCTGCATATTGATTTTTATTACATCATATTGATTCAGATTTTCCTCATATGATTTTTCTCTACTGATTGCAAGATTTTGAAATAAATCTTCTGTATTTTCGCTTCGGTCATAATATGCAGCAAGCATATTGGCTGCCATTGATTTGCCAAATCTTCTCGGTCGGCTCACACAGATATACTTCTGTTCTGTACAAAGAACTTCATTTGTCTTTGCAATCAACTTACTTTTGTCTACATATATTTTAGAGCGCAGACTTCCGCGAAATGAAAAATTCCCCGGATTCAAATAACTACCCATGCAAATTCCTCCCGTTACTCTTTTATATCGTTCATTATACCCGATTTCATTCATAATCACAATTAAATGCTGCACCTGTCAATACTGTTTTTGAAATTTTATTTGGCGGATACGCCACACCGACGAAATGCGTAGCAT
>OHAU01004027.1_pt1 | contig 10700 bp, 8 predicted proteins | sample 1577181 | NCBI WGS metagenome assembly OHAU01 (sample SAMEA3541472, study PRJEB24748) | human gut metagenome | biome: human gut; feature: human-associated habitat; material: faeces | place: China | collected 2012
ATATGCCAATAACTTCTTTAACTTCATAAACCCTCCCAGAGAAATTATATGCTTTGGGAGGTCTCCTTATTTATACGCTTGTTTATGCAGGAAATAAGATGATGAAAATTCAACGGAAAAATAGTGGAATGGATATGCTTCGTGGATCGCTGTCAGGAAATATTATCCGATTTGCGCTGCCCCTTGCGGGCAGCAGTATGCTACAGCAGCTTTTTAATGCGGCGGATACAGCGATTGTCGGCAGATTTGACGGCAGACAGGCACTGGCAGCGGTGGGCAGTAATACCATGATTATCAGTCTTTTTGTAAACATGTTTGTAGGCTTGTCTATCGGCGCCAATGTTGTGATTGCCAAATATGTCGGACAAAGGCAGGAAGAAAAGATAAAAAAGTCGGTGCATACGGTTATGTTTCTGGCAGTACTCAGCGGACTGTTTCTTCTTGTTTTTGGACAGATGACAGCAGAAAAGATATTGACGTTGATGCAGACCCCGGAAGATGTGATGGCGCAAGCGGTGCTCTATCTGAAAATTTATTGCCTTGGAATGCCATTTATGATGGTTTATAATTTTGGGGCGGCAGTGCTTCGATGCAAAGGTGATACAAGATGTCCTTTGTATGCGCTGATTTTATCAGGAATCTTGAATGTGGGCCTGAATCTACTCTTTGTCGTAGCTTTCAAAATGGGCGTAGCCGGAGTTGGAATAGCGACGGTTATTGCCAATGGTGTAAGCGGAAGTCTTGTGTGCTGCTTTCTGATGCAGGAAAAAGGATCGATGCATCTTTCTGTAAAGGCCATGCAGTTGGATAAAAAATATCTGAAAGAAGTATTGCAGGTAGGAATACCGGCAGGTATACAGGGAATGTGTTTTTCAGTTGCAAATGTGTGTATACAATCTGCTGTCAACTGCTTTGGGGCGGAAGGAAGTGCCGGCTTTTCCATTGCTTTAACGTTTGAAAGTTTGACCTATTACATTTCAAATGCTTTCGGACAGGCGGCGGTGACTTTTACCAGTCAAAACTACAGCGTCGGCAATATAAAAAGGTGCAGACAGATTTTTAATTGGTGCCTTTTGCTTGGAGGTGTATTGTGTGAAAGCATCAGTTTGCTTTTTGTGGCAGGACATCGATGGCTGATACCGTTTTTTACATCGGATGCCGGGGCTGCTGCTTATGCACTTATCAGAATGCAGCGAGTGGTGACTTTTAATGGTATGACGGCCGGATATGAAGTCGGAAGCGGACTTTTAAGAGCAATGGGGCATTCTCTGCAACCGGCATTACTGGTGGTAGTCGGATGTTGCGGCTTTCGTATTTTGTGGATTTTAACCGCTTTTCGCCGGATTGGGACCTTTGAAATATTGATGAATGCCTATCCTTTATCGTGGCTTGTAACGGATATACTTATTTTTGTGACATATAAATATTACATAACTATTAGCACTCATTAAAAATGAGTGCTAATTTTTTCTTGACATTTGGAAATAAAGGTATTACAATACTTGTTAGCAGAAGACGCTGATGACTGCCAATCATGTTTTGACGAGCAGAAGCAGAATGCTGGGCATTTTGACGGATGATGAGAAACGGATTGGCTTAGACTATATTTGTACAAAATTCAGAAAAGAACAGGAGTGTTGAATATGTCAGAAGTTAAACAAGAACAGGGCAATTTATCGATTAACAGTGAGAATTTGTTCCCAATTATTAAGAAATGGCTGTATTCAGACCATGATATATTTTTCAGAGAGTTAATCTCCAATGGCTGTGATGCAGTGACAAAGGTACAGAAGCTTGAAGTGATGGGTGAGTACCAGCTTCAGGAAGGTGAGAAGTTCCGTGTAGATGTCATTGTGAATCCGGAAGAGAAGACATTGAAGTTTATCGATAATGGTATCGGTATGACAGCAGATGAAGTGAAAGAGTATATTACACAGATTGCTTTCTCCGGTGCGACAGATTTCCTTGAGAAGTACAAGGACAAGACAAATGAAGATCAGATCATCGGTCATTTTGGTCTTGGTTTCTATTCTGCATTTATGGTTGCAGATAAGGTTACAATTGATACACTGTCCTATCAGGAAGGCGCAGAACCGGTATTCTGGGAATGTGACGGTGACAGTGAATACAGCATGAGCAAGGGCAGCAGAACAACAAGAGGTACAGAGATTACATTGTATCTGAATGAAGACAGCTATGAATTCTCCAATGAATATCGTGCCCGTGAGGTCATTACAAAGTACTGTTCTTTCATGCCTGTTGAGATCTACCTCAGCAAAGAAGGCGGCGAACAGGAATATCAGACCATCGAGAAGGATGAACTTCGTGAGGATGATGTCATCGCAGAGACAATTGTCGAAGATGAGAAGACAGAAGAGAAAGAGAATGAGAATGGCGAGAAGGAGACGGTTGTAGTTTCACCTCGTACGGAAAGATATAAGATCAATAAGCGTCCTTCCCTGATGAATGATATCCATCCATTGTGGACAAAGCATCCGAATGACTGTACAGATGAAGAATATAAGGAATTTTACAGAAGTGTTTTCCATGATTACAAAGAGCCGTTATTCTGGATCCATCTGAATATGGACTATCCGTTTAATCTGAAGGGTATTCTCTATTTCCCTAAGATCAACATGGAATATGAATCCATCGAAGGTACCATCAAGTTGTACAACAACCAGGTATTTATTGCAGATAATATCAAGGAAGTTATCCCTGAATTTTTGATGCTCTTAAAGGGTGTCATCGATTGTCCGGATCTGCCTTTGAACGTTTCAAGATCTGCACTGCAGAATGATGGTTTTGTTAAGAAGATTTCCGATTATATTACGAAGAAGGTTGCAGACAAGCTCTCCGGTATGTGCAAGACAGATAGAGAAAGCTATGAGAAGTATTGGGATGATATTAATCCATTCATCAAGTTCGGCTGCATCAAGGATGACAAGTTCAACGAGAAGATGAAGGATTACATCATTTACAAGGATCTTGATGGCAAGTATATTTCACTGGATGAATATCTTGAGACTGCTAAGGATAAACATGAGAATCAGGTGTTCTATGTCACAGATGAGCTGCAGCAGTCCCAGTATATCAACATGTTCAAGGAACAGGGGCTGAATGCTGTTATTCTGAAGAATCCAATCGACCAGCCATTCATCAGCCGTCTTGAAGAGGCAATGAAGGATAAGAACGTGAAGTTCAGACGTATTGATACGGATCTGGCAGATGTATTCAAAGAAGCAGCCAGTGAAGATGACAAGAAGGTTCTTGAAGAGGATCAGACAAAGCTGACAGATATCTTCAAGAAAGCGCTTGGTGTAGAAGCACTGGATGTGAAGGTTGAGAAGCTGAAGAATGCAGATACATCCGCCATGATTACATTATCCGAGGATATGCGTCGTATGCAGGATATGATGAAGATGTACGGTATGAGTCAGGGTCAGATGGGCACAGAAGGCCAGACCCTTGTACTGAATGCGAATAATGCACTGGTACAGTATGTACTGAACAATCCGGAAGGTGAGCATGTCAATATGTTCTGCCAGCAGATTTATGATCTGGCATTATTAAGCCACTGCCCATTAAGTGCAGAAGCCATGACGAAATTCGTTGCAAGAAGCAATGAGATTCTGAAACTCCTTGCAAAATAAAGTGAATGTATAATTTTTCAAATTGATTGAATTTTTATACGGTACAATGATAAAAAACTAATTAGATAATGCGGTAAATGAGTAGCGAATTAGTACGACACTATACTAAAGCATAAATATAAGAAGAAATCCGTTCCGGAAAAAGCAAACCGGAACGGATTTTTTGTAATGTCTTATAATGTGTAACATTTACCTTTTATGAAAACATTTCACATAGAATGCGGACAACAAGGGTCCTTGGCAGGAGAACCGGAAGACCGGTAACTTCCTGAATCTGATGTTTCATTTCCATGGTGAAGCCCATACAGTCAGTACAGATAAAGGCCAGATTTTTGCCTTTGAAGAAGGAGGCAGCCTCGACAACTTTATCAAAATCCAGATAAGGTGAAGCGGAAGTTACTTCTACAGGGATGCCGCTTTTGCCCCAGGTATGATAAGCCTGCTCCACCTGATCCGGTTCCGGAACAAGGATGCCTATTTTTTGATTGCCCGCCAGTTTAGCAGCAATAGCATGGAAAAGCGGCTGAGGTTCAATGAAAAGCACCTTGTGTCTGAATTCCGGAAAAACGCCGGTACAGAACAGGATAATCGCTGATACGCCTTCTACTTCCGCCTGATCAATCTTCTTCTGGACAAGGGGACGGATAAAACGTTCTGTAAATTTGGCTTGCCTGCCATCGCGCATGCGAGAGACGAGCACTTCATCATCTTCAGATGGCGCAAACTGGGACATGACTTCTTCATAGGTCATATCATCTAAAGCGCCATATTCTGTCAATGTCATATAATCCGGCAGCAGCGGCAGGATATCTCTGGTGATATCCGTGCGGGGTGCCTGTCCGATGGTAATTGCACCGATTTTGATCTGTTTCATGTAATCAGTCCTTTTATTTATCCTTGCCGAAAGTCTGGAATACGTTCATTGGTCCGTATAATTCAATCAGATGATCGTATTCTTTCTGATCATAGAAAGAAATGATGCCGTCGCCATAACCTTTGGCAACTTCGACAGCAAATCTTGCAGCGGATTCAACATCTTCAAAATGGCATGCACCTGTAGCGCAGCCGGCGACTGGCTGTTCTGTTGTAATGGCAACACCTACAACAGGGGCATTTGTTGAAGTCGCAGGCTGAAGAATACTGTTCAGATGGTGCAGATCATTGCCGTAAGGGGTGATATCCTGCTGTGCAACAGGGAAAATAGCAGGCAGCTTGCCTGTGACACGTGTCATAACGTCCATCAGGTCATTGCTGACTTCAAGAATATAGCCTTCTTTGATGGTCGGAGAAAGTGCGAAACCGTTTAAATTGATGACACGGTTTCCTTTTGTTGTATCAATAGAAAGAATGGCATCCATTTCAGGAAGAACTTCTTTCTCATTGTTCGTTGTCATGTCGATTGGTGAACCCATGAATGGTACAGGAAAATGCTCCTGAGTTGGGGCATCCGGGCAGATATGGGTTGCGATGATGACATCACCTTTCATAATGTCACCTTTGGTATTCATTTCTGTCAGTTTAAGACCAGCGGCCAGTGCAGCTAATGCACCATCGCCATCAGAAACGAAACCTGTCACTTCGGGTCTTGCACCAAGTCCGCCAAGACGTCCAATGATTCCGAGTGTCGGAGCAGAGCCACCGACAGATTTTCCTTCGCTGCCTTTAATGAGAATTGTTACACAATCTGTGTCGCCTTCATCACCTTTGACATTTTCTACAGTAACTTCTACGTTACCTCTTTCCTTAAAAAGATCTGTGACTGTTGTGCCGTTGGCAGCAGGAGTGTCAAGCAGATCAAACAGTTCGATAACCTGTCTTAATAACATGGTTAATTGCCTCCTTAGATATAAAATGATATATGGCATATTTGCACATTACATTCAGTTTATAGCAAAATGTGATATGGGTCAATAGAATTTGAAAGGAAATCCTCTCTTTTAACAGATTAAAGTGACGAATGAATAAATTTTTTGAATAAAAATGCAAAAGGACTTGCAGAATTGAAAATACAATAGTATAATACGTCTTGTGCAGACAAATGTCCATTGTGGATATATCATTATGGATATATGATGTAAGGAGTTGAAAGCTATGCAGAGTTCAATCGTAAGTGAAGCGAAAGCGATTGAGAACGAGCTGATCGCACATCGCAGACATCTCCATCAGAATCCGGAGCTTGGATTTGATCTTCCGGAGACAACAGCGTATGTGATGCAGCAATTAAGAGAATATGGATATGAACCAAAGGCGGTCGGGAAAGCAGGTATCAGTGCAGTTGTCGGCCCTGATGGCGGGAAGACTTTTTTGATTCGCGGCGATATGGATGCACTTCCGATGAAGGAAGAGACAGGATTGCCGTTTTGTTCTATCAATGGGAAAATGCATGCCTGCGGACATGATTTTCATACATCTGCCCTTCTTGGGGCGGCCAAACTTCTGAAAGCCCATGAAAGTGAGTTGAAGGGGCAGGTGAAGCTGATGTTTCAGCCGGCGGAGGAGATCATGGATGGAGCCAATGACATGATTGCGGCTGGTATTCTGGAGAATCCTCATGTGGATGCGGCTATGGCAATCCATGTGCTGCATGACAGCCTTGGCAAGGCCGGCTATACAAGAGGAACAGGCTGCGGTTCCAGTGATGTCTTTACAATTAAGGTCAAAGGTATCGGCGGACACGGTGCAGCACCTCACAGAAATGTAGATCCCATCAATGTGGCCTGTCATATACAGTTGGCCCTTCAGACCATCAACAGCAGAGAAATCAATCCAAATGAACTGATTGTCCTGACGATTTGTTCTATGCATGCAGGAACGGCAGCCAATATTATGCCGGCTGAGGCAGTTCTGCAGGGAACAATCCGGACAATGAACATGGATGTCAAGGCTTTTGCCAGACAGAGACTGATTGATATCTGCGAAGGTGTTTGCAAGACATTCCGTGCGGAATGCGAAATTGATTTCATCGGGGAAGGAATTCCGCCGATGTACAATGATGATCAGCTTTTGACGGATACTATCCGTTATATTGATGATCTGCTCGGTAAAGGTACGGCTCAGCCAATCGAGCGAATGACGGGATCTGAAGATTTTTCAGCACTTTCCGTCAAAGTGCCGTCCGTTCTGTACTGGTTTGGTACAGGAAGTACGGAAGAAGGCTATAATTATGGTGTTCATGACTGCAGGGTTACTTTTAATGAAGAAGCAATCCACAAAATGGCTGCTGTTTATACGGAGTGTGCCATGAGATGGCTGGAAGAACACCAGTAGTTATAATTTTTTCACGAGGAGGAAAAGAGATGAAAAAAAGAATTTTAGCACTTGCACTTGTTGCATCCATGTGCGTTTCTCTTGCAGCCTGCGGTAATTCTGGTTCTAAAGAAACAGAAGGTACAGCAGCAAACAGTTCTTCAGCTGCAGCAGAGACAACAGCATCCGGCGAGACAGAAGCAGAAGGAGATCCAGTCAAAGGTGGTACACTGACAATTTCCTTATCCGCTTCACCAAGTAAACTGGATCCAATCCACTACAGCGGTGTTTATGAAAGCCAGATTATCAAAAATGTCTGTGATACGCTGATGGATTACAACAAGGATTTGTCTGAATATGTACCTTCTCTGGCCACAGACTGGACAGTTTCTGATGATGGTATGACATATGTATTCAATATCCGTCAGGGTGTTAAGTTCCAGAAAGGAAAGTATCAGGATGGCCGTGAGATGACAGCGGAAGATGTTGCTTACTCACTGAACCGTTCAGGTGAACTTTCAGACAGCAACCGTCTGTCCATGCTTGACAAAGCAGAAGCAACAGGCGATTATGAAGTGACATGTACACTGAAAACAGCGAACTCTTCTTTCCTGACAGCATTAACAGATGCGGGCAACGCAATCGTTCCTAAGGAAGAAGTTGAAGGCTGGGGCGATGACTTTGGCAGCCATTTAGTTGGTACAGGTCCTTTCTCTCTGGAATCTTTTCAGCTTGACCAGCAGGCAGTTCTGAAGAAGAACGCTGATTACTGGTTGGCAGAGCCAAATCTTGATGAAGTTATTTTCAAGGTTATCACAGACTCTACACAGGCAGCCAATGCACTTCAGACAGGTGAGCTTGATGTCGCCATGGATCTGAAGGGTGAATCTGTTCAGAAAGTTAAGGATAATGCAGATCTGACTCTGCTTGAGACACCGGGACTTCATGTTGCATACATTTACTTCAACATGGAACAGGGACCTACAGCTGATATCAAAGTCAGAAAAGCGCTGATTGAAGCAGTCAATGTAGAGGAAATGGTTGCTTCCCTGTATAAATACGGCGAAGCACAGAAAGCAAGCCTTCCACTGCCTCCGGGCTCATGGGGTTACGATGCTTCTCTTGAAAGCAAAGTTCCAGGTTATGATCCAGAAGATGCCAAAGCCCTTCTTGCAGAAGCTGGTTACGGTGACGGCCTGACACTTGATCTTTACATCAGTGATACAGAAGCAAGACAGAACATGGCTGTCCTTCTTCAGGCTTACTGGGCACAGGTTGGCGTTACTTTAAACATTCATGCATCTGAATGGGGCACATTCTCAGAAGTTGCAATGTCAAATAATGCAGATGTCTATGGTATGTCCTGGACATGGTATCCGGATCCATACTTCTTCCTGAACAAACTCTTCTCAACAGATGAGTTTGGCGGTATCGGTAATGGTCAGCATTACTCCAACCCACAGGTTGATGAATTACTTCAGAAAGCGCTGGAAGCAACAGATCAGGCTGATCGTGCAGATTACTATAAACAGGCGCTTGCTCTGATCGTAGATGATCTTCCAGGTCTCTTCTATGCAAATGAAAACGTTATCTACGGTGTTAACGGCCGTGTTCATGATTTTATTGAGAGAGCAGATAATACAGTCAAATTTGTTACAACAGAAAACAATGTATGGGTAACAGACTAATATTAATGAGTGTTTGAAAGCGGGGCGCGGCGAGTTCGCGCCTCTCTTTTTAAGAAGTCCGCAGTGGATTGCGGACAGCTGAAATGAAATGGTGGTGTATTAAGTAAGTGTTAAAAACAATTCTCAAACGTATTTTACAAAGTATTCCAACACTCCTCATTGTTATTACGATTACTTTCGTTTTGACACGAATGATTCCGGGTAATCCGGCACGTACAATCCTCGGTCCGCAGGCTTCTGCCCAGGATATTGCCGAGATGGAGATTAAGCTTGGATTAAATAAGAGCAAGCTTGAACAGTATGCAGATTATATGATTGGTATTCTGCATGGAGATTTTGGTACATCTTATGTCTATAATCGTCCGGTTACAAGCCTGATTGCAGAAAGAATTCCAAATACGCTGGTCATTACTCTGACCAGTTTGGTCATTGCTATTTTTATTGGTGTTGGCATTGGTGTTTTATCCGCGATAAAACAGTATTCGATTTTAGATTATATTTTTATGATTCTTGCACTGGTTGGTGTGTCCATGCCGATTTTCTGGCTGGGCCTGATGCTTGTCAACCTGTTTTCAGTACAGCTTGGATGGCTGCCTGCCCTGGGCATGGGCTCTATGAGCAAAGGTATCGGAGATGTGATCTCCCATATGGTACTGCCCTGTTTTTGTCTGGCAACAATCCCTACCGCAACATTCGCCAGAATAACCCGCTCCAGTATGCTGGAGGTTATACATAGTGATTCCATCAAAGCACTTCGTGCCCGTGGTATCAAAGAGAGCAGCAGCCGCCCCATCTGCTCGTTGGTTCTCTCCGCCCGTCCTGTTTCAGGTTCCAGCCGGAAATTGCCTCCAATTGTCACAGTTCTTGGTCTTCAGCTGGCCAGCGCTTTTACAGGGGCCATTTTGACAGAGAGTATCTTTTCATGGCCTGGTATGGGTACGATGATCGTATCCGCCATCGATAACCGAGATTATATGCTGATTCAGGGAACGGTCCTTTTTATTGCCGTTGTCTTTGTCGTTGTCAATTTACTGGTAGACGTGGTTTATATGATTATTAATCCACGTGTCAGCTATGATTCGAAAGGGGGTAATTAAATGGCAGATACAACAAAAACGACATCCGCGGATGCACTCGGCCTGGATGCTCAGGCAGAAATGCTCAAAACAGAACGTCGTGCCAATAATGTCTGGAACAAATTAAAACGAAACAAAACAGCCATGATCGGTCTTGTGATTGTTGTTGTCATGGTTTTCATCGCCGTTTTTGCACCTGTCCTTGCACCTTATGATCCGGATGAAATTCATCCACTGGATGCATTTCTGAAACCTTTTTCAGAAGGTCATATTTTTGGAACAGATCAGTTTGGACGTGATCTGCTGTCTCGTGTCATTTATGGTGCCAGAGTTTCTCTGATTGTTGCAGCAGGCGGTACATTAGTCGGTGGTGTGATCGGTGTTTTACTTGGTCTGATCGCAGGTTTCATGGGCGGTATTGTAGACTCTGTGATCATGCGAATCATGGATGGTTTTCTCTCCTTCCCATTTGTACTGTTATCCATTATTCTGATGACAGTGCTCGGACAGGGACTGATCAATGTTATTATCGCCATCGGTATCGGCAATATTCCAAGTTTTGCCCGTGTGGTTCGTGGTGAAGTCCATATTGTAAAGAACGAAGAATACTGCAATGCCTGTCGTGTTATCGGCGTTTCCAACACAAGACTGCTGTTTACACACATTCTTCCGAATGCTATTTCTCCGATTATTGTATATGCAACATTGAATGTAGCCAGTGCCATTATTTCTGAGGCAGCCTTAAGTTTCCTTGGTCTTGGTATTGCCGCACCGACAGCTTCATGGGGAAGCATCCTGCGTGAAGGAAAGAGCAGTTTGACAACGGCACCATTTGTAGCAACAATCTCCGGTGCATTTATTTTGATCACTGTACTTGGCTTTAACCTTTTCGGTGATGGTATCCGCGACGTGCTGGATCCTAAGATGAAACAGTAATTGCGCTGCGAAAATCTTCGCGGACCTCTAGTTTGAATAAAGATATCTATTCAGAGCCAACCTCCAAAATGCTACGCATTTCGTCGGTGTGGCGTATCCGC
>OHAU01004034.1_pt1 | contig 10679 bp, 9 predicted proteins | sample 1577181 | NCBI WGS metagenome assembly OHAU01 (sample SAMEA3541472, study PRJEB24748) | human gut metagenome | biome: human gut; feature: human-associated habitat; material: faeces | place: China | collected 2012
CCGGATCTTGCTTTGTCTGTTGTTTTGCGGGGCAGGGGGATTAGTACATACCGCCCATGTCCGGGGCAGCCGGAGCGGCCGGAGCGGCCTTCTCGGGCAGGTCGGCCACGAGGGACTCGGTGGTCAGGACCATGGAGGAGACGGACGCGGCGTTCTCGAGCGCGCTGCGGCAGACCTTGGTCGGGTCGACGATGCCGTTGTCGATCATGTCGCCGAAGGTGTCGTGCGCGGCGTCGTAGCCGTAATTGACGCTCTTGCTCTTGCTGACCTTATCGAGGATGACCGCACCCTCGACACCGGCGTTGGCCGCGATCTGGCAGATCGGGGCGCGCAGCGCGGCAGCGATGATGTTCGCACCGGTCTTCTCGTCGCCGGAGAGTTTGGCAGCCGTCGCCTGTGCGGCCTTGCTGGCCACGACATATGCCGTGCCACCGCCGGCGACAACGCCCTCTTCAACAGCCGCGCGAGTCGCGTTGAGCGCGTCCTCGATGCGCAGCTTCTTTTCCTTCATCTCGGTCTCGGTCGCAGCGCCGACCTTGATGACCGCAACACCGCCGGACAGCTTTGCCAGGCGCTCCTGCAGCTTCTCCTTATCGTACTCGGAGGTCGTCGTCTCGATCTGGGCGTGGATCTGCGCGATGCGGGCCTGGATGTCGTCCTTGGCCCCGGCGCCCTCGACGATGGTCGTGGTCTCCTTCGTGACCTTGACCTGACGTGCGTGGCCGAGCTGGGCCAGCGTGGTATCCTTGAGCTCCATGCCGAGGTCGGTCGAGATGACCTGGCCGCCGGTCAGGATGGCGATGTCCTGCAGCATTTCCTTGCGGCGGTCGCCGAAGCCGGGCGCCTTGACGCACACGCAGGTGAACGTGCCGCGCAGCTTGTTGAGGATGATGGTGGCCAGCGCCTCGCCCTCGATGTCGTCGGCGATGATGACGAGCTTCTTGCCCGCGTTGAGCACGGCCTCGAGCACCGGCAGGATCTCCTGAATGTTCGAGATCTTCTTGTCCGTGATGAGGATGAGCGCGTCGTCGATGATGGCCTCCATCTTGTCGTTGTCGGTGACCATGTACGGGGTGACATAGCCGCGGTCGAACTGCATGCCCTCGACGACCTCGGAATAGGTCTCGGCGGTCTTGCTCTCCTCGACGGTGATGACGCCGTTCTGGCTGACCTTCTCCATGGCCTCGGCAATGAGCTTGCCGATGTGCTCGTCACCGGACGAGATCGCGCCGACACGCGCGATGTCGCCGCTGCCGCTCACGGGCTGGGAGTTGGTGCGGATGGCATCGACGGCCGCCTCGGTCGCCTTCTGGATGCCGCGGCGCATGACCATCGGGTTTGCACCGGCGGCGAGGTTCTTCAGACCTTCGCGGATCATCGCCTGCGCCAGCACGGTGGCAGAGGTGGTGCCGTCGCCCGCGACGTCGTTGGTCTTGGTGCTCACTTCGCGGATGAGCTGCGCGCCCATGTTCTCGAACGCGTCCTCAAGCTCGATCTCCTTTGCGATTGTCACACCGTCGTTCGTGATCAGCGGAGCGCCGAACTTCTTGCCCAGCACCACGTTGCGGCCCTTGGGGCCGAGGGTGATCTTGACGGTATCTGCAAGCTGATCCACGCCGCGCTGCAGCGCCTTGCGTGCTTCTTCACCATAAATGATCTGTTTTGCCATAATGATAGCCTCCTAATGAATCCAAGCAGTAGTGTCTTACTCGACGACGGCCAGAATGTCGCTCTGGCGCACGATGGAATACTCCTCGCCGTCCACCTTCACAGTGGTGCCGGAGTACTTGCCGACGATCACGCGGTCACCGGCGGCGACGGTCATCTTCACTTCGTTGCCGTCCACCATGCCGCCCGGGCCGACTTCGACGACCTCGAACATCTCGGGCTTCTCCTGCGCGGATGCTGCCAGGATCAGGCCGCTCTTGGTCTTTTCCTCGGCCTTGAACTGCTTGAGGATCACACGGTCTGCCAACGGTTTGAGTTTCATAATCTATATGCCTCCTAATATTGAATACAAAAAAGCGATGCGTTAGCACTCAATTCCTCGGAGTGCTAACGCATCATACTATACCACAATTTTTCGGATTATCAAGCCCCTGGCGAAATTTTTTTGTAAACGTTTTATGACCGCGTTTTTCGTCAGGTATGGACAAATTCGCGTGTCTCGTGGCCGCCTGCGGTCTCGGGGTGGAAGAAGGCCATATTCGCCGGCACGAGGAAGTTCACGCCGCCGGGGATGAGGTCGAAATTCACGTGCTTGCCGTAGAGCGCCTCGCCGTCGACGTTCACGACGAGCTCGGTCTCGCTGTCGATCTCAAGATGGTCGCCCTCGAGGTGGGTGATGTACTGCTCCAGTTCGCGGTAGCGGCCCTTGGCGTATTTGCCGACGAGCCGGATGAACGTCAGGCGCGAGACATCGCGCACGACGAGAAACTCCAGCTTGCCGTTGTCGGGCATGGAGTCGGGGATGGGGTTGAAGCCGCCGCCGTAGAACCGGCCGTTGCACGCGCAGATGAGCGACGTGCCGCCGGAATACTCCATGCCGCAGCCGCGCACGGTCAGCGGCTGGGCGATGCCCTTGAAGAGGTTCGCCACGGCGGAGAAAATGTAGCTGTCGTGATACTGGTGCACCTCCGTGCCGATGCGCGCGTCGATGCCGACCGAGCAGATGTTGAGCGCGTAGCGCCCGCAGCACTCGATGATGTCAAAGGGGCGCACCTCGCCGCGCACGAGGTCGGCAAGGTCGAAAAAGCGCGTCTTTTCCTCCCCGAACATTTTGATGAAGTCGTTGCCCGTGCCGCAGGGAAAATGCGTCACAGCGACGTTGCTGCGGCCGACGGCACCGTTGACGCACTCGTTGAGCGTGCCGTCGCCGCCGCAGGCATACACCCGCAGCTCCTCGCCGGAGGCCGCCTCTGCGGCGATCTTGGCGCATGCATCCATGGGCGCGGTCGTGACATAGATCTCGTAAGCGTCCTCACTGCCCTCAAGCGCGCGGCGCGCCTGCTCGGCAACGTATTCGCGCCGGTCCTTGCCGCCGGCGACGGGATTGACGATGAACAGATGTTTCATAGTGAATTCCTGCACTTTCGACAAAATAATACAATAACTATACCGCGTGCGGCGCGGACGCGCAAGGGGAAAATCGTGAATATTTGCGGATTTTTAACTACCGGTGTGAGCATATGCACCGGCCTGCCGCTTCACACGTCCTTCGTGTACTGGAACAGGTCGCAGCGGAGCGTGCCGTTGTAGAGCTTGCGCTTCTTGTCCGCCGGACGGCCGAACGTGCGCTCAAACTCCGTGTGCGAGCTCAGGAGGTAGAGCTTCCAGTGCTCCGTTTTGGCATAGGCCGCGCCGAAGGCGGCGTAGAGCGCCTCGGCCTCGCGCTTTTCCATCAGGCGCTCGCCGTAGGGCGGATTCGTGACGATGACGCCGCGCTCGGTCGTGCGGTCAAATTCCCGCGCGTCGGCGACGGCGAACGTGATGCAGTCGTCCACACCGGCGCGGCGGGCATTGTCGCGCGCCATGGCGACGGCACGCGGGTCGATGTCGGATGCGAAGATGTGGTAGTCGCCGTGAAATTCCCGCGCACGCGCCTGCTCGCGCGCATCCTGCCAGACGGCCTTGTCCAGCCACGCCCACTGCATGGCGGCAAAGTCGCGGTGAATGCCGGGGGCGCGGCCCTTGGCGGCCAGCGCCGCCTCGATGGCGATCGTGCCGCTGCCGCAAAACGGGTCGCAGAAGTCACCCCGGCCGCGGTAGCCCGCGATGTCCACGAGCGCGGCGGCCAGCGTCTCGCGCAGGGGCGCCGCCACGTGCGCCGGACGGTAGCCGCGCTTGTGCAGCGGCGTGCCGGTCGTGTCGAGGTAAAGCGTGGCCGTGTCGTGCACGAGCGAGAACTGGATCTGATACAATGCGCCGGTCTCGGCGAACCAGCCGACGCGGTAGCGCCGCTTGAGCGACTCGACGACGGCTTTCTTGATGATCTTCTGGCAGTCGGGCACGGAGTGCAGCGCCGACTCCAGACTGTAGCCCTTGACGGGGAAGGCCGCGTCCGCCGGCAGATAGTCCGCCCACGGCAGCGCCTTGACGCCCTCAAAGAGCGCGTCGAACGTCGGCGCGGGGAAGCTGCCCAGCTCGAGCAGCACGCGCTCGCCGAAGCGGCAGCGGATGTTCATGCGCGCGATGTCCGCGTCCGTGCCGGTGCAGCGCACGCGGCCGTTTTCGGGCATAACATCGCGCAGCCCCATATGGCGCAGCTCATTGCCGAGCGGGCCCTCGAGCCCGAACAGGCACGGCACGCACAGTTTGTGGTCAGGCATCGGGCGTGTCCTCGGTTTCTTCGGATTTTTCGGGCTGCGCGGTCTCGGCTTCCGGCTCGGCTTTGGGCTCGGTCTCCGGCGCAGCATCCGCCTCCGGGGCATCTTCCGTCTCGGGCGTCATGTCCACGAGTTCGAAGGTGATGTCCGGCAGCTTTTCCTGCTCATACTTGCCGCAGAGAATGCGGATGAGCACCACGATGGCGTAGATCAGGCAGGCGACGGCGGTGACCGTCAGCCCCTCGACCCAGCCCTGCGGGATGCTGCCGACGGTGTCCACGCGCACGATCTCGTCGGGCAAGTAGTCGGCCGCGTCCTCACTGTCGCCGATCGCGCCGATCTGCTGCAGGTAGGCGTGGTTTTCCGTGTACCAGTCGTAGAGCGCGGACGAGACGGCATCCGGCATGGTCTTGACCGTACCGGTGACGCGGATGAAGCTGTCGACCGAGTAGCTCTGGCCGGAGAGAACGCTTGTCGTCGCGTCGGCAATGGTCTTGACCGAGGCGTTCCAGCGCGCGGGGAAGCGGAAGGCTACGAGCTTGCCGCCGATGGGCACAACGCCGTACTGCGCGCTGCCGCCGTTGGGGTCGGAAAACGTGTTGAGGATAAAGACAATGTCATGCTGCACGAACGTGCCGGGGTCGGCATCGAACGTGCCGGCGATCTCCTGCGCGCCGTGGGCGATGCGGAACACGCCGAAGCCGGACACCGCCAGCAGCACGATGGCCGCCAGCAGACCGGCCACACCGCGCCGGAGCGCGTGACGCGCGCGGACGCTCATAGGCTTTTTCTCCGCCGGAGCGGGGGCTTCGGCAGCATCGGCTTCGGCAGCGGCGGGCTCGCCGGCCGTGACTTCTTCCGGCTGCGCGCACGCTTCGGGCGCATCGGTCTCCGGGGCGTCCGGCGCGGCGTTGTCGTTGATGATTTCTTCGGGGGTCTTGTGTTCGTCCATGATGGGCTCCTTTCTCAGATCGTGGCGGCGGTGTCGAGCATGGCGTCGAGCACGCAGCAGGCGAGCGCGGCCTCCATGACGGGAATCGCGCGCGGGGCAAGGCACGGGTCGTGCCGGCCGTTGATGCGCAGCGGCGTCTCCTCCATGGTCACGAGGTCGACCGACGGCTGCTCGCACGCGATCGACGGCGTCGGCCGCAGGGCCATGCGCACGACGAGCGGCATGCCGTTGGTGATGCCGCCGTTGATGCCGCCGGCGTTGTTGGACGCCATGGTGATGCGCCCGTTTTGCAGGCGGATGGGGTCGTTTGCCTCACTGCCGCGCATTTCGGCAAGGGCGAAGCCGCGGCCGAACTCCACGCCCTTCACGCCGGGGATGGCATAGAGCATGCCGGCGATGCGGCTCTCCATGCCGCCGAAGAGCAGCCCGCCGACGCCGGCGGGCACGCCCGTGACGACGCACTCAAGCTCGCTGCCGACGGAGTCGCCGGCGCTGCGCGCATCGAGGATGGCGCGCTTCATGTCGAAGTTGAGCTCCTTGCCCGTCGCCTGGCCGACGCGCACGGCGTTGGCCGTGATCGTGATGCCGCGCCGCTCGAGGATCTGGCGGCAGACCGCCCCGGCAAACACGAGGCACGCCGTGAGCCGGCCGCTGAACGGGCCGCCGCCGCGCAGGTCGGCGTGGCCGCCGAAGCGCACGGTCGCGGCATAGTCCGCGTGGCTCGGGCGCGGGATCTCCGGATGGTAGGCCGCGCTGTTCTGGTCCTTGTTGCGGAAGATGGCCGAGATGGGCGCGCCGGTCGTCACGCCGTTGAGGATGCCGCTCATCACGAGCGGGTCATCGGTCTCGGAGCGGTGGGTCGTCAGGTCGGACGAGCCGGGGGCGCGCCGGCGCATCTGGATGCGCACGGCGTCCATGTCAACGGCCTCTCCTGCCGGGACGCCGTCGAGCACGACGCCGATCGCCGGGCCGTGCGACTCGCCGAAGATCGTCACTTTTACACGTTCGCCATAGGTGTTCATGCGGTTGCCTCGCTGTTCGTTCAAAAATAGGTTTACAGTTAACCATACAACATTTTCGCGGTCTTGTAAATGCCTTTTGCGCGCCGGGAGCGCCGCGCAGCCGTGCGGGCGCGGATTTTACAGATTGGACATGAAAAAATCGTGCCGGTTGTTTATAATAGGATGCACCATTGGATCATTATGTCCGGCGCACCGCGCCGGTGAAGGAGGCAACATCACATGAGCCAGAAAGTGCTCGTCGTGGAGGACGATATCAACATCGCGGAATTGCTGCGTCTGTATCTGCAGAAGGACGGCTTCGAGGTGTCGCACGCGGCCGACGGCGGCAAGGCCGTCGAGATGGCCAAGGAGATCCAGCCCGACCTTGTGCTGCTCGATATCATGCTGCCCGTGATGGACGGCTGGCAGGTCTGCCGCGAGCTGCGCAAGAGCATGAAGATGCCCATCATCATGCTCACAGCCAAGGGCGAGACCGAGGACAAGGTCTCCGGTCTGGAGATGGGCGCGGACGACTACATCGTCAAGCCCTTCGAGGTCAAGGAGTTGCTTGCGCGCGTGCACGCCGTGCTGCGCCGCACCGGCGACGACGGCAAGCCCCAGAGCAAGAAGCTCACCTTCGACAAGCTCGTCATCAACCTCGACTCCTATGAGCTGATCGTCGACGGCAAGAAGATCGACACGCCGCCCAAGGAGATGGAGCTTTTGTACCACCTTGCGGCGACGCCCAACCGCGTCTACACCCGCAACCAGCTGCTCGACGAGGTGTGGGGCTTTGACTACTTCGGCGACAGCCGCACCGTGGACGTGCACATCAAGCGCCTGCGCGAGAAGCTCGAGGGCGTGTCCGACAAGTGGGCGCTCAAGACCGTCTGGGGCGTGGGCTATAAGTTCGAAGCGGAAGAGACGTAAGTGAAGAGCATCTATTTCAAGAACTTCGCCGCGACCGCCGCCATGGTGCTCTTCAGCTTTCTGATCCTCGGCACGGCGTTCGTGTTTCTCGGCCGCAGCTATGTCATCAGCGAATACCGCGGCAACATGGTCTCCAACGCCGAGGAGGTCAGCCATGCGGCGCAGGCGCTCGTGCGCAGCGGCGAGCTCACGAGCTGGGACCTGCGCATGGTCATCAGCACGCTTGCACAGTCGACCGGAAACCACATCTTCATCACCGACACCGACGGGACGGTCGTGTCCTGCTCGTGCCGGAACATTGCCTGCGAGCACCTCGGCCGCACGGTCGGCGCCGCGTCGCTGGTGCAGCTGCGCAGTGACGGCAAGCTCAACCTCATCACGAATCTCGGCGGCTTCTACAGCTCTGCCCACTATGTCGTCGCGCAGCCGATCACCATCGGCACGGCCGCGCGCGTGGTCGGCTATGTGTTCGTAGCCACCAACAGCGCCACGATCATCGACGGCTGGCGCACGTTCGTGTGGGTATTTCTCGCCGCGTCCGCAGCCGTGATGATGATCGCGCTGCTGCTCTCGCTCGTGACGAGCAAGCGCATGGCGCAGCCGCTCGACGAGATGGCCGTCGCCGCCAAGAAATTCGCACACGGAGATTTTTCCGCCCGCGTCACGGATGACGGACGCACCGACGAGGTCGGCGCGCTCATCTCGGCGTTCAACACCATGGCGGACTCGCTCGAGACGAGTGAGGAGCGCCGCAACGCCTTCATTGCCAACGTCTCGCACGAGCTCAAGACGCCCATGACCACCATCGCCGGCTTTGCCGACGGCATTCTCGACGGCACGATCCCCAAGGATCAGGAGGACAAGTACCTTGTCACCATTGCCGACGAGACGCGCCGCCTCTCGCGCCTTGTGCGCAGCATGCTGGACATGTCGCGCGTGGAGAGCACGGGCGAGGATCTGACGCGCCGGCGCGAATTTGACATCTCGGACAGGATCGTCAGCACCATGCTCAGCTTTGAGGCGCGCGCCAATGACAAGCAGCTCGACGTTGATCTCCAGCTTCCGGAGGATCCGATGCTCGTGCTCGGCGACCCGGACGCCATTACGCGCGTACTTTATAATCTGATGGACAACGCCGTCAAATTTGCCGCGCCCGGCAGCACGCTGTGCGTCTCGCTCTGGAAGTCGGAGGGCAAGGCCTACGTCTCCGTGCGCGACCATGGCGAGACCATCCCCGCCGACGACCTGCCGTTCATCTTCGACCGCTTCCACAAGTCCGACCGCAGCCGCAGCCTTGACCGCGACGGCGTGGGCCTCGGGCTGTATCTGGTCAAGAGCATCCTCGACGCGCACGGGGAGGACATCGCCGTCACGAGCCGCGACGGGGAGACGGAGTTCGTGTTCACGCTCACGCTCGCAAAGCCCGCGCCCAAGCCCACTGCCAAGCCGGAAAACACCGGCCGACGGGGCGGGCGCAAGAGTTCATGAATTGTTCGCGGAATTCATAGAATGTTCGTTTTCCATTCATAAGCAGCACAAAATCGTGTGTTATCATCAAATCGTTCCTTGGGAGGGACACCAACATGTACGACAACGTTCGCAAACCGGAGTCCGACTGGTATGAGGCCGGCTATTCCGCGCCCCGCAGCGAAGCTTCCGGAAACGGCTGCTACGGTTCCTACGATTCCTACTGGAGTCCGTCGCAGACCGCCGCACCGAAGAAGAAGTCCCATCAGGGTCTGAAGATCACGATGATTATTCTCGGCGTGTTGGTGCTGATCATCGCCTCGTGTTATGTGTTCGCGGCGCGCGGACGGGACTCTGTTCCCTCCGTCGATCCCGGGCAGCACGGCAGCGTGACGATCCCACAGGACGATGCGGACGATGACACCACCGTCACCGGCAAGAACGAGCTGCCGGGCGCGCCGACAGATCCCGGCGTGACCATGGCGCTCCAGCCCGCCGGCGGCAGTGCGCTCTCGCTGCAGAGCGTGTATGCCAAGTGCCTGCCGTCCGTTGTCGGCATTCATGCCGACATCCGCCGCGGCGAGTACAGCACCGGCACGGGCATCGTGCTCACGAGCGATGGCTACATCGTCACGAACACGCACGTGCTCGACGGCGCGAAGAGCGTCACCGTGACCACGTCGGACGGCACCGAGTATACGGGTGCGCTCGTCGGCGCAGACGCCGTGAGCGACATCGCCGTGCTCAAGATCGACGCACAGGGGCTCACCCCTGCCGAGTTCGGCGACTCCAGCTCCCTGCAGGTCGGCGATGACGTTGTGTCCATCGGCAACCCGCTCGGCGAGCAGCTGCGCTGGACGATGACCAACGGCATCATCTCCGCCATCAACCGCGACATGGTCTACAACGGGCACAGCATGACCCTCCTGCAGACCAATGCCGCCATCAACGAAGGCAACTCCGGCGGCCCGCTCATCAATATGTATGGGCAGGTGATCGGCATCACGAACATGAAGGCCCTGTCCACCGGCGTGGAGGGCATCGGCTTCGCGATCCCGACGGCGGTCATCCGCCCGATCGTCAACGCCCTGCTGGCAGACGGCCGCGTTTCCGGCCGCGTGAGCATCGGCATCACCGTGGGGGCGATCTCCTCTGCCGCTTCGGACTACTATGATCTGCCCGAGGGGCTTTATATCAGCGACGTCGCCAAGGGTTCGGACGCCGAGAAGAAGGGCATCCAGTCCGGCGATATGCTTCTGGCGGTCAACGGCAAGGCCGTGACCACCACCTACGATGTCAGCGCCGTCAAGGATGGCTTGCAGGTGGGCGACACCGTCACCCTGACCATCTATCGCGACGGCAAAACGTTCGACGTCAAAGTCAAGCTCGTCGACACGAACGACATCTCTTAATTTGCTAGTTTCTCCCTCCTCATATTCTCCTCTCTATTGAACGAACCCCAGGCGGCTTGCCGTCTGGGGTTTGTTCTATATTGTGATGGCGTGATGCTGCTGCGTTGCGGAATTGAGCAGCGGGGGAGCCCGAGGGGGCAAGGCCCGCCTCGGTTTCCATGGCACGCGCTTGCGCAGCAAGCCGACGAACCCCAGATGGGTAACACCATCTGGGGTTTGTTCTATGTCCGGGTGCGGCCATGCGCTGCGCGACTGAGCAGATGTGCAAAAACAGCCCGCTCCATCAGAGCGAGCTGTTTTTTCTGCGTTTTGGTGCGTTTTGCGGCTCACGGCACGGCGCTGCAGAACGTGCCGCCGGCATATGCATACACCGTGCAGCCGAGCGCGTCGGCGTCGGCGGGGTCGTGCGTGGCGAGCACGAGCGTCCTGCCCTGCGTCTCGGCGGCGATGCACGCGATCACACGCGCACGCAGCGCCGCATCCAGAGCGCGAAACGGCTCGTCGAGCAGCAGCACCGGCGCGTCATACGCGAGCGCGCGCGCAATGGCCACGCGCTGCTGCATGCCGCCGGAGAGCGCCGCGGGATACTGCT
>OHAU01004035.1_pt1 | contig 10668 bp, 18 predicted proteins | sample 1577181 | NCBI WGS metagenome assembly OHAU01 (sample SAMEA3541472, study PRJEB24748) | human gut metagenome | biome: human gut; feature: human-associated habitat; material: faeces | place: China | collected 2012
CACGATTTCCAGTCGTGCGCCTTAGACCACTCAGCCAACTCTCCAAGTTTTTGGCTTCACACTGCGGTTTTTTGAACTTTCGTGGAAGTCGTTTTTCGATTCAGTAGCCAAAGACTATGATTTTTTTGGGTTATGAATCTTACATCCTGAATTATAGCAAGCTACGACCCCCTTGTCAAGCAGAAAAGTAAAAAAATAAAGGAAGAAGTTTTCACTTCTTCCCTTATTCTATTCCTTTAAGACCTACATAGCATCGACCAAATCACGGAATGTGGGTTTCTTGTTTTTATCCCCTTTCCGAATCTCTGGCATGAATTTATCAATAAATCTGCTACGAATCGACACAAAGGACAGTTCCTGTTCGTCCTCTATTGTTTTTAGTCTATACTTTGTTTCACCTAATTCATCCGTGTATTCCTCACGGACCTCTTTTCTTCTCGGTTCTTTCTCATGGACCGTCTTTTTCAGCCAAGCAACCGCTTCTGGTCCTTGCTCCCTACAATACTCCATGATATCCGGCATTTTAATATCAGATATCTGTGTGAATTCTTTCATAAGTAAAACGACCCCTTTCTAAATTTAGCTTTACAGCTTACCTTAAGAATACCAAGACCCGCATATTTTGTCAATCATTACTTATTTTCTTCTCTACTGCTTCTAATCTTGTGTCAATTCTAACCAAAGTCGCGTTGAAATTATCAAGAGAAGATGAAAATTTCTCCAGCTGGCTATACATCCGTTCTTCGCGTGCCTTGGTATCTTCTCTTGATTGCCTGTTGATTATGATAATGTAATAGGCACAAGCCACCACGCACGCAACAGGAAAGCCAAGAGAAGAAATAAGGTTTACTATCTCCCCCATAGCGTCCACCCCTTAGAATTGGATGCCAAGTGCCTTTAACTGCTTCTCAATGTATGTAAGCTGTTCCAACTCTACAACCAATTCAAGAGCGGAACTAACTTCCCCTGTTGAAGTAGAAGTAGACGAAACACGCTTCTTTCCAATAGAAGCAATGATTGAGTAATCGAAGTATGCCATATCGCTTTCACCGTTCAACAGGTGAATTTCTGCGGTATTAGCTTCGGTGAAAATCCCCTCGAATTCCTCCACCGTCATAGAATCCACATTCATATGAATTTCCATCTTGTTTCTGCCCGCTCCATAGCTGGGATAGATTGCGGTATTCTCCAATACCTCATATTCGCTATTGTTCGCAAGTTTAATTTTAAGCATTGTAATGCCCCCTTATACAACATAAATTTGTGATATATACATCTTGTGGAATGTCAGGAATCGCCAGTTAAAATAGGCTGTTCCGTTAAAGCTGAACGGAATTTGAAGATGAAAACTCTTTGCCGTGTCCCCTATCTTCATATACTGGTTACAAATATTCGGGTTATAATCATTTGCTACACTTGAAAGCCCAAACCAATCTTCACCGTAGTTTGCTATATTTAACTCATAGTTTCCCACGACATGAAGTGTACTGTAACCCGTGACATCATACCCGCCGCTTATAATTTTTAGCTGTGTATCACCATAACCACCACGGGCTATTAGTTTCCCATTCTCATTTGTGCTAAATTCATAGTTGTTCGGGTAGGCACTCCAATGTACCCAAATATTCCCATTGCTACCAATTACACCGTTGTTGTAGATAAAAAACTGCTTCTTCCACACCAGCGTATTATTGTAAAAAACCTGATTTGCGGATTGATTATTGATAAATACGCTATTGGCTTGGCTTACTGCGGTATTATTGTAAAATAGTCCCATACGCACACCGCCTTATGAATAACTGATTCTCAAATTGCCGTCATAACTCATTGTGATATTGGACGCACGGCGGGCATTAGAAAGCCTGCTATCGTTGCCTTGGCATACAGTCCCCGCAGAACTGCCAAAATTTTTGTTAAACGCATTGTTCTTGGTAAATGCGGGTTCTTTCCCATTCAGCTTTGTGTCCATCTCGGTTTCTGTATAATATCTGTCATCATGTGTATGGGAAACAGGCGTTGTCTGTGTAGTGCCGTCTACAATCTTTTGAATCTCGCTATCTACCGTATCAATTCTGTTTGAAAGCTGTATGGCCGTGTCAGAATTTAGAATTCCTTTCGCACCCTCAAACCAAGTATTAAACGCATCATCATACTGGCTAAAAAGGTTTGTTGCGTCAATCTGTTCAATGACACCAGCAACCACACCGCAAACCGCACTATTGAATCTGGTATCCGTTATCTGTGCTTCTGCTATCGCTGTTGCTCCTGCGGGAACAGAAATAGTAGCCAATTGAAGTTCATATACATCCGCATTGCGTGTAAGCGTTGGTGCTACCGGGTTTGTAGCCAAAGCACCTTTCTTTATAAAAACCCTCAAATAACGGTTCGTCAAATCCAGTCTTAAAACAACACTGTCAATTCTTCCCTTTGCCCCGTCCGCATTATCAAGAGGAAAAGCTAAATCACTGTCATTTTCGTAGTAATAGCCTTTAATCCAACCTTTTCCCGCCTTTACCGCAACTGTCATTGCGTCAGACGGCACAATCTTCAAATTATCGGCACTATTGGCGTATACGCCATTTCCCACGAAAGAAGCAAAATAGCTTGCTATATCCTCGGCCAGATAGGTTCTGTCATAGTTGCCGGAAGTGTCTACTTCGGCATTGAAAAAGCTATATCGTTCTGCCATCAATAAACCCCCATTTTCTTATATATCGTAGGCACGCAATTCCCAAAAGTAAGGTTTGTTGTTGTGCCTTTTCTTTCAATGATTCTTTCTATTGCTGTAATTCGTGTATCCAGCCGGATATTAAGCGATTTGTCAATGATACTTACTTTATCACCAAGAGAAAAGGAAAAATCTGCGTTTGTGTTCGCTTCTCCCTCGAAACTCTCCACAATATAGCAATCTGCTAATTTTTCCGTTCCACGCTGGAAAAGCTGGGCCTTATACTCTGTATCCGTTAAATCGGATTGCTGTAAGTCTTTCGCATCCACGAACATTTCATAGCGTCCCAAACCCACCGCATCACCAAGAGAAACGAAAGTGCGGGCCGTGCCCTCTCCCATTCCACCAACCAAAGCTACATTCTTTAATTGCTTTGTGCTATTGATATAGGTTTCAGACAGGATATTTTCATAATCCCTGTTGAAGATTAAAGGGTTTGCCGTTCCCGCTGTCCTGTCTGCTCCCTTATAGACATTGAAAATCAGCTTTTTGTCTTTTGGTGAAAAGTCCACCGAAAAGCCCACATCATACGCTAAAGCTGTTTCTTCCAGCACTTCCAAAAGGTTCATATAGGACACTTGCTTTTCAATCGTTTCCGTAAGACCTGATACATCACCAAGAGAAAGAAAGGGAATGGTGCGGGTCTCACTTGTGGAAATACAATTTTCATCTACCAGCTTTCTTAGAAAAGTTTCTAAGTTCCCGTTATAGTTCACTGTATCCCACACGATACGGCGGGCCAGGTATCCGCACATATCATAGCCGTTTACAACTATGCTTTCTTCCCCGTCTGCCATTTCTATTTCTATTGAATGGATAAAGCCCGCAAATCCGTTAAAATACACGATATTCCCCAGCACCAAGTATTGTTTTGCCTGTGGCGTATACATCCCCTTTATTTTGAAGCTCCCGCACGCATTGTATTTTGAAACGAAAGTAAAACTTTCAAAATCATCCACCACGCCTAAACAGGTTAGTTCACTATTGAATATTTTTATCTCCATAGCTTACACCCCCAAATACTTAGGGCTAAAGATAATATTTACTTCTAAATTGCTTTCGTTGCTGTCTGCTCCCCATCGGAATTCATTTCCCCCGACTTCCAATTGAATAAAGGTGCTGTCTAAATCCAAGAAAGAAAAATAGTTGGTCTCTTCTCCATCTATAGTGCCAAATACTGTTTTCTTTCCGTAGCTTGTGTTTACCCTTACGACCTCACCTTTTGAAAGGGTCTTATTGATTTTGATTTGTTCGCGTGTATTCAAATTCAATAGATAAGGGTTTGATACTTCCCCCTTTGCCACAAACTCAACAATCATTCCCGTTTTTATATCACCGCTATTCTGGATGTTCGCTATTTTAGACGGTTCACGCACGCCAACTATAAATGGTTCGTCTGCCTTTAAAACAAGAGGAAACTTGAATACCGCACGCCACAAAGCAACCTTTATAGTCGTTTCATCAAGAGGAACAAAGCACGGATTAACGGCTTCGGCACTCAACATAAATTTACAAAGCCTGCTGTTATTCTCATAATGTGCTACCGCAAATTTAACCGTATCAGACGCGACACAGGAAAGCCTGTATCCATCTACCACTAAATCAAACGTATCAAGCGGATTCACCAGCTTGATTAAATCGCGTTTTCTTATCCGCATTTCCTCTTGACTGTCTGCGAATACATAGCCTACTATTGATATAGCGCGCGTGCCTATCGTGGTATGGTTTAAATATTCCCCCACTTGGTTTATACCCTTGAAAGTAGAAAGTTCTGCGTCTGCCGTTCCCAAATCCATTTCATTTAACGTATAAATAACGTTATCGAATATGATTTCTTTTACCCCGTCCTTACTTCTCAAACTCACCATTTACGCCACCCCCAAAGCCAGTTCCCTTTGTGCTTTCTTAAACTGGCGGGCGCTCTCCGCTTCATTTAAGGCTTTCGGGCTGTAATTGTTTACTGTGATATTTGTATTCGTTTGTGTACCCCCGCTGGCAAAACTGCCTTGCTTTTGATATTGCTTTGCTTCGTAGGCTGTAAGCACCATTTCACCTTTGTGTAGTTCTGCTACATATCCGTCATAGGGAACTTCTCTAAGCCCTGTTCTATGGCTACCGTCCATTTCAGATTGTCCGCTTCTCCAAAAGGCCAGCTTATCAACCAGCCAATTTACTTTTTCTGATACCCAGCTACAAATTGAATCCCAAACAGATTTCAAACCGTCCCACACACTTGTAAATATTTCTTTACCAGCGTTATAGAAATTCGTCCCAAAATTCACAATAGCGTCTACAATACCGCCTACAATCTCTATTGTTTTCTGTTTGATTGTGTTCCAGATTTTTATAACTGCGTTTCTAAAGTTTTCGTTTGTGTTCCAAAGTGTTATAATCGCCGCGATAAGACCCGCTACAAGACTTGCGACCAATATGAATGGGTTAGCGTTCATCACTACGTTTAACGCGGCCTGTGCGATTGTCAAGCCTTCTTCTGCGGCTTTCATGGCCTTAAAGCCCTCAACCAATTTCATAACGATACTTGCCACATTGAAAACAGCTAGTCCTGTTCCAATGCCAACCAGCCCGGAAATAATCAGTTCTGAATTATCAAGAATAAAATTCCCAAAAGACGCAATAGCATCTACAAATTTATCAATGCTGTCTTGATGTTCTACCACAATATTTGCGATTCTCTCTAACCCGTCTGCCGCGAAAGATTTCACTTTCGTTATCACGGGTTCTAACACCCCGGCAATAGTAGCAAGCGTATCTTGGAAACGTTGATTGGCTCTATTGGCTTCAATTACATCTTCGGCGTTCGTTCTATACTTCTCTGCGGCATCGTCATATAACCCGTTTAAAGTTTCTGTAATAAGGGCTTGGCGTTCCTGCTCCGTATTACATTTATCCAGTGAAGATTGAAATTCATCTTCATTTACGCCAGCCCAGTTTAACGCATCAGCAAGAACACCTGTTAAAGCCCCTGTTTTCGCGGTTTCATTCGCCGCTTCGGTTAAACCCTCTATTGGCAAGCTATCGCCAAAAGTAGCATAAACACCAGTGGTAATAGTAGTCCAAGTAGAAAGTTCCTCTTGTGTATCGCAAAGTTTTGCCAAATGGTTTGATGCTTCTACCGCCTGTCCGCTATCACCTAAAATACTATTCAATTCTGAATATGTAGTTTTAGCGTCCTCTACGGTGTGGCCCGCGTCCTCAAAAGCTGTTTTTAACTTTGCCTGTTCAGTTCTGTATTCGCGTGTGCTTTCTGCCAAAGCTACCGCACCAGTAGCCAAACCAGCCAAACCCGCTATTGCTGTTTTCGTTGCGGATACCAGCTTATTTTTTAAATCGCCCGCAACCTCGCCAATGCTTTTCTTTGCCTTTCCCAATTCCTCGTTGGCTTCTTGGCTGTCTACTTTGATAGATAGCTTTAACGCACCCAAATCTAACATTTATCCCCACCACCTTTAAATTTATTCCGCAGACTTCCCCTATCCGGCTTTGTCTGCTCTAAAATCCAACAGTTTTCTAAATACTCCTGTCCCTCTTTTGATTGCTTCAATTTATAGATAAACGCATCACGAAAAAGCATCTTGTAGCTTACACAATCAAGAGAAAGCAACTCTCCAAAATCCAGCCCGCTATAATCGGACGCTACCTTTAAATCTTCCGTATCCACTATAAGAAAAGGTTTATATTTTTCCTCTGTTGGCATGGCGGGGATTTTTATTCCCCCAAGCGTTTATAGGTATGCTGTAAATAGTCCTGTAAAACATACATAGCCGTTTCAAAGTCCAGCATTTCCGCAACCTCTGCTTCTGTGAAAGTGCGTCCGTTCATATTTCTGTTGAATACCCGTGTAGTTATGTTGTTTATTTGTTCGATTACTTCTATCGGCTGTTCGGTTTCTGTCAATTCCTGTAAGCGTGCCAACTCCAACAAAAGCCCCTGTGTGGGTTTCTTCAACTTCAAAATCGTCTTATCTTCCAGTTTGATTTCATAGGGTCTTTCTATTCCTCTTGATAAATCAATCATTTTTCACCACTCCAAAAGGAAAGAGGGCTGTTAAGCCCCCTTAATTTCCTCTCTGTATTCAATTAAAGTTCCCTCGTTATCCATTGGCATTGCTTTAAATTCTGCGTTGATAACGGTTTCTTTATCCTTGGCGAAAGCCATTTCAAAACCAGCTTCGTTTGAGCCGATAATAGTAATTCTGATATCCCCGTCAACCTTATCTTCATGGAGAAAACGAATCACATATTTAGCACCGTCATAGTTAGACGCACCGCCGATTTTGACAGTTCTTTCCGTATTAGTAGAAGTGACACGGGCAGTAGAACAAAGTTTCTTCAATGTTTCCCCGCACCAAGTCATAACGCCAGACTTCAAAACCGCTTCTTCCTCTGTAATCATCTTTTTAACCACAAAGCCCAAATCGTCCTTGGCTTCATAGAAAGACGGTGTATAGGAAAGAGTAGCCCCGCCTTGGATATAGCCTAAAAGATTATCATCTACTTCTAAAACCGTATCTTCCGGGATTGTGTCGGAAAAAGCTATCACATACAATTTACCGCTACCCAATATAATCTTATCTTCCATTTATGTTTCACTCTCCTGTAATATCGTATAGTTCACAAGACGATGGACGCCAACTTCACTTTGAAGCGTTCCACCACCGTTTATTTCAATGTCAAGCACTCCGTTTTTCTTTAAATCACCAATAGAAAGAAGTGCTTGCCGAATCGCTGTATCCAATTCAATCGCCCTTGCCATTGTCTTTCCGATTATGTTTAGTTCCAGCCTGTTGCTTTGCTTTATTCCATCGTCAGTTAAAGGAACAATATTGTAAATTATCTGTTCGCCTTTCAAACTGGATGAAATAGGAAATACTGGAACGGCTACGGCTTTGGCGATTGCGTCAATAACTTTTACCATAGCCCGCACCCCTTAAATTATTTCTTTGAAGCACTCTTGAATTTTTTCCCTGTTATCATCAATAGCAGGCTGTAAAAACGGCTGTGGCTTCATGCCCCTTGTTCTATGCCAGTCCCCTTTTACGTCCTGATAGCTCCACGGCGTTTGCCGTCCATCCGGGTTATAGATACCTGTGCCTTTCTCCACATATGGAGCATAGAAAACGTTTGTTCCGATATATCCCACCGTTTCCCCGTCCTCTTGCTCTATTTGATACTCAATTGAATTTCTTAATTGTCCATCGTCAACAGGGCAATTCCTTTTCGCATCCGTCAATGCTATCAAACAGGCTTTTTCCAAAGCATAATAGAGTGCTTCGGGAATTTTCTTTTCTATTGCTTCTTCAAGATTTCTGATAACTTCCGCATTCGTATCCATCAGCGAATTTCCTTTAAGTAGAGGACGAATTCACGGCCAGTAGAAAGAATAAACACGATTTCATAATTATCTACTTCCATACCAATAGAAAGCGTGTTATCGTGCGTGAATCCTATATGGCTCACTTCCTTTAGCTTCAAATCATTTTGGAGATAATCGGAATGAGCAATGTAGGATACCGCAACTTCAACTTCCTTATATGGAATCCGTGTCTTAACGTCCTCTTGGTATTCGTTCTTCTCTGTCTGGTAGGTGTAAACTTGATATGGCTTATAGAAACTATTCAGCACTTACCCCACCACCCGAATTCTTTTGAATTTATTCAAGGCTCTGTATACTTGCGGGCTGTAATCTGTATCATAGCTTTCACTTACGCCCGCAACCCCTCGCCCGCTCATTCCCTCTGCCCCTTGGCGGTTATAGTCCTCTTCCACCATTCGCGGGACGATGAATTCTAAGCCTGTTGGAAATTCTTTTAAATTACAATAGGAAAGAATAAAGGCACGGACATTTTTTTCAATCTGTGTTTTATCCATTAAATCCCCACCTTTAAAAATAGGGGAAGCGATTGCTTCCCCCTTAGAAATTTATTTAAGCTGTTGCTTCTGTGATTTTAACTACCTTGGTATTATCAGTAAGTGCTACAAGGTTTACTTTTCTCATAATAACGGTGTTTTTGCGTGCTTCTGCGTCCCTTGCCTGCTCTACTTCACTGTCTTTCTTAGTAAAGAGCGTGACAGCTTCTTTTGTGGCAAGGTAAGCAGTCTTTGCCGGGCAAAGTTTGGAAACGATAACGGGGACACCGGAAATATTTCCGATTTGTCCGCTGTGGATAATCTCACCAAGATTAGCGGCCTTGAAGTCTGCGTCCTTACGGATTGCGGCTTTCAAATCAGTTCCGATAATAAGGAAAAGTCCACTTTCATCTTCCAAATTCATTTTAGCAATAGCATCCACAACGGTTTCATAAGTAGGATAACCGCCTTTTGCGTAAGTCTGGGAAGTAGTAGCCTTTGCCAACTCCGCAAAATACTTGGTATTCATATCGTTTACCATGACAGTAGAAGCACCCTCCATGGAGTAATCAACTACTTTATTATCTGTCATAAACTGTTCGTCATAGTAATCAAAAACCTGTTGCCATACGTCCACATCATAAGTAGAAGTAGTATAGCTAAGAACACCACGCACAGTATTTGTTGCGCCAAGAGTAGCCATTTTCTCAACAGTGCCCGCATAGGTGTAAGTATTGATTTTCTTTGTCATGCCTACGTTTTCAGAAAGGCTATTATCAATCGTCATTAAAGAACGTGTTGCCAGCTTCGTATTAAGCAAATCAGTCAATTTTGCTTCTAATACAAAATTTTCATAAAGTGTATGTGTAGTAAGTTCTGCCATTCATCATCCCTTCCATTAAGAATTTTTTAATTGTGCCTGTATCTCGGCCAAACTCATTTTTGAGTAATTGGGTTTTTCTTTTGTTGTTGCGGTTTTAGGTGGAGTAGATTTCAGCCTATTCTCTACTTCTGTTTTTACGGCAGTAGTAAACGCCGTTTCTAACCCCTTAATTCTCCCCATCATTGTTTCTGCGTCCTCTGCTACTACCAAATCCACCAATTCAATAGGCAAGGATTTAGAGGAAAGAATTTTTTGTGCTTCAATTTTATTTTCGGCCAAAGCCAAATTGCGTTCTTTCTCCGCAATCGCTTTTTCCCTTTTATCAAGTTCATATTTAAATTTTTCTTCTGCACTCATTGTAGCAAGACGTTCCGCTTCTTTAATCGCATCAGCTTTCTTTTTGTCGAATTTCTTTAATGCGTCGCTTACACGTCTATCTCCCTCACGTTGAAGAAGTGCGTCCAGTTCTTCCTGTGTTGCGGGAAGCCCTATATTTTCTTTTTTATCTGGCTCTTGGATTTTATTTTCTTCCATGAATTCCACCTCTTGAAGTTTTAGCCTATGGCTAACCCTTTATTTTCGTTTGTTCTTTTACGCCTACACCCTAAAAAGGCAAGAGAAAGAGGACACCCGGAAGTGTCCTCTAATCTATAAGTATTTTCTTATGTTGAGTTCTCTAAAAATTTACTTTTCAAATTCAACTTTACTTTCTTCTACAATCTCAAAAAGTTCTGGTGGATAAAGATATCCTTGTAATTCTTCATCTTCGTCTATTCCTTCTTCATCTATAATACGATACCAGCCACCAGTTTTAGAAATCGAAAGAACTTCATAAATTTTTCCATGTAGAAGTATTAACGGGTCTGAATCACCTAAATATCTAACTTTCATTATAATCTCCTCTTGACTTTCATTTTTATACGACCAGTAGCATTAGATTCAAACCAATGTAATTCATTTTTTGTAATAATGCCCTTTCCCTCGTTTACAAATCCTTCTCCACGTTTGTGTGACCATTCTTCAGCAGGAACATTATACCGTTTTTCCAAATAATTCGCAACTCTTAGCGTTTTTTTCGACCCTTTTCCCGCAAAAGAAACTACTTTCACTATTTTAGTTCCTTCTTCCAATTTTCCAAAAGACCCATCTAATAATTTCACTTCATCTGTATGTGCTTTTGCTCCTACGCT
>OHAU01004038.1_pt1 | contig 10664 bp, 10 predicted proteins | sample 1577181 | NCBI WGS metagenome assembly OHAU01 (sample SAMEA3541472, study PRJEB24748) | human gut metagenome | biome: human gut; feature: human-associated habitat; material: faeces | place: China | collected 2012
ATTTTGATAAGTTTGTTGAAGAGATAATTAATGACATTAGGAAAGATGGAAATGATTCTGAATATGATAAGTTCTCTGATTCTAATGATTATACATCAGAAGACTTCATAAAATCTAATAAGACTAATTTCTTAGATATATTTAGAAGTATTTATAACAACTTTAGAAGTTTTACATAAAATATGGCTCCGTCTTATTAATAAGACTGAGCCTAAATTGTTTATCCATATTCTTCTATCCATTTATCAATATTCTTCCAAACATTAAATCTGAATTTTTGCCAAATTGGCAATTCAGAACCACTACGACCACCATTTTTAATTCTACCAGTAATTATATAAGAATTATAAGGCTGATTTATTGTACCTATATTTGATTGTGGGATATTAGGATCAAAATAAGTATTATATACATCAGCATGAAATATCAATTTAGTAGAATTTTTATTTTTTCCTTTTAAAGAAATTGCAGAAAATAATCCTAATGCTTCTTGGTTTCTATCTCCGCCAGATCCACCACAAATCAATCCTTGTAATATCATAGGTGGAGCACTATGATTTACCCCCGAATGATCAGACGGTGCTCCGACAAATTTACCCCATGCATTTACTTTAGGGGATACCCAAAATTGTGGTGGCATCGTTGTCGCTGCTTCTCTTGCAGAATTATCTGGGTTTGTTCTATCAAGAGCAATATATGTATTGTTTTGAGGAAATTGCTTAGCATAAGTCACTGTATTATAATTTCCTCTTTTAGAATCATTATTTGGAATATAACTATTATATGGTTCAATATATCTAATGACTATTTCTTCATCTCCCCAATAACTAGATGTTGGTTTAGGTGAATTATTTAATGTTCTTAAAAAATTATCACATACATTATTATACGAAAAATATATCAAGTTATTCGTATTTGTATATGTATTTCTATAAACAGATAATGATGGATCAGAATTATATTCATACAAAGAAGTGGTTAGCTTTACACCTAAATGATAGTTATACCATTTTTCTTTTTCTCCATTATTATCTGTATGTCTAACAACACCAACAGGATAAGGAACACCCAAAAAATCTGTTCTATTTCCACCATCACCTTTAGGCGCACCCCAAGGACCACGATCATAATTACCTCCTGTATTTGAACTTCTTCCTGAACAACTCATTTTATATTGTGTATACTTATCATTTGAAGAATTCTCAGTATCCTCCCAAATATAATTAGTACTATCAGAACTTGAACTATTAGAAAAACCAGCATGCCATGGATGTACATATATATAATGTGGTACAACATACATATATACAATGCTATTTTCTGTTACATTATTAATTGTTATATCATGATGATAAACCATATTAGTATACGAAACTCCATTTATTTTATGATATAATGTAAACATATCTTTTGTATAATCTGCGGTATAATTATAATACTTCAATTGTGGAGTTTTTGTATTAGACAATCCAAGAGAATCCGCATAACCGTTTTCTGATCTAATTATATTTCTAATATTAGACCACGATGTATAATTATCAGAGTGAAATATAATTTCATCACTATTATTTACATATATTTCAAATTTAGAATTATTAACATCTAAATCCACCGTTTTATCTGCTCCGTTTATTGTGTATTTCATTTTACTAAATAAATTAGAACCAACTGTATTAGGTGTCAATAAATAAAGGAAAAATGTAATTTTATGGTTGTTATAACTAAAATTAAAATAAAGAGGATTTTTACCTGAACTTGGATAATAAGTGACAAAAATTAATGGACAATCATCTCGTTTAGAACCTTTATTAGAAAAAACGTATGATGAAGAAACTTCAAAACTATAATGGTTTTCATTAGCTACTGATAATAGATCATTTTTAATTGTTGGTATATCATGGGTACCTTTTACTAAACTTATGGAAACTCCATCCTCATATCTCTTCTCTGTACCACTCTGAGTGTATTAAATAATGACTGTCATGCTTGAAATTTTACTTATCAATTATCTATTTTTATATAAGATATTAGACATGAACATCATGTTTCTTCAAAATTAGTTCACTAATATCACTCTCATTTGAGATGATTTGATAGTAGGAATTTAATATAGAATATCTATAAAATTAAATAAAATTCAGTAAGAAATTAATGGTGTTTACAAAATATATCACGGTGGTGACTTAAAAGTATCAGAGTACATGATAATTGATTTGTAGCTATTTCATTATATCACTCTGATGCTTTCTTTAAAAAGAAATAATGAATTAGTCATGAACAACTTAGCACTTATCAAATCATCTCAAATGAGAGTGATATTGGGTGTTAGTTTTTGATACATTCATGATTTCTCTTAGTCACTTATATTCTATAAAATATATTTGAAAAGAATTTATGGCTACAGGAATATGCTACACTCAGAGTGGTACAGAGAAGAGATATGAAGTGGATTGCGTAAAGGGAATAAAATTATTTGACTGGGCATCTTATACATGTACTCCAACAAGAAATGGTTTAACCGTAACATCATATATACCAATACCACGTTATACTGTAAAAAATATATTAAATTGTTATACTAATGTATCAGGGAGTAAATTAGTTAAATGGGATAGCATATCTACTTCATATATACTTAATGATAAGTATAAAGATTTAGGAAATTTAACATATTCTTACATCTTAAAAAATTCTAATAATGCAGAATTATATATGTATATTCCTGATATTTATTCAGGTGTGAATGATGGCAAATCACCCAAAATTGGTATAGATGTGTACATATCAAATTTTAGTAGTATTGGTAATAAAAATACATGTATAATATCCACTGAAGAATGTGAATTTTATTCCTATAATTCTTATGCTTGTAGTAATATAAGTAATGAAAATCCACCATTACTTTATTTAAATTCTAAATGTTTAGATTATGACGGTAATATATTTTATAATGGTAGTAGTAGTACATATTCAATACCAGTTATACAATATACTGGACCAATAGTACATTGGAATAGAGGATTTGGACTAATGACTATATATGGTAATAATTATCCAAATAATTTTAAAAATAATAATTATGCTGTTAAATTTATGCTTAAGCTTGTACCTGATTTATCAAATTCTAATATAGCTACCTTCACTGGATTATATAATATAAATTCTTTTAAAATACCAAATAATAGATGTATATATCAAATTGATGTTGACCAAGGATCACATTGGGATATTCATTATGCCCCATTAAAAGCTGCATACCCTAATAATCCTGCAAAAAATGAATTTAGTGGATTTATAAATGAAATTAATGAGATAGAAATAAGTTCTTATTTTTATACATTTGCACATGGTGATATAAAATCTAGTTATGTAAATGATATAAATCCAAATTATCATCATTTTTGTTTAACCGGTATGTCTAATGTTAACCATACAGAAGGTACATATGCATATTATGGAGGTTTAAATAATTTTGGTCAACTATTTTCAACTAAAATGAATAAAATATCATATTTACAAAATCAATATATTATTGAAGCAGACATATATTCAAATGGCAATGGAGTTAAGAAGTATTATGAACCTAATCGTGAAGGTATATTAATTGATATTTTTAAAAAACCAAAGGAAAATAAAGTAACTTTAGTTTTTAGTTATTTTATATTAAATGCTGAATGTGCAGAATAAAATAAAATAATCTTATCTAATTTTTTAAATCATAAATAATAATGGCTCGATCTTATATCGAGCCAAATTTCTATTTCAATTTCTTATTCCATTCAATACCATCTTTATATTTGAATGTTTTATTCTCTTTACATTTTAATACATTTTCTCTGGCAAATTCAAATGCATAGATATAACAATGTATGTAATCAATTTTAGCAGATGGGATCAATTCAGGATATTGCTGTCTTTCATCTGTCAATTTCTTGGCATCTGGATCTTCAGCTAAATTCTGCATACCTAAATTCAATCGTCTTTCACCAAATTCATCATATCTACTATCATCTGTATTAGTATATGCTCCATCATACAAACCCTGAAGCCAAGCTACACAATCAATAGGTTGCTCAAAATCATATTTACTACCTACTGTCTTCTTATATATACCAGCTATCTTGATAAGATCCTCGTCGCTTATATTGTCAAGTTCATAAACACCTAACTTATCAAGCATTTCTTTAGCTGTATCTTCTTTCAACTCTATATCCTTCTTGGATTTCTTGAATTTCTTGAATATTGACTTCATAATCATAATTAGTAAAATTATTATTGATAATTTGTTCTTTTAACAAATTTAATATAGAAAAATTGAAATAAAATTCAACTTTTATTTAGCTTATTTAATTCTGTATTTAGCACCTATGATAGCATTAGCTGCAGCAAATGAACCCGTCATCTTCATCATCCTATCTTGCCAAGTAAATCCAATACCTTCTGTAGAATTCAATTTATTTCCAAGTTTCTGGAGTCTTAACAATTGATCCCTAAGCTTATCTTTATCTTCTTGAGTACCCTTCTCATCAACAAGCTTCTTAGTAGCTTCTATTTCGTTCTTCAAATTGATTACTGCCTTGTCTTTGACACCATCATTAATCAAACCAGATGTAAGTTCAATTACTTTATTTGATATATCTAAGAACAGGTCATCAATAGGTTCGATAACATCTTTAACATATTTCTTATAATCTTTCTTATCTATAGAAACAATTTCATCAACATGTTCTGGATAGCTCTTCTTCAATATTCTTATGTTTACACTCTTATCAGAATTGAACCATCTGTTGAAGAATGCATCCTTTTCAGTCATCCATTCTGGTGCTATACTTTCAAAACGTTTCTTTTTCCAATCTTCTATAGTAGAATCTTTTCCTAAACCTTCTGATTTGAATAAGTCAATAACTTTCTTCTTATATTCATTAGCAAACTTATTGCTGTCTTTAGTAACTTGAATAATTACATTAGGTGTAAGCTTGGCTTTGTCATCTTTTTCTATAGCCTTTTGAATAACATCAAGTCCATCTTTGGTTATACCATCCTTTTTCCATTCATCACCTTCTTTCTTATATATCCAGATATTGTGGAAGTCAACTTGGTCATCATCATAATACATGATATTAGTAGTACCTGATATTATGCACTCACAGTTCACTAACAATCTTGTATTAGGATCAGGATTGAAGAATTTGCTACCAATTCTCTTGAATATCTTTTCAAGTGTCTTACCGGCAGATACAAAGGCTTTTTGAACAGTTGGTTTGTCTTTCCATTTTTCAATCATATCTTGGATAGTCATACCACCACGTTCAGAATTTATATCACCTTTATTTCTTATGAAAACTACTTCATTCTGATTATTCATAGATGCTTGTATATTAGTACCATCTAATTTCTCTGTAGCATTATATATCTTACCTCCAAACAAATCATCTATCAAATTAAGCAAATCTTGACAGGTGAAGTCAGTTTCATCAACAACGTGCATCATGTGACCCGCCATAGCACCTTCAAAGATTTGTACATATTGTTTTAAATTTAACATAATTTAATGTTTCTTTATTGATATGCTTATTGCTTTCAATCCTGGATTAGTAATGCTTGATTCTTCACCTAATGCATATACTACATTTTCTCCATTCATTGGAACAATTTCTATTGAAAGCTTCTTGTTTCCTTTGTTTTTCATATATACTTGCCAACCACCAAAACTGTTCTTAGCACAAGCATTTATTTGTTCACTATAATTATTGTTTAAGAAGTTGACAACATATTTTTGGAATGGTTGACAAACACAACCAACCTTAATTGCTTCATTGTTGCCATTCCATTCATCATTTACCCTTTCTGGTGTATAACTACCTTTTTTATTAGTCTTTCCAAACCCACATAAATCATTTATCTTATTCAAGAATTCTATTAACTTACCTGATTTATGAATAGCATCCATTGAATCAACATCTAAATTGAATGTTTTACTATCTATCTTAACACTATATTTATCTAATGTATTGAATATTTCTTTTGCTGTCTTATTATTCAGTTCATTAGCCAAAATATACATCAATGCAAACTTAGTAGTAACAACAGATAGTTTTTGACCTTTATAATTTCTTATAAAGCAAGGAAATATTTTATTCAGCAAAAAATCATCAACAAAATCAAGATGCCCACCATTTGCTTTTGCAAGTTCAATCATAGAAGATGACATAACTACAGCAGATGGTTTTGCTCCAGCACCAGCTTTAGCAGAAATATCAGCTTGCCTAGCAGTATCATGGTAATCTATAGCATAGTCATACATTGCATTGTTAGATTCACCTGGGAAAAATACATTGTGCTTACCTTCTAGTTTAGATAAGATGAAACATGCTCCGGCAACTTCACCAAAATCGTTCAATACATTATTATAAGACTTATCATCAATCTGACCAAAATCAAGATTAGACATATCTCTTGACATGGTTTTCTTTTCAGCTAATTCAGCAAAAGTATTATATTTAATACCCGATACTTCTTTTGTTATCTGCTTAATTAGATTAATTGCAAAAGTTTTTACAACTTCATTATCCTTCAATTTATCTGATTCTGAAACAGCTTTGATAATATCATCTATAGAATCAAATGACTTGTTTCCAAGGCCAAGACTTACTGGTGTCAGTTCTTTCTTCTTTATCTTTCCACCTTTACATACAATATAGACGGGTTTGTTATTTTCTAATTCAACACCTACATCTGATTTCATATCTTCTTTGGGTGTGATTTTCATAGATACATAAGTACCTGATGCTTCAGGAAATCTTCCTATTTCTGTTTCTACATTATTCAAATTGATATGAAGACCTTCCTTCAAAAACCTCTTACAATTGTTTTCAATTTCAGTATCATCATCACCAAACCAAGCACGAACTATTTCCGTATGTGATCTTCCTTTTACTACTGATCTATCTACTTTTGTTTTTGTTGTTGCTTTATTTCCAAATACTTCTACATAAATTTTCTCTATATGAGATTTAGTTAGCAACAAAGTTTTATTTGTATTATTCATTATAATTAATATTAAAAATTTATATTTAATATTACTAATTAAATATAGTTTATTTAACATAAAAAATTCAAACAAAATTTTGAAATTTCTAATATATGTTCTATATTTTAAATGTTAAAATTATAATGAATATGAAAGAAATAATAGTTTATATATTAGTTTTCTTGATGTTCAACTCTGTGGTTTATTCCACTAAGGTAATATTCAATTATGGAACTAATAAAGGTGGTGAACCTATTGGTAATATGCTTAGTATTATCTACTTGATAGTAGTTATTGTTACTTTCTTGATTTGGATTCTTTAAATTATATAAACATGTATTACGATAAACTTTGGAACATTACTCCTGAAGAGAATACTCTTCCATCAAAACTAGATATCAATTGCTTAGCTGGTTTTGAACCTAAGATGGATATAATCAATATCACTCAGTTGTATTTCTTCAGAGAATATCATAATGAAGTAAGATGGACTTGTAAGTCTATCAGAATCATTAAGATGGTAGGTCAAACATTTAAGATTACACTTAATTCTTATGGAAGTGTATATAAAGTAGAAGTATTCAATAGAGCAACTGGATGGGTAGAAATACTTAGCAAACATGATTTTCCAGAAGATGTTGATACTGAACCAGACCCAACAAGATATGATGGTGATAGCATCAGGTCTAAGTTTGCTGTTATATTCGATGATATTGAGAAGATGTTCATTAGAATGATTGTTAATTTGTATAATTAAAACATTTTTATGACTATGTTGAGAAAGACAAAACCTAGTTTGCTGTACAGATTGTTATCTGGTAAAGAATCTTATGATACTGAATGCTATTATAAGAAGATGAATGATTTAATTGAGCATGATCTAGACCAGTTTGAGTTCTATGATGAGCTTGCAGAAAAGGAAAATGAATATACTGATGCTCCATTGCTATATAAAGTAGTAGTTAAAGGCAAACATACTTCTACTTGGAGAGTTTATTTCTTAGGTGAAGATTATCCAGTTGTAGTTTATCCACTCAATGAAGGTGGAATTATTATGATTAATGAATTGTATGGTGGATTTTGTCTCCATAATAATGGAATGAAAACATCTGAACGTAGCAGATTCTATATCAAATATGATAGTATGCCATTCATTAGCTATCATTCTTCTAGATGGAAGCAAAATTATGATAAGTACATTACAGATTGGATTACTGAGCATCTTGATACTGAGCATCTTGAAGATATTGCTAAACTTAAATAGAAATTAAATCAATTTATGAATACAGAAATATTTCCAAATATTAATCGTAAACCTGATCCATCTTATGATACGTCAAAAGATGTTGATATTCTCGTAATGAAATTTAGAGATTACAACAATTTGACAGATGATGAAGCAAGATTTCTGCTTGATAAAGCAAAATATGCTTATTACAATACAGGTAAGGAAATCCTTAATGATAATGAATATGATAATCTTGAGAAGGCATTAGGTCAGGAAAACAAGACATATGTTGGGTCAAAGCATTCTGACAACTATACCGTAAAGCATCCATTTATGATGGGTAGCTTATCTAAAGTGCAAATTCATGAGAAGGCAGATGGTAGTATTGATTGGACTACTTACTTGAATTATATCTTCAGTTATATATATAATGGTAAAGAGAAAGCATGTAAGGTAATTGTTACACCAAAATATGATGGTTGCTCATTTGAAATCCATATTGCAAAGAAGTCAGATGGTACATTAGATATAACATATTCTGGTCGTGGTGATGGTGAATATGGTAAGGATATTTCTAATCAAATCAAGCCTATCTTTGATTGCAAAGGTGGTTTCTTCAATTTTGTAATGGGAAGATCTGGTAATGTTTCTGAGGTAACATTACGAGGTGAAGTACTTATAGACAAATCAACATTCAAGCAGAGATTTGCAGATAAGTTTGCAAATACTAGAGCTTTTGTTGCTGGTATGCTCAATAGAATTGATAAGGATGTTCATGAATATGTATATCTGTTCCCTGTTATCTATGATTACAGAATAAAAGAGAATGGTGAATGGAAAGATTTAGATTGGACTCGTCTTCTTACTGATAACCCATTTGAATACAATACATTCTTCCCAAGCTTCTATGATGAAGGTATTGAACTGAATACTGTAGATGACTTGATTCATATATATAAGAAGTATGAAGAGTACAGAAACATTTCTGAATTTTCTCAAGATGGTATTGTCATCAAACCAGTAGAATCAGAAAGACAGAACAACTTGACTGAACGTCGACCTGCAGATTGTGTTGCAATCAAGTACATTCCTATGACTGAACCAACAACAGTTATTGATATTGAATGGAATCTTGGTAAGTCTGGTGAATATATTCCTACTATTGTTACTAACCCTGTATATATGGATGGTAAGAAGATTACAAGAGCATCAGCATTCAATGCAGGTTATCTGATGGATAGAAAAATCAGTGTTGGTACTAAGGTTGTTCTTTCATTAGCTGGTGATATTATTCCTTACATATACAAAGTTTATGATTATACGAATTTTGATCCTGCTAACTTAGGAAAAAGCTTCCCATCATCAGATAGTTATATGGATGGAATTCATGTAATGGCTTCTAAGATTGATAATGAATTTGAATTGTTGAATTCTGCATTGAGTTTCAAGATTCCTGGATTTGGAACATCAACAGTGCAAGATTTCATCAAATGGAAGAAGAAGGATTGTGAACCGGATGAATTCTTTGGTATTGAGGCAAAAGAAATGCCATGGAATATTCTTCTATGTACACCAACAGAAATTGAGAATGCTATAGGTGGTAAGACAGGTTCTAATGTAAATAAAGCATATACCAAGCTTCTTAAGAATATCAAATTGAAGGATATTATTTTGTCTTGCAACTTTAGGTTGTGTGGTGATAAAGTAGCTCAACAGATAGAGAATAAGTTGATTGGATTGCCTTATGACTTTACAAGTATGTCACATATTGCTTATGATTGGGTTGATGATAAAGAATCATCAAACTGGAAAAGATTCAAAGAGATTCTTGATTTCAACGGATGGTCATTAGATTCCTTCAAATTATCTGAGAAAGAGTTAGCAGATACTAAGAAAGAAAATGACAAGATTCCTGTAATATTGACAGGAGAACCAAATAACTATTCTAGCAAAGCAGAATTCTTGAAGTGTCATTCAGAATACAGAATGACTGGTTCTTGGAAAGAAGTGAAGATCGTATTCACTAATTCATTAGAATCAAATACTGGTAAGATGAAGAAAGCTAGAGAAAAGAATATTGAAATTAGATTGTATTAGAGAAAATGGTAAACTATTTATTGATAAGTGAAAATTACAACAAGGCAGAATGTGATGAACATACATTGCCAGGAGAATTCTTACTTAAGCAACTTGACAATTTTCCATTGATAGTAGATGCATCACCAACTAAGCTAGCTTGCATAAAAGAATATATCAGGTTGCATTTGAATAATGATGTAAGATATGTTATTTATCAAGATAAAAGATGTTCATGTTCTTGTTGTTGCCTTCCATCAAGAATAAATGATTTTGAAAAGTCCATAAAGAAGATAACAGCTATAGTCTATGAAAAACTTGATATATAAG
>OHAU01004040.1_pt1 | contig 10658 bp, 10 predicted proteins | sample 1577181 | NCBI WGS metagenome assembly OHAU01 (sample SAMEA3541472, study PRJEB24748) | human gut metagenome | biome: human gut; feature: human-associated habitat; material: faeces | place: China | collected 2012
CATTTGACCCCTACACCCACGGCTATTATAAAGTCACCGAGCGTGTGGGCGAAGCGTTCCGAGATGGCTTAAAGCTGAAAAAGTAAGGTATGCAGAAAAGGGGCTTTCGCATAAGCGAGGGCCCCTTCTTAAAATATGTGGTTTTCACAAATTCCGAGTTGTCGAGTTCATTATACCACACGGAACCCCATTGTAAAAAAGCCTATGTACGCCGCCCACAGGCGGCAAAAGTCAGTCCGTGGGAAATTCCAGTTCGGCAAATTCCACATCGGTCAACAGTTTCAGCTTCTCGATAACACCCTCCGACAGCTCCCGCAGGGCAGTCTCATCGGGCATCAGGTAGCACTGCATGAGCCGCAACTCGTGGATAAGCCCCAGCCGGGTGCCGGTGTTGTAGAGCATCATCAGGGTCAATTCCTCGTGGTCAAAGTTCATGTTCATCCCTCGCTTTCCGGCAGACGGTAGGATTGCACTCCGGGGCATCGCACTTTTCCTTGAGATTCATCAGCACCGAATGGCGTTCCGGCTGCTTGTCCAGAAACCCCTGTAAATCTTTGAAGCCGATGCTGTCCACATAATGCACAGACACCTCGCCATTGCGTTTGAGTGCGATTACATCGCTGACCGACAGGCTGTGCCCCTCAAAATCCTGCGGACGGGAGAGGTTGAACATCTGAAATAGTTCTTCCAAAATCTCGTTGTTCGGCACATCCTGCCACATGGTGGGAAGATCAGCATAGTAGGTGACCTCGTAATGCTCCGGGTCGGGCATTTTGCCTCGATGATGTAGTTCCCGCATGGAAGCAAATCTTTCATCGAGGATTTTTTCGTCATGCCGCAGCTGCATCACCATATAAACATCGCACCCTGCGTTCAGAAACTTCTGCGGGATGTCTGTCATGGGTTCACCGTCAAAATTCTGGTTCCATTTTTGCTGCATCGTCCACCTCACAGTTCCGGTGCAGAACGTGCAGAGGATTTTGGCGCAGACGTATCACTTGCCAGTTCTGCCAGCTTTTCCAGTGTGGAAGGGCGATGGTCTGCACTCAGTTCCTCGGCTTCCGCAACTTTATCCATGACTGCATCGTAGTCCTGCAGTAGCCGCCGGCCCTTTTCCATGTGGTGTGCTTCCAGAATCTGCTCACGGGCTTCCTGAATGGTCAGTTCCGGGGCATCCAACTGCCCGCCGTCCATCACGGAATAATCGCTGTGGTAGAGGGTGTAGTCCCATCCATCCTCACAGGACTGGATGGCAAGGTAGCCTTTGCCGCCCAGTTCCCACGCCGCCTGCTCGTCCTGTGTCTGAATCTCCGGGTAGAAGTCTGCATGGTTTCGTTCCATGACTTCGGCAAACTGGCAGATGTGGAACACATTGCCCAAACCGCCCACGTCAAAGTGGTAATCATCCAGATGCTCCACCCGTGCCGTAAAACTGTGCCCATCCGGGTAATCCACCTGAATCACGCCGCCATCTGGAATGCGATAGAGGTCATCATAGTGGCTGTTGATGAGACGAATATCCTTCGGCAGCGTTTCCGGCTCCCAGATGCGCCGTCTGCCGATGCCCGCCTGCGGGATGTTTTCGAGGATCTTTACGCTTTCCTGTTGGATGACCTTGCGGTCATCGTCCGAAAGTTCAAACAGATACCAGTTCCGGGCGGCAGAAATGGCGTTCCTGCCATCGGGCGGCAGATTCTTTTCCGAGATCTGCCCGCTTTCCAGCGGCTCACCAGTTACCTTGTTGTAGGTGGCAAAGCCGACGCCTGCGCCATTCTCTCGCAGATGTAAGTATTTGTCGTCATTGATGAGATAAACAGCTTCTTTGGTTTGTTCCATCAGCACCCACCTTCAAATTCCAGAGAAAACCTGCTGCGGCCATCAGCTTCACAAGACAGCAGCATGGTGGCATTGTAGGTCTTGCCCTTGGCGCTCTTGCAGTCCTTCAGCCGGACCCGACCATCCCGCAGCAGCTTGTCCGCCACATGGGCGTCCATGCGTTTGCCGAGCCGTTTCAGAAAAGCATTATCCTTCCACAGCACGAAACGGCACTCCCGGTTCTCGCAGAACCAGCCCTTTTCACGCTCCACGACAGGCTTCCCACAGTTCGGACAGACACCAATAATCTTGCTTTTCATAAGTGCATTCGTTCCTTTTTTCATTTCCGTGTTCTTTACCAGTTCGGTAATCATCATATTGATCTCAGTCATAAATTCACTCGGCTCCATTTCGCCACGTTCGATTTGCAGCAGCTTTGTTTCCCAGTCGGCGGTCATTTCCGGGGACTGAATTTCTTCGGGCATTACGGTAATAAGGGCTTTGCCCTTGTCGGTAGGCAGCAGCACCTTGGTTTTCTTGGTCCCCTTGCGCTCCAGAAAACCCTTCTGCACAAGCTTTTCAATGGTGGCGGCTCTCGTTGCCGGGGTGCCGATGCCCTGACGCTCCACGCCCTCCGGCATACTGTCTGCACTGGCGGTTTCCATCGCATGAAGTAGAAGGTCCTCGGTGAAATGCTTCGGCGGGGACGTTTGCCCCTCTTTCAGTTCGGCACCGGCAACGCTGCACTGGCTCTGCTCCTGCACATCGGGCAGAACAGCCGGTTCTTTCTGCTTGCCCAGCAGTTCGCCCAGCATTTTCCGCTCCATGGTTTTCCATCCCTCGGACAGCACAACTTTGCCTTTGGCGGTAAATTCTTCGCCTGCGCAGATGGTAGTCAAGGTGGTTTCTGCATAGCAGTAAGGCTCACCCACGGCGCAGAGCAGCCGGGCGGCAATCAGCCGCAGGATATTCCGCTCCCCGGCAGGGAGTGCGGCAAGGTCTGCTTTTGCCATACTTTTCGTGGGCAGCAGCGCGTGGTGGTCGGTGACCTTATTGCCGTTGATGACCTGCTGCACATGGATGGGAACCGGTTCCTCTACGGCAAATGCCCTGCCCGTGTCCGTCACCAGCCCCGGATGAGATGCCGCCATATCCTCCGTCAAAAAGCGGCTGTCCGTGCGGGGATAGGTGATGAGTCGTTTTTCGTAAAGACTTTGGGCATAATCCAAGGTCTGCTGCGCCGTAAATCCCAGCAAGCGGTTGGCATCTCGCTGGAGTGTTGTCAGGTCATAGAGCTGCGGTGGCTTTTCAGTTTTCTCTTTACGTTCTACTTTCTGTACCACTGTGCTGACCTCCTTTCGGCAGTTGGCAAGCAGAGTTTCCGCATCCGCTTTCTGCGAGAATCGCTTGCTGGATGCTGTACCGCCATCGGCAAATGCTAACGAAACCGCGTAGAACTTTTCTGGGGTAAAAGCAGAAATGGCAGCTTCTCTCTGTACAGCCATTGCCAGCGTAGGGGTCATGACGCGCCCAACTGCTAAAGGGCGACCATACAAGCATGAAAAAAGCCGGGACGCATTGATGCCGACCATCCAGTCGGCACGTTCCCGGCATAAAGCCGCCTCATACAAGGCATCGTATTCAGTTGACGGTTTGAGGTGGGCGAATCCTTCCCGGATGGCATTTTCCTCCATGCTGGACAGCCATAGGCGCGAAACAGGCTTCTTACATCCAGCCTGTTCATAGACCAGCCGGAAGATCAGTTCTCCCTCCCGGCCGGAATCGCAACTGTTCACGATACTATCCACATCCGGGCGGTGCATCAGCTTTTGCAGGATGCCGAACTGCTTTTTGGTGCTGGCAGACACCAGATACTGCCACTTCTGCGGTAGGATGGGCAAATCTGCAATGCTCCACTTGACGTATTTGGCATCGTAGACATTGGGCGGTGCCAGTTCCACCAGATGACCAACGCACCAGCTGACGAGATAGCCGTTGCCCTCAAGGTAGCCGTCCTGCCGGTTGGTCGCACCGAGAGCTTTTGCATAGGACATGGCCACCGAGGGCTTTTCTGCTACAACTAGAATTGAAATAAGCGTTCCCTCCAATCTGTTTTCATTTGGATATGTACGGCGGCAAACGCCGCCTTAAAATCAGATGGGTTCGGTGTCCTGCTCGTCCGGGGCTTCGTCCTCATCCGGCACATCGGTCGGAATCTCAAAATCGCCCTTGTCCTCGGTGTAGTTTGCATCGGGGTCAAGGGCTTCTTTTTCTGCCTGCTTTTTCTGCTTCTGCTTCATAAAGGTGTAAATACCGCCGCCAGCAACCAAACCGACCAGTGCCAGTACGCCTAAGAACGTAGCAGCATACTTCGTAACTTTGTTGCCACCAGTCTGTTCAGAACCAGATGCCGCTGCTTCTTCCGCAGCCTTTTTCGCATCCTCCTCGGCCTGTTTGCGCTCCTGCTCTGCCTGCGCCGCCGCTTCTTTTTCAGCGGTATAAGCGTCTGCATCTTCTTCCTCCATCAGGGAAAGAAGGTCGGCTTCATCCACGAGATTCATGAAATGAACGGTGTTTTCACCCTTGGCGTTGCGGTCAATGACCAGATAAAACGTGTTGCCAGACTTCGACACCAGCGTGATAAACTGCTGACCGCTGCCATCCGAGTAACTTGTGTGGTAATCGTCCACCAGCGTCAGATTGCCCTCCGGGGTCAGGGCACCATTTTCCTCATCGGTCACGGTGACCGCATCTTCCTCATCAGTGGTAGAAATCTGGACGGGCTGTTCCACTTCCTCCACAGGCTCACCGCCATAGGCAAAAGCAGGAGCCGCCATACCAGCGCACAGTGCCACCGACAACATCAGGGCACAGAACTTATTCATCATCTTCATTGGAATCGTCCTCCTTATTAAAGGTAGCACCGACCGCGGACAGCGCAGCCGGGGTCGGGGTGGTGGTAGCCGACTGCCGCAGCAGGGCGGCAAGCTGTTCCGGCGTAACCTTGGCGGTGCGCACCATCTCATTCACCTCGGCAGCTTCTGCTTCCTGAATCCGTCGTTCAAGGCTTTCAATGCGAGTGTTGATTTTAATGCGACGCTCCCTTTCCTTTTCCAGAGAAGCGCGCAGCTTATCGAGTTTTTCGCTCATGTTTTCCTCCAATCATTTTGAGAGCCGCCCAAAATCGGACAGATATTTCTGCCAGTAGGACGAGTGAATGTTTGCGTACTTGATGGGGTCTCCGGCGGACACCATCATGCCGTTTCCGAGGTAGATGCCCACATGACTTTTCCCAGGCGTATCATACGTTCCTTCAAAGAAAACAAGGTCACCGGGCTTTGCTTCTGCCTCGCTGATGTGCTGGCTCTTGTTCCACAGGCCGTTGGCGGTGGTGCGTCCCACATCGTAGCCGTTCTGGTTGTAGACCCAACAAACGTAGCCTGAACAGTCAAAGCCAGTTTCCGGGGTAGAGCCGCCCCACACATAGGGCGTCCCCACATACTTTTGGGCTTCCTTGTAGATGGCGGCAAACTCGCTGTCCGTCAGTGCTTCTGCCGGAACCTGATAGTCGATGCCCGGTGTGCCGGAGCCATCGGAGCCACCGGGCGGCAAGCCGCCGTTGAACAAATAGGGTCTGCCGCCCAGCGTATCCTGAAAGATCTCGTACCGTTTCCATTGGTCAGCATCCAATTCTTCCCGGATGACTACTTCCAGCCCTCTGTTCACCAATTTGGTGTGGAAGATGCGGTACTCATAGGGCACCTGCGTAGGGACTGGGATTCCTGCCGGACTGATGACCCAGACGGTCTTATACCGTATCTGCACCTCCACCCATGTGGTCAGCTTGTACTGCTTTTTGAAGGTCTCCTTCAACTTGCCCTGCACCTCTGACCGGGTGTAATCGTCATAGAGAGTCGTGAGAAAAGAGGTCAACTGCCATGGGTCATGCTCGATGGGGTCAAGGTGATACTGGTACTCGTTGTAGCCGGGGTGGTCGGTGGGGGTACGCTTGATTTTCTTATCCAGTTCCTTTTCCAGCTTCTTGTAGTCGGTTTCGGCTCCCCGGATGTCCCGGTCCTCTGCGGTGTAAATGGTCTGCCCGGATACCTGCGTGGTGCCGGAAAACAGAATGGAACAGGACGAAAACGCTGACATGACCAGCAGCAGGAGCAAAAGAAAAACGCCCACGATCAAAAGAACGTGCGCGTTACTTTTTGCAAAATTGGCAATGCCGTTGACTGCGGTGCTGACCACCGATTTTCCTTTGTCGATGACCTGCTCCATGCCGGACTTTGCAGCATTGGTGCCATTGGATGCCGCTTTGCCGCCTGCGGTCTGTGCAGCGGTGCCGCCCGACCGGGTTGCGGCACGGTAGCTTTTCTGAATATCCTGTTTCTGCCACCACCGGGAGAACCAGTTGGAGTTGCCCTCACTGCTGGTTGCTTCTGCACTTTGAGCCTTGTCTGACCCGAACGCAGAAGATTTTGCAGTAGGCGTGTTTTTCTTTGCTTGCAGCTTGGCTTTCTTTTTCAGCTTCCTTGCATAACGATTCTTTGAGAAATCGCTGACTGCTTCTTCGGACTTTACGCCTTCATTGAGAGCCTGTGTGCCCACATTGTCGTCCTCGTACTGGTCAATCTCCCGATGCGCCGCAGACCGGGCGGCAGCGGCGGCATACATAGCACGTTTCTGCTGCTTTGTCATGCGGGATGCTTCATCCGGGGTGATCTCAGCTTTGCCAAAACGCAGATGCTGGGATTTCTCCGTAGCTTTGTCTGCATCCTGTTTCAGTTTCTGCTTTTTGGGCATCGACTGCTCCACTTTAGACTTTTTCGGAGGGGAGCGTGTAGCCGTGCGCTCCTTTTCCTCCTCGAATCTCAGCTTCGGCTGTTTCTCACTCATGCTTTTGCGCCTCCGCAACTTCGGAAAGGCGGGTCGTAAGGATGCGGTAGAGTTCAAGGTCTTTCGGGAAGTGGTCAACAAAGGGTAGGATCACGTTGCCGAAGAACAGCAGTCCTTCGCCCTCGCCGGAGTGGGTCACATAGGAAAGCTGATGCGGGCTGATATTGAGCTGCTTTGCGAGGATTTGCCGGTCTCCGTTGGCTTGATTGAGCATATACACAAAGTCCGAGTTCTCAAAAATATTTGATACTTCGGGACTTGCCAGCAGATCTTTGACGTTCTGCGTTAGGGCTGTCGGGATGCCGCCCCACTTACGAAAACGCTTCCAAATTTCAACGCTGTATGCCGCAGTTTGCTCCTCTTTCAGCAAAAGGTGGAACTCGTCTGCATAGTACCGGGTGGATTTTCCGGCACTGCGGTTGGCGGTCACACGCCCCCACACGGCATCCTGCACGATGAGCATACCGAGTTTCTTCAACTGTTTGCCAAGCTGCTTGATGTCAAAACAGACGATGCGGTTATTGATATCCACGTTGGTGTGGTGGTTAAAGATGTTCAGACTGCCCTTGACGTAGATTTCCAGCGCAGCCGCCACATGGCGGGCTTCCGGTTCATCTTGCGTCAGCAGGGCGTTGTACAGATCTTCCAGCAGCGGCATATTTTCCGGGGTTGGATTCTCGAAATACTTGCGGTAGACCACATGAACGCAGCGGTCAACGACCGTCTTTTCCACTGGCTGCAAGCCCTCCTTGCCGCCCACCACCAGTTCGCACAGGGACAGCACAAAGTCGGCTTTCAGTGCCAACGGGTTGTCCTCTTCGCTGTAATTGCTGTTGATGTCCATAGGGTTGATATACTGGGTGCTGGCAGGGCTGATGTGGATGACCTGCCCATGCAGACGCTCCACCAGCGGAGCGTACTCACATTCTGGGTCGCAGATGATAATATCATCGTCTGTCACGAGGAATGCGTTGCAGATCTCACGCTTTGCGCTGAAGGATTTACCGGAACCGGGAGTGCCCAAAATCAGACCGTTGGGGTTCTTCAGCTTTTTGCGGTCAACCATAATCAGGTTGTTGGACAGGGCGTTCAAACCATAATACAGGCTTTCCTTGCCGTTGTCGAACAGTTCCTGCGTGGTAAACGGCACAAAAATCGCCGTGCTGCTGGTGGTCAGACCGCGCTGGATCTCAATCTGGCAGTCTGCCAGTGGCAGGCTGCTCATCAGTCCCTGCTCCTGCTGAAAATCAAGACGGCATAATTCGCAGTTGTGCTTCTGCGCAATGCTGACCGCCTGAAACACGTTGGTTTCCAGTTCCTGCTCGGTTTTGCCAGTGTTCAGAACAAGGAATGTCACCAGAAACATTCTCTCGTTCTGGCTCTGCAGTTCCTTCAAAAGTGCCTTGGCATCCCTGCCGTAAGTCGCCAAATCAGACGGCAGAACGTCCATGTCGTATCCGGCGCGGACGGCTTTTTTCTGCTCCTCAATCTTGGACCTATCGAGTTCGGTGATGGTGTGTTTGATGGTTTTGATGGCCTTGTTCTGGTCAACGGACTGGATGTGCATGGTAACGATCTGGCTGGAATCCATATCAAGGAAATCCTTCAAAAGCTGGTCGCTCAGGTCAGAAGCTGTGATATTCAGAAAGCTTACCGCCCCGAAGATGCCGCCCATCTGAAAGGTACGGCTGTTCTTAAACGCCAGCGCAGTGGGGGCAATGGCATCCTTTACGGACAGACCACTGGGCACAAGGTCTTTCCAGTTGAAGTGGAACTTGTTGGCTCCATCCATGTTCAGCATCCCATGCATCAGCCGCAGGCGCTCCGTTCCGTCCAGCGGCTTTGCCAGAACGCCAAGCCGGTGGAAATTGTTCATCAGGTCGTTCTGGATGTGCTCCAGCCGCGGCTTGACCTGCGCCATGCTGTCGCCCTCGATGCCGTAGGTCAGGAACTTGGTCTTTGTCAAGCCGTTGTTGCCCTTGGAAAGCTGCTGCCGCAGCATCTGGCTGTACTCGGCGCGCACATCGTCAAAGCCATCCTGCTGGTACGGGATGCGGATGGACTTCTCGAAGTCTGCGGAATCGGTGGCGGTATTCACAAAGGACAGCTCAAAGTGGATAGAGCTGTCGAAAAAGTTGAGAAAACTGCACCATTCCTCAAAGATAGCCGTCTTATCTTTCTGCTGGGCGAGCTGGTAATTGATATCCTGATACTGGATGGTGCGGGTGTAGTAGCCGGGACGGACACGGCAGGTGCCGTCCTCAAACATCCGCTGGAACGGGATGCTCTCCTGTGCCGTGCGGGGCACCGTGGACTTGGGCGGCTTTTTGCCGTCCTTATTCTTTTTCAGAAACGGAATCATGGGCGTCATCTCCCTTCACAAGCAGTGCATAGTAATTGCGGGTCTGGTACGGACGCACCTTCGGGCGAACAAAACGCGCCTGAAAGTAGTACCGCAGAATCTTTTCAGCGGGCTGGCCGTTTTTCTGGTACATGGCCAGAAAGAACATAGGCAGCATCACCGCCATCATGCCGAGGGTAGCACCGGAATTGCCTGCGGTGTCCCGCAGAACAAAGAACAGCGGCACGCCCACGACTGCCGCTGCCCCAAAACAGATAAGCTGCCGGGCGGTCAGGTTGAAGGCTACTTTGGACTTCACCTTGCTGAAATCGCGCGGCACGGAAATATAAGCTGCCAAACTTTCACCTCCTCAGTGCGCGCCCAGAATGCTTCGGGCGACGGAACCAGTTTTGAACAGCGTAAAGCACAGCAGCACCGTGTACCCCACGATGCTCCAGATCGAGTTGATGGCATCCCCGGATATTGCAACATTCTGGAGCAGAACAGCGTAGATCGCCACGCAGATCAGGATCAGGAAACCTTGAAATCCCAGCGCGAACAGAGAACGAAGATAGTTCTGTCCCACATGGGATTGCTCGTGGTTGCCCCATGTTGCCATGGGCACCGGGGCAAGGCTGACCATCATGTAGATCTCAATCATTCTTCCGTAGACGATGACGAAAATCACGATGGACAGGATGCGCATAGTGATGCCGATGAAGAAGGACTGCAAGAACAGTCCGAACAGGGGTCCTACGTCCATCTGCATCATGCTGGATTGCAACATGGAAAGCCCGATGTCGTTCACCCGCGTGTTGCCAGAAATAATGCCGCTGGAATTTGCCACCACCTGCTGCGTCACGTCGAACACCGCCATGATGATGTCGAAGGTGTTGGAGATCATCCACACCGAAATGGCAGTCTTGAAGATCCATTTCATCAGCAGCACAGGTTCAAATTGTGCCATGTTGTTGTGCTCTGTGATGAGCTGAATCAGCTCATAGCAGGCTATAAAAGTCAAAATCACGCCTGCAATGGGCAGCACTACATTGCGGGAGAGGGCTTCGATCATTGCGAAAACGCGCGGTTCAAAACTGGATGGTTTGGTGCCGACCTGCTGTGCAATGTTGCCCACTTGGGTGTTCACATCATCAAACAAGCCGGAAAGATTGGACATGATCGCCGCTGTTAAAAGCGACTTGATCCAATCAGAGATCGCTTTGAGAACTGTTTCCACTCAGCGCCACCACCTATCAAGAAAAATGGTTGATAAGGGTCTTGAGCAGGTTGAGCAGAAAAATAAGGTGAGTCAGAATCTGCATAATAGCACCGTCCTTTCAGAATAAAGGTGAATATTCGATTTGCAATGCGTTTCCTCTTATGATAAGAATCCGTTTGCCACGGAGGGCTGGAAATACTTGCAAGTAAACATGTACGGGGCGGCAATCGCCGCCCGGAAAAGATTAGCCGAACAGACCGCTCAGCAGAGGGATCAGGGTGATGCCGATGAGGGCAACGCCGCCGCCAGCCATGAGCTGTTTTATCCCCAATTAGGTGTAAAACTCTGCTCGATGGCGGGCGGCGGCGTACAAAAAATCTA
>OHAU01004050.1_pt1 | contig 10637 bp, 9 predicted proteins | sample 1577181 | NCBI WGS metagenome assembly OHAU01 (sample SAMEA3541472, study PRJEB24748) | human gut metagenome | biome: human gut; feature: human-associated habitat; material: faeces | place: China | collected 2012
GCAGATGCCGGAGGAGGAGAAGTACCTCAATTCCCGCGACGAGCTGCTCGTGGACAAGATAGACTTGCAGGACGACGGCACTTTGGAAATGGACATGACCTTCACATCGCCAGCGTGCCCTGCAGCTGACTATATATACGAAGACGTAAGAACGAAGGTTGAGGGCGTGAAAGGCGTGAAGACAGCCAACATAGAGCTTGTTTTCGACCCTATCTGGGACCATAGTATGATGTCGGAAGAAGCACGCGTAGAACTCGGTTTCGACTGATTTCACCCATAGCTTCGACTGATTTCACCCATATAAGCAACCAAACAGTAAGACAATGAAGAATGTTTATTTCCTTTCCGATGCCCATCTCGGTTCGTTGGCAATAGAACACCGACGGACGCAAGAACGCCGCTTGGTACGTTTTCTGGACAGTATAAAGGACAAGGCAGAAGCAATCTATCTCCTGGGCGATATGTTCGACTTTTGGGACGAGTATAAACACGTCGTTCCGAAAGGCTATACACGCTTCTTGGGGAAAATATCAGAGCTTACAGATATGGGCGTAGAGGTGCATTTCTTCACTGGCAACCACGATGTTTGGACATACGGATACTTGGAAGAAGAATGTGGCGTGATATTGCACAGACACGGTATAACAACCGAAATCCACGACAAGGTATTCTATTTGGCGCACGGCGATGGGCTTGGCGACCCCGACCCATTGTTCAAAATCCTGCGAAAGATATTCCACAACCGTGCCTGCCAGCGACTGCTGAACTTCTTTCACCCGTGGTGGGGAATGCAATTGGGACTCGGTTGGGCAAAAAAGAGCCGCATGAAACGTCCTGACGGCAAAGAACTTCCTTTCCTTGGCGAAGACAAAGAATACTTGGTGCAATACACCAAAAAATATATGCGGACGCACAAAGATGTAGATTACTACGTTTATGGGCATCGCCACATAAAGCTCGACCTACCGTTGGACGGCAAGGCACGTATGTTTATCCTTGGCGATTGGATATGGCAGTTCACCTATCTCGTATTCGATGGCGAACATACTTTCCTCGAAGACTACGTGGAAGGAGAGAGTAAATTATAAAAAATAGCTTTAAATTGCTTATTTTTTACTCGTTTTTTCATATTTCTTGCTTTTTTATTGAAAAAAAAGGGCAGTTCGTTGAAAAAATTTGCACAGTTAAATGAAATACTGTATATTTGTAGCAGTTATTAAATCATAAAAGATTTAGCAATTCAATACTAAGAAAAAATAATGATTAGTAAAAGATAAAAATTCATCATTTAGAATAAAACTCAGGTTTGTAGATTAAGTTTAGTCAAAAAGGTGGTTGTCGTGATGACAACTACCTTTTACATTTTAAGGCATAAACCATTTCAAAGCTGTATGACAGATAAAACACACAAGGCACCGTTCCTTTAATAACTTTGCAACAAATCTAATAGAAACAATAGGTAAAAACAGACTTATTGCATAGAGATTATACCAAACCCACACTGAAAGAAAATGAAATTTAAACATCAAAAGAAGCATTTTACAAAAACATTGAGTAAATTTGTATTTGCTTGTTGAGTTCACCATATCCCTTCCGTATGTTGGAACATAAGTATATGTGAGTTAATAAGAACTTTATTGTGTATTAATGAGTGACACGAAAACTTCACAACAGCGACACACAAATATGGCAGCTATTCATGGGAAGAATACGAAGCCAGAACTTGTTGTGCGGAAATGGTTGTGGAGCCATGGCTATCGCTATCGTCTAAATCACCCACGCCTTCCAGGAAAACCCGACATCGTGTTGAGGAAATATAGAACCTGCATTTTTGTAAATGGCTGCTTCTGGCACGGCCACGAAGGTTGCAAATACTACAGAACACCGAAAACCAATACGGATTTTTGGATAAATAAGGTTAGACGAAATAAAGAACGAGACCGCAAAGTTTGTCAAAAACTCGCATTGATGGGCTGGCACTGCGTAACAATTTGGGAGTGTGAGTTGAAATTATCTAAAAGAGAAAGAACATTAGAGTCCCTAATATTCACGCTCAATAAAATCTTCCTACAAGACCATCGCATAAACAAGTACGAAATATCTGAAGAAAAACTAACAATGGTTGCAGAAGATATTGCAGGCAAATATGGAAACAAAATTAAAAAATAACAGCATTCACAAACCATATATACAACCACACAAAAATCATAAAAACACAGACTTTTACCACAAGAGTATCAAATTCACGTCCTATTAATTCTGCATCAAATACCTATAAAATAAACACCGATTGTAAATCAGGAACTTACAATCGATGTTTTGTACCCAGACCCGCATTTGAAATATTAAATAAGAAAACATTTCAATTAATCCTATTAAATTCAACAATTAAATATAAATACCTTATAATCAACGCACTAAAAGAATAATATTTTTATTCTGATTGAAAAAGGTAAAAATATATTCAGGATAATTGGGAACAATTTGGGAACAATTTATTATCTTTGCAGCAGAACTAAAAGCATTAATTATGAAAGTTACAGCATTTATTCGTAAGACGGCAAAAAAGAACGATACAGATAGTATGGCTACTATCTATTTTCGCTTGCGTGATGGTAAGAAAGATATTAAGGCTGCAAGTGAACTTGTTATCAATCCGAATCATTGGAGCAGTGAAAAACAGGGTTACAAGGATCGAGTTGCACTTGTTTCAGAAGTAAACAAGTTGCATTTATCCCAAAGTATTCAGGATATCGTATCAACGATTACCGAGCAATACACGGCAGAAGCTGATAATGTATGGTTGGCAATGATTATTGACAAATATCATCATCCTAATCGATATAAGACGGAGGAAGAGTTGATGTTAGAAAATAAACCTAAACTTTTGGAACTCTTTGCTAAATTTCTTGTTGAACATAAATTATCTGCGGTACGTGTGAAGAACTTTAAAGTTATTCAGCGCTCTTTGGCTCGATATGAAATGTATGTCAGAACCATTAAACGTGGTCATCGTGATTTTATTCTTGATGTTGATGATATGGCTGCTGACACGTTAAGGGATATGTGGGATTTCTTTGAAAATGAACATATCTATTATGAGAAATACCCAAAGTTGTATGAGGTTTTTCCTGAAAAGCGAGTACCGTTACCAAGAGGCAAGAATACTTTGATAGATAGGTTTTCTCGTATCAGGACATTCTTTATATGGTGCTACGATAAGAAAATCACAACCAATCGCCCATTTGATGACTTTCCATTAGACGAATGTACCTATGGAACACCTTATTATATTACCTTAGATGAGCGTGACCAAATACTTGATGCTGATTTATCTGAACACCAACAGCTTGCTATTCAACGAGATATTTTTATTTTTCATACTTTGATAGGATGCAGAGTTAGTGATTTGTATCGACTAACCAAAAGAAACATAGTCAATGAGGCTATAGAATATATCCCCAAAAAGACCAGAGAGGGTAATCCTGTAACCGTTAGAGTACCCTTGAATAGCAAAGCAAAGACAATATTAGCTCGTTATAGAAATTACGAGGGTGCAAAGTTGTTTCCATTTATATCAGAACAAAAATATAATGTAGCTATCAAACGCATTTTTCAAGAAGCAGGTGTAGATAGGATTGTAACAATCTTAGACCCTTTGACACACGATGAGGTGAAGCGACCGATATATGAGGTAGCAAGTAGCCATTTGGCAAGACGAACATTTATTGGCAATATCTATAAAAAAGTAAAAGACCCCAATCTGGTTTCTGCATTATCAGGGCACAAGGAGGGGAGCAAAGCCTTTAGGCGTTATAGAGATATTGATGAAGAAATGAAGAAAGATTTGGTAAAACTTTTAGACTAAATCCAACGATGAAAGAAAGTTTTGAAGATTTTAAGCGACTTATTAAAGAGTGGCTTGATACACATCGAAAAGAGTATGGTTCGTTCGTTGAAGAAATGGACCGCAAAGATCTGGTTGGAATCCAAAAAGTATTTAAACTTGCAAATAAAATTGCATCAAAATATCAGGGCGCGGTGATAAAGCGCCTATCAGACGACACGACAGATGATTTCAAATCTTTGGAAACAACTTTGATTGACGCTAACATCGCAGAGAAGATTGTTCGTGAGTTTCATAGTATGGATAAGAAGTCTATTGTCCCAGCTATGTTGGCATGGTTGTATTACGGCAGATGTTTTGAGAATTTGGTAGAGCGATGTGATAATTTAAGAAAAGATAAAAGAGTCGGTGTATTGTACAGATGGATATTATTCTTGGCTATTAAATACACTATTTACAAAAGCATTTCATCTGGAATTCGATCCAAAGAGGACTGGATAGAGTTCAAACAGTATAGTCAGTTGCAGTCAGTTGACTGTATTGTTGATTCTACATTTGAAGAAAATGATAATTCTCCTAAGAAAAAGAATGTAATAACGAAAAAGGGTAGCGCCCAAACATCAAAAAGAGGTCCAGGTCGGCAAACAGATGAGAGAACTTTAGAAGAACTCTTGAAACCAAAAGAAAAAGAGTGGCTACTTGCAAAAATAAAAGCCAAAATATCGGAGAATATGGCGGCTAAAGAGCTAGCCTACCTAAAAATTGCTTTGCAAGAAAAAGACTTACTCCATACGTGTGGAAAAACCGCGTTTTGTAGGGCTTTAACCTCTCATTATGGTATTAATTTTAAGAATGTTCGTGGAGTTCAAGATGCAGAGAAAGAACTTACTTCCCTCATCGGGAATACAGGAAAAAGAATAGCGGACATAGGTGAAGATCGTCAGAAAATTGATGCATTCAAAGCCTTTATATCAGAATAACACTTCGTTTAATTCGTTTAATATTTAGGCGAATTAAACGAATCGCAATTAATTGAAAATCAATTATTTTTCTATATAAATTTGCAGTCGTCATCTCAAACGAGATGGCGACTTTTTGTTTGTAAAATCACCGACAACAGAAAGTCGAACAAGCAGGTGGAATCTAAAATCATGACTGATATTTTATCTATCATTCAAGGGTCTAACGCACATGTGCGATTAGAGGTATCTGGTGAGGATTTGTTGGCATTTTCCAACAACCTCATTAACCGTGCTAAAGACGAGCTAACAACTATTGTCGAAGAAGCACGTAAAGAACGATTTCTTTCAAAAGAAGAGGTAAAACAGCTTTGTGGTGTCTGTGACGCTACCTTATGGCATTGGGGTAAAAAGAACTATCTAAAGCCTATAAAGGTTGGTAACAAAGTTAGGTATAAAATGTCTGACGTGCAGAAAATTTTAGGAAATCATACTTCAAGTATCTAACTTATGGAACAGGATGTATTTATCCGTGTTGGCACAACCTTGTACAAGATTGTGAACCAACCACGCATTAATGGTGGTTTTGTCAAGAAGCGTATAGTGTGGAACAATGAAACGCTACGCCAGGACTATGGAAAGGATTTCATTGCCACTGTCCCGAAGTACGATGGATTCTGCACAGTTCCTAACCATGTGAACTATCAGCCTGTGGTTGATAAATTTCTGAATCTCTACGAGCCTATAGGACACCAGCCAAAAGAAGGAGAGTTCCCGCACATTGAATCCCTGATAAGACACATCTTCGGGGAGCAATACGAGTTGGGGTTGGACTACTTGCAGTTGCTCTATCTCCAACCCGTGCAGAAACTCCCCATCCTACTGATGGTGTCAGAAGAACGCAATACAGGAAAAAGTACATTCCTTAACTTTCTCAAAGCCGTTTTTCAGAACAACGTAACCTTCAACACCAATGAGGATTTTCGCAGTCAGTTCAATGTGGATTGGGCAGGTAAACTGCTTATTGTGGTGGACGAGGTATTGCTCAATCGCAGGGAAGACAGTGAACGACTGAAAAATCTCAGCACAACACTTTCCTACAAGGTGGAAGCAAAAGGCAAAGACCGAGATGAAATCTCCTTCTTTGCCAAGTTCGTGCTGTGCTCCAATAACGAGTTTCTCCCTGTCATTATAGACATGGGAGAAACCCGATATTGGGTAAGGAAGATAAATAGTCTGGAAAGTGATGATACCGACTTTCTACGGAAGTTGAAAGCTGAGATACCTGCTTTTCTTTATTTTCTCCAGCACCGCACATTATCTACCCAAAAGGAAAGCCGTATGTGGTTTGCTCCCAAACTGACCTTTACACCAGCCTTGCAACGCATTATCCGCAGTAACAGAAACAAGTTGGAACTTGAAATGTCAGAGTTGTGTCTTGATATCATGGAAACAAATAATGTCGAGGAAGTCTCTTTCTGTATCAATGATATGATGCCACTTCTAAGTAATACACAATGCAAGTATGACAAGGGGCAGATAAGGAGAATTGTACAGGATGTCTGGAAGCTTACACCTGTTTCCAATACGCTGACTTACACCACCTATCAACTCAGCTACAACGCTCCGCAGTATTACACTCCTATTCGAAGGACAGGACGGTTTTATACTATCACCAAGGAGCAACTCAAGAGTTTATAGACAATCTTATATCTATTATTTTGATGAAATGATGAATAAGCTATATAAAGTATTCTGTACAAGTTGTTTACGTTCTCATCTTTTGCTCACTGTGAATATTTTGCTGATGAAAAAAGAAAAGGATAATATTCTTCTTTTCGTCAGTAATTCCATTTTGAAGAGTAGTATGATGAGAGCATGATTAGTTTTCAACTGTCTGATAACCATACAGATAAAATCAAATTCATCAATTCATCAAATTTATCATCACTTTAACTTCTATATAATTATGAATATAGACCAAATTAAACAGATAAAGTTGCAGGACTTTCTTGCAGCAATGAGCTGTAAACCCGTAAAACAATATGGTGTTAACCTTATGTACCTTTCTCCATTAAGGACGGAGAAACATGCATCATTCAAAGTAAATACCGAAATCAATCAATGGTATGATTTCGGTATTGGCAGGGGTGGTAATATCATCGATCTTGCAGAGTTGCTCTACAATTCCTCTGATGTATCTTATCTCATTCGTCAGATTGAGTGTAATGCACCAAGCAGCGTGTCTTTCAGTCTACCCACAATCAAGCCAATCACACCGCAGAATTCCTTTGAGCATCTTCAAGTGCTTCCTCTCATTCATCCAGCCCTTATCAAATATCTTAAGGAAAGGTGTATTGATGTTGAGACGGCAAGAACCATATGTAAGGAGCTGCACTTTGATACAAGAGGCAAGCATTACTTTGGTATTGGCTTCCCCAATATCGCAGGTGGTTACGAAATACGCAATCCATTCTTCAAAGGCTGCATTGCGCCAAAAGACATTAGCTATTTCTATGCAGAAGAACCGAAGAAAGTATGTTTTGTTTTCGAGGGCTTCATGGACTTTCTTTCATTTATGATACTTCGAAGAAAGGAGAATGATGGACCGAAACGGCAAGATTATCTGATACTCAACTCTGTTTCAAATGTCCAGAAGGCATTAGAACCATTATCACACTATGAGAATGTACAATGCTTTTTGGATAATGACGAAGCAGGACGAAAGGCATTCCAAGCATTGCTTACAGGGCTTAAAGTCCCAGTTGCCGACTCTTCTGGTCTTTATACTGACTACAAGGACCTCAACGAGTTTCTTTGTCATCAGAGCAGTCTCTTGCAGAAGCCTGTTAAGGAACAAGGAAGAGGACTCAAGCCATGAGACTTTCGTACCTCTTGCCTACGGAGTATTTTATGGCAATAAAATGCCATAGCTCATTAGGGAATTTTTCGAGCCGCAATACAAGTAATGCTAAAAATTCCCAATGAGCCGAGGGCGTTACACCCCTCTGGACTCCCAGTTTTTTTAATCGGTACTTTCATCATCTTGCCAAGTGAATGATATAAGAACCTCTACAACGAAGTAAATTTTTATGATATGGCAAATTTTGTAGTTCTCCATCTGGAGAAAGCAAAGGGGGCAGATGCCAAGATGTCTGCCCATATTGAACGGACTTTCATTGCAGGCAATGTAGATGAAAGTCGAATACACCTAGACCGAGAGATGATTGCTTTTCCCGATGGAGTGAAATCACGTTCGGCAGCCATCGAACACAGAATAGAGAATGCAAAGCTCAAAAGGAAAGTTGGAAAGAATCAAGTGCATGCCATCCGCGTGTTGCTATCTGCCAGTCCTGAAGCAATGGAGAGAATAGAGCAAGAAGGCAGACTTGATGATTGGTGTGAGCAGTCGGTAGAGTGGATGCAGGAAACTTTTGGCACAGAAAATCTTGTCTCTGCTGTTCTTCATTTAGATGAAAAGACTCCTCATATCCATGCTACGGTGGTTCCCATCGTAACAACTAGTCGTAGAAAGAAGAAGTCGGAGGAAAACGTGAAGAAGCATTATCGCAAGAAAGCAGAGGGTGCTCGACTGTGTGCAGATGATATTATGACGCAAGCCAAACTGAAGAATTATCAGACATCCTATGCCAATGCCATGCAGCCTTTTGGATTGGAGCGTGGTATTGATGGATCGGAAGCAAGACATATCTCTACTCGTGAGTATTACACTGAGCAATACCGAAAGGCAGAAAACTTCAAAGAGGATATTTCTCTTTTGGCAGAGCAAAAGGAGAAAGTGGCAGAAGATTTATCAAAGGCAAAATCAGAATTAAAGCACACCACGCTAAAAAAGGACATCAGCAATGCAGGTTCTAATGTGGCTCGTGCCATTGGCTCATTATTTTCAACGAAAGGCCAACAAACAATAGCAATGTTGAACCAACAAATTATCGAAAAAAATAAAATGATTGCCACCTTGAAGAAAATTATTCGTGAAAAGGAAAACCTTATTAAAACGGAGAAAGATAATGTAGGATATGCCAAAGAGGAGTTGCAGCGTTTCAAAAGAAACATAGAAGAGTGGTATCCAGATATATGCGCCAATGTGGACTTTGCCAACATATGTTCTAACACTTATCGGATTAGTAATGAGATTGTCAGACAATTATTGAATGGGAAAAGAGTTGTATGTTCCGGAAAGTTCCTGCCTATGGGCGAGCAAGTTCCGTTCGAACTTGATAACGCTGTATTCTCGTCCAAAATGACAAGTCAAAATCACCGTGAGTTGTTTATTAATGGTGAGTTGGTGGTAGATATGATTAAAAACAGGCGACAGCAATGGTATCTAGAAAGGAAACAGAAAGAAGCAATGGAAAGGGCGCAGAGAGTTCCGAGGGGAAGAGGTATATAGCGAAAATAGGGAGAAGCATTAGCACAAACTCCCTATTTTTTTATATATATGTGAACTATTTTTCTTGAATATCTTTACCTAAAAGGTGCGGAAGATTTTTTTATTTTAATCCAATTCATACCAATACTTTCCAACCAAGATTTTAGGGAATCTTCAGCAAGATTAGAGTCATTAGTTGGACCTATCCAAATTTCCTGAATCGCTTTTAAAGGGACAAAAATGTCAACATATGGAGAAATCACCCCTCTTTTTATGTCGTATTTTATAGGATAGAATTGACCTCGTTTTGTAATGCAGTAGTTCCCATAATATTCTCTAAGGGGAATCCTGCATTCTTTCTCATATTCAAAATGAGAATTCTTTCCAATAGTATTTAGCTCAATAGTTTGATGTGTTCTTTTTGGTGCGTCATGGACAAAATCATACATATAACCTGCTAATTTCTTTGATAGTTCATTATCATAGATACACTCAACCAAATCATACCCTTGGTTAACAATAGCTTCTGCATCAAATCCAATGGATAAACCATGTCCATTATGCCCATAATTATTCCACATAGGTAGCGAGTCTGGGACTTTAGAGAAAGAAACAGAGAATAAGTGTTGTTTAGCCTGATGAGCGCTACGTTCAAAAAGGTACTTCCTGAATGCACTCATTGTAGCTGGAACTTTTCTCTTCTCACCTTCGTTTGTTTCTACTATTTGATAGTAGTTTTCTGCTAATTTTCTTTCTTCGAAATCTGACTTTCCTCTTGGAATGATTAAACCTTCAGAAACATCATTCATATAATTTACACTATAAGCACGTAGGACAACTCTTTTATTATTTAAATTCTCAGAAGATAGAATACCCTTAAATAGTGTATCCCATGTTGTATAATGATAGACAATACTTTTGTTGATTAATTTTACTATATTTTTACTATCTGGATATTTTTCAAATAAGTGTTTGAGCCAAATATCTTCAGGGATTGGGTCATTGTTATCGTACAATGATGGTGGATCAGGAACAAATTCTATCCAACCTTCTTTATTAAGCAAATCCTCTGATGGGTTTATTATACTGCCGTTTCTAATATTAATAGCTCCTCCGTAGAAAATTCTACCTTGGGGAGTGTCTTTGTAGTAGTGCTTCATAAGAATATATCATATTGAGTGAATAATATGTGTATTGCTTTTTTGAGATATAGTATCTTAGCTTTTGACTAAATACCCTACATCCTGTTAATCTTATATCTTTTGTATTAAGAATGACTGGGAACAAAATGGGAACAATTTCAAAAAGAAAAAAGAGTTAAATGCTTGAAAATAAACAACTTAACTCTTTTTATCGTACCCAGACCCGGGATCGAACCGGGATGGATTGCTCCACTGGTGTTTGAGACCAGCGCGTCTACCGATTCCGCCATCTGGGC